>Ga0074199_1001548_pt1 | contig 19072 bp, 13 predicted proteins | sample EPASupsiteSAE347_FD_64528 | JGI IMG/M metagenome (GOLD analysis project Ga0074199, IMG submission 64528) | Bioremediated contaminated groundwater from EPA Superfund site, New Mexico - Sample SAE3-47 | ecosystem: Environmental > Aquatic > Deep subsurface > Groundwater > Contaminated ...
GGGTGCGGATATGCGTGGTCAGGCCCAGGACATCATGGCGCGTGTGCAGGGCCATCACCAGCTCCTCGAGCGCGCAGTTACCGGCCCGCTCGCCGATCCCGTTGATCGTGCATTCCGCACCCCGGGCGCCGGCGGCGAGCGCGGCGATCGTATTGGCCACCGACAGCCCCAGATCGTTGTGGCAATGGACGTTGATAACGGCCTGAGCAATATTCGGCACGTGTTCGAACAAATAACCGATCAGCGCGCCGAATTCCGTCGGCACGGTATAGCCCACCGTGTCCGGAATATTGACCGTCGAAGCGCCGGCGTCGATCACGGCGCGCACGACCTCGGCCAGGTAATCGCGTTCCGTGCGGGTCGCATCCTCCGGGCTGAATTCCACATCGTCGCAAAGCGTGCGGGCGTAGCGCACGGCCGTCGCGGCTTGCTTGAGAATCTCGGCCTTATCCTTGCGGAGCTTGAAATCGCGGTGAATTTTGGAGGTCGCCAGAAACACATGAATCCGGGCGCGCTTGCCGGCGGGCGTCACAGCCTCCGCGCAACGCTCGATATCCTTGTTCAGGCAGCGCGCCAACCCGGCAATGCGCGGCCCCTTGATGGTTTCGGCAATGGCCTTGACGGCCCGGAAATCGTCGGGCGAGGCAATGGGAAAGCCGGCCTCGATGATGTCCACGTTCAGGCGCGCCAGTTGCTGGGCAATCTCTATTTTTTCACGCTGATTCAGGCTGGCGCCCGGGCATTGCTCGCCGTCCCGCAAGGTGGTGTCGAAAATTAACACGCGATTCTGTTTTGCAGTTTTCATAAACTTCGTTCTTTGTGCTTGATTCTTCGTTCATCGTTCTTCGTTTGATGTCAGTGGTCTGTCCTCTTCAGCCTTCCGCCTTGCTCATGGCAATCACGCCCGTGCGCGAGACTTCCACAATGCCATGCGACTTGATCAGCTCCAGGAAATTATTGACCTCATCGGTGGCGCCCACGACCTGGATGATCATGGCTTTGTTTTGCACCGCAATGATCTCGGCCCGGCAGAGAGCGGCCAATTCGATCACGGCCGAACGGTTTTTCACCGTGGAACACACCTTCACCAGGGCCAGCTCGCGGTCAATATATTTTTGCTCGGTCAGGTCGAAGACCTTGATGACGTCCACCAGCTTGTTGAGCTGCTTGGTGACCTGCTCCATGACGCGATTATCGCCCGGCACGGTCATGGTGATCCGGGAAGTTGTGGCGTCCTGGGCCGGGGCCACATTGAGACTGTCAATGTTGTAGCCTCGTCCCGAAATCAATCCAATCACCCGGGCCAGGACGCCCGGACGGTTTTCAACCAGTATCGAAATAATATGTTTCATGTTCAACCGTTCCTCGTTCTTCGTTCTTTGTTCTTTGTTCCGAATTCTGCATTCTGCATTCTTCATTCTGCATTTCTTCCTCACGCCATGCTGTGGATCATTTCCAGGAGCGAGGCCCCGGCCGGCACCATCGGATACACATTGGCTTCCGGCTCCACGATGCATTCCACCACGGCGGGGCCATCGGCTGCAAACGCTTTCTCCAGCATCGGCACCACGGCGGCCTTGGTCTTCGCGCGCAGGCCCAAGGCGCCGTGCGCCTCGGCCAGCTTGACAAAATCCGGCAAATAGGGCGTATCCGGGCGATCCTTGATCTTCTCGTTCTTGCCCCGCCCGCTCTGCCCCAGGCAGGTGGCCGAATATTGCTTCTTGTAAAACATCTCCTGCCATTGGCGCACCATGCCCAAGTAGCCGTTATTGAGAATGACCACCTTGATTGGGATCCGGTGCTCCACGGCCACCACGAGTTCCTGGAAATTCATCTGGGCGCTGCCGTCGCCGGAAATATCCACCACGACCTTGCCGGGGCAGCCGAACTGCGCGCCGATGGCGGCCGGCAGCCCGAACCCCATGGTACCCAGCCCGCCCGAGGAAATGAACGTGCGCGGCTTGGTATATTTATAATACTGGGCCGACCACATCTGGTGCTGGCCCACTTCGGTCACGATGATGGCATCGCCTTTGGTCAGGGCATAAATCTGCTCAATGACATACTGGGGCATCAGCTTGGAGCCCTTCTGGTCGTACGCAAACGGGTGCTTCTGTTTCCATTCCTGAATTTGCGTGAGCCATTCCGCGCGCTCCTTGCTCTCCACCAGGGGGATCAGGACCTTCAGCACCTGCTTGACATCGCCCACCACCGGGATATCCACCGGCACACTTTTGGAAATGGACGTGGGATCGATATCAATATGCGCAATCTTGGCATGGGGCGCGAATTCCGCGATCTTGCCGGTCACCCGGTCGTCGAAGCGGGCCCCGATGGACACGAGCAAGTCGCAATGATGCGTGGCGAAATTGGCCGTCACGCTCCCATGCATGCCGAGCATGCGCAGGGCCAGCGCATCTGTTTCGGGAAAGGCGCCCAATCCCAGCAAGGTCGTTGTGACCGGAATTTTGGCCTTGCGCGCGAGTTGGGCAACCTCCTCGGCGGCATTGGAGGAAATCGCGCCGCCACCCACGTAGAAGAGCGGTTTCTTGGCCTTGTTGATCGCCTCCGCCAGCTTCTCGATCTGGCGGGGATGGCCTTCCGTGGTCGGGTTATAACCGCGGATCTTGACCTCGTTGGGCGTAGCGGCCTCGGTGGTGCCGCGCTGCACGTCCTTGGGAATATCCACCAGCACGGGCCCCGGCTTGCCGCTGCCGGCAATGTAGAACGCCTCGGCGATAATGCGCGGCAAATCATCCACGTTGCGCACCAGGTAATTGTGCTTGGTCACCGGCCGCGTAATACCGGTGGTATCCGCCTCCTGAAAGGCATCGTTGCCGATCATATGGGTCGGCACCTGGCCGGAAATACACACGAGGGGAATTGAATCCATATACGCCGTGCCCAGGCCGGTCACGGTGTTCGTGGCCCCGGGGCCGGAAGTTACCAGGCAACACCCCACCCGACCGGTGGCGCGGGCATAGCCATCGGCCATGTGCGTGGCGCCCTGCTCATGGCGGGTCAGAACGAACTTGAACGGGGCATCATACAGACCGTTGAAGATATCCAGGACCTGGCCGCCGGGCAACCCGAAGATGGTCTGCACGCCGGCTTTTTTTAATCCATCCATTAAACACTGCACACCTGTACGCATATTCGTTATCTCCTTTTTCCCGCAACAACCCCCGCATCATAGCGAGTCACAACAAAAAAACCCACCGTTTTTTCACGGCGGGTTTGGAACAACCTGACAACGGGCGGGATGACGTTATCCGCGTCCGCTGGCCACCGTGAAGGCGCGGCCCTCAACCAGGCACAATACCAGTGCCCGCAGAAGTCCGACAACGACCGTCAAGATGGCCAAATATTTACGCATGGGCAAGAAGTTATATTTCCCCGATACCGATGTCAACCATTTTTTTGATATTTTTGTAATGCCTCAGTTACGCGGGCAGGTTATGAACGTCAATGCTGTCATTCCCGCGCAAGCGGGAATCCAGCATTTCCGCCATAGGCGGATCTGCCTATGGCACGAGATTTTTCTGGATTCCCGACCCAGGCTTCGCCAAAGCGCTTCGCCGAGGCGAGTCAGGTCGGGAATGACAATCAGCCCTCATAACTGAGGCATTACAATTATTATCTTAACCAGCAAGATTTGGCAAATAACCCATGAAATATGCGTGGATTATTGTCGGCTTGTTCATCGCCATGGTCACGTGGGGGCAGAATGACGACCTGGTGGCGGTGACGTCCGTGAGCCATCGTATCGTTCTGGATATCCGCTATGCGACGACCAATAATTTCACGGGCCGACCGGTTTATCCCTCTGCCAAAGCATTCTTGCGCCGGGCCACAGCCGAAAAATTGGCCATTGCCCAGGCGGAGCTGGAACGCCAGCACCTTGGTCTCAAGGTGTATGATGCCTACCGTCCACTTTCCGTGCAGAAACAGTTCTGGACCATTCTGCCGGATGAGCGCTACGTCGCCAATCCGGCCAAAGGCTCACGGCACAACCGCGGCTCTGCCGTGGATGTGACCCTCGTGCACCTGGATACGGGTATGGAACTGCCCATGCCTTCCGGCTATGACGACTTTAGCGCAAAGGCACACTATGCCTGGACCAACGCAAGTCCCGAAGCCATCCGAGACCGGACCATCCTGTGCGATACCATGGTTCGTCATGGCTTTGCGCCGATGCCTTCGGAATGGTGGCATTTTGACGATACCAATTGGCAAGCCTATGAAGTGCTGGATATATCTTTCGATCGGCTTCCGTAAGCGTTGACTGCCAATTACTTGCCTGTATCATCGGGAAGCCAGCGCTGGCGGATGCGGTCCAGCGTGCCGTCCTGTTTCCACTGTGCCAGGACTTTATTCAAGGTGGCCTGCAGATCCACATCGGTCTTCTTGATGCCCCAGGCAATGGATTGCGTGGGGGACTGGATGGGCACCGTGGTCAGGTCCGCTTCATTCTCGGATGCCATCCATATGATGATGGGCGCATCGTGAATGTAAATATCAATCATTTTACAGCAGATGGCCTGGGCGGCGTCGGCCGGATCCAAGTTACCCACGCTGGCCGCGTTCCGGCAGACCTGCTGGACAAAAATATCCCCAGTGGTTTTTCTCTGGACAGCGAAATTGGCATTGGCGCTGCAAACCTTTAGCGAGGTGCCAAACCGGTCCAGGTCCGTGCGCCGTATCAAGGCCATTTGACCTTGTTGGATATACGGCTCGCTGAAGGCGATGCGGACCTGGCGTTCCCGCGTGATGGTCATGCCCGACATAATGACGTCAAACTTATCGGCCAGGAGCGAGTTGATCTGCTGTTCCCAGGGAACTTCCACAAACTGGAGCGGGCGGTCCAGGGTTTTGGCCATCTCGCGCGCCAAGTCCGCCTCCAAGCCAAGGATTTGATTGTTTTTTTTGAATATGATCGGCGGACAATCCGGTGTAATGCCGACATACAGGGGCGGATTCTTGCTGCCGCCGGAGAGCGGCAGGGTCTTGCAGCCGGAAAAAAAGATGCCTGTGCCCAGTGCCAATATCATTATGAAGCTCGTCATGACCTTGTGCATAATCGTTACCTTTCGTTGAAAAAAATGAATTCCAAATTCTGCCTATAAACCTTTATCTTATCGCCCCATCGGAATGAATCAAGGGGGAAATGCGATCGCGAACCAGGCGGAAATAAATTGTTTTTTATGCCCAAAGGTGTATTCTTATCTGCCTGTAACAATGATTCGACTGGAAATCTTGGTAATTAGGGAGACATTATGAGTACAAGATTGGCGCGCGGAAAGGCGGGCATAGTCGGCCTGTTCTTGATGGGATGCTGGCTGGCTGGCTTAACGACAGTTGTCGGCTCGGTATTGGAACAAGGCGAATTTACCTGGGGCGGTGGGGGCGCCATCGCTGTCTTGGCGGATTATGATGGGGACGGCCTCTCCGATCCGGCGCTTTACGAGCCCGATTCCGGGCAATGGCACGCGCTCCTCTCCAGTCAAGGTTATGAAGAAGCGATCGTGCAGCTGGGTGGGCCGGGATTCGAACCACTTGTGAGTGATTTTGATGGCGACGGCAAGAACGATCCGACCGTGTACCGCGAAGACACCGGGGAATGGTTCAGCCGGCTTTCCTCCAGTGGCTATTCTCCCGTTATGACCTCAGTTTTGGGCGGACCGGGCTATGGTCCCGCGGCATCGGATTATGATGGCGACGGCGCAACCGAGATTGGCGTGTATCAACCGGCCAACGGCCATTGGGTTGTCTGGGCACACGTGGACCCCGAGGTGACAGATACGAACGTTCTGGCCACCATGTATTCCAATGCCATGGTGAACGCTTCGAATGTGGTGGCGAGCAAAATCAAGCGTGACCTGTCACAAATCACGGTCGACAACACCAATTTGATCTGGCGGACCAATCCTAATACCGGCACCCGCGAGGTACTGGTCGCGTCCTACATGAAATATGCCGATGCCACCAATTATTATCATGTCGGCCAGACTTCGTCGATGCGGTATGCGGAGTCCTGGGTGACCCTCGTGCCGGGACTGAAAAATATCTGCCGGAGTTATTCCGGCGCAAATATTTACCTGCGGCTGAAACAGGTGCTGGGCCTGCCCGCCACCAGTCTCAACGACACCATCGTGGAGTTTTATGTGGATCCGCAATACTTGCTGCGGCCCTCACGCGACCCGGAAATTACCGATCAGGAGGCTGAGGTAGCGTTCCGCACCAATACGGTCTATGCCGCCGCGGTCAGCACCAATTACACCGCTTGGTTCCAAAGTACGATTGTAAGCCGTAATTATGGCATGACCAACGGCGTTTGGAATGCGTATCCCTGGACCCAGTTGGGCTACACCTATGACTGGCTCAAGACCGGCAACAACATTGTCGGCCTCAGTGAATTTGTGCTTCCGGGCAAAATGCTGTATAATTCATACAGTATCAACGCGCTGATCTATGTCGTTAGCATTACGGATGCCTCGAATTATGCAGCCGTCCCGAATAATCTGGTAATCCCGCCCCAGGGTTCCGTCATCAATATTGTTCCGTGGACCGACCGTTAATAATTCCGGAAAAGCAAGGTTGATGGTCTTCAACTTGCACCGCGGGTTAGCCATCCTCGACGAGCTTTCACGGCCGCGCAACTCCATGATGTCCTCGTTATGCAAACCGAATACGGACTGGGCTGGAAGTTTTAAAAGGTGTTTGAATAACGATGCGATGTTATTGTCCGGAGATAAATAACGGAATGAAATCAAAAGCACGCATGTTATTTGTATTAGGATTGCTCCTGGCCGGGCAGGTGCTGGTGGCGCAGTCCGTGGTAACCGGCAAGGTAATCCGGGTTACTTCGGGCGACACTTTCACGCTTCTGGATGTCCGCCAGCGTCCTTACACGGAGCAGGATGTTGTTGAGCCGTGGGGTTTTGGAGAAGAATTGGACCTGAACCCGCCGCCGGACGAAACGCCCACCATCATCCATCTGGCGGAGATCGACGCGCCGGAAAAGAATCAGCCCTATGGCGACACTTCCAGGCAAAAGCTGGCCGCGAAGCTTATGGGCCGTGTCGTGCGGGTGGCGTATTTCGAAAAAGACCGGTTCAATCATATCGTCGGCACGGTCAACCGGGGTGACCGATGGATCAACGAGGAAGTATTGGCCGAAGGCTGTGCCTGGCATGACAAGCGATATTCCGATAACGATGAACTGGATACGGCTGAACAACAGGCCCGGGCCCTTCGCCTCGGACTGTGGGCGGAAACACAGCCCGTCCCGCCATGGGAATGGCGACAAAAGCATCAGATTCCCACACCGGAATACACGGAACCGGAAGGGGCCGCCGCTCCCGGCACGGACGGAAACTGAGTTTGTGTCTCCTTTGACTCAGCCTAATAGAGTTCTGCAAAATAGCACGAAACCCGGTCATAGACCGGTGCTACACATTCGAATATTATGCGCAAGTGTAATGTATTGAAATGCTTGCGATGTAGCACCGCTCTGTGAGCGGAGTTTTAAATGCCTATTTTGCAGAACTCTATCAGCCTAATCAAACCTGATATGCGCCAGGGCTTTTTGCAGACGCCCTCCGCGCAGGTTCAGGCCTTGCAGATGGGTCAGGTGTCCTTGGCGTCGCTGCGCCAATAACCGCGCCACCGTCAGGGGACCAAATCCCGGCACGCGCAGGAGCGCCTCCCGGTCGGCTTGGTTAACCTTGACGGGATAAAATTCCGGATGCCGCTCGGCCCAGCGTTCCTTGGGATCCTTATCCAAGCTCAGGTTGTTGTGGGCATCAAACAAAATGTCATCCGCCTTGAAGCCGTATTTGCGAATCAGGAAGTCCACTTGATAGAGCCGGTGCTCGCGCATGAGGCGGTCGGCCGGGTTGGCCGCGCCGGCGGTTTCCCCGGGAAGATCGGGGGCGCCCAAACCTTCCTGGTAGGCTGAGAAATAAACCCGGTCCAGATGCAGGCGATCGTAAAGTCCGAACATGTAATTCACGATCTCAGTATCGTTTTCATCCGAGGCGCCCACCACGAATTGCGTGGTGGTCCTGACCCGCGCATATCTCTCCCCTTTGGCCGTCAGCCGCGCCACGAGTTTAAGGGGACGGATAATATCTTCCAGAAAATGCTTTCGGCTGGACAGCTTGCGGCAATGCGCCTCGCCGGGCGTTTCGATATTGATCGAAACGGCGCTCGCCAGGGAAAGGGTTTCCTGAATGGCTGCGTCGGAAGTGCCGGGAATGATTTTTAGATGGATGTATCCCCGGAACTTATGCTTGCGCCGGAGGAGGGCGGCCACGGCGTTTAATTGTTCCATCGTCCGATCCGGCGAATCAATCACGCCCGAACTGAGAAACAGCCCGAAAATTTCCCGTTGCCCGAGATATTGCATGAAAATCCGCGCTGTTTCATCCGGGTTGAGCGTGCACCGTCGGATGTTGGTGTCATGGCGCAACGGGCAATACTTGCAGTCATTGGTACAGGTATTCGACAATAGCGTTTTGAGCAGGACGGAGCGGCCGCCGTTGGGCAGGGTTACGGGATAAAGCCATTTGCCGTCCGCGCCGCGCCGGCGGCGGTCCTGATCGTTCGTCCCGCAGGCGCAAGCCAGGTCATAGCGCGAATCGGCAGATAGAATCTTGAGTTTGTCGAGCGTGTCCATGGTGGTTACCGGCCGCCTGTCACCAGGTTAATGCGGCCAGGAGATAATTCGATCCCGAAAGCATGACGTAAAATCCTTGCGACACGGAATCGTACACGGCCGGATCGGTCTTGCCGTCGTTGTCATAATCGCCGGGGCGCGGCGTCATCGCCGGTCCGCCAATTCCCGCCAGCCCAAACGTGGCATACCCCTGACTCGACAGCGCACAGAACCATAGTCCGCTGGCGGCCTGATAAACCATGAGGTCAGCCTTGCCGTCGCCGTCATAGTCGCCGGGAACCGGCGCAACCCCCGCGCCGCCGGCTGTCACCTGTACGGACAGGGCATATCCATTCCCGGACAACAGCACTTGCCACATACCGCCCTGCCCTGAGCCAGCCTGCGGTGAGCTTGTCGAATCTGTCGAAGGGTCGCCGCTTGTATATACCGCCGGATCAGTCTTACCGTCGCCATCATAATCTTCAGAAGCAGGCTGAAGGCTGTAGGCTGAAGACTGTAGAAACTGAGCCTGTGCCAGACTATACCCGTTGCCCGACAAGAACACTTGCCACTTAGCGCTTGCCTCGTCAAACACGGCCGGATCGGCCTTGCGGTCCCCGTCAAAATCACCGACAACCGGTATGCACCCGGCTCCACCCATTGGCTGTGTCACCAGGGAATATGATTGCGAGGAGAGCAGCACCGTGAGCAGACCCGTTGCCGGATTATACACGGCCGGATCGGCCTTGCCATCCCCATCAAAGTCCGCCGAACACTCCAGTCGGCCGGCACATTCCATGGTTACCGTGCCGGCGGAATAGCCGCTGGCGGAAAACGCCACAAACAATTGCTCAACGGAGTCCCTGAACACGGCCGGATCGGCCTTGCCGTCGCCGTCATAATCGCTTTGCGTCGGGCGGAGGCCGTGCACGGCCAGGCTGGCGGTGAAGGAGAAGACATTAGTGGCGCTCACGGCAATGGCATAGGTGCCGTTGGAGATGCAAGTCCAAGTGGCCGGCCCATTGGTGCCCGAGCGGCAGACAATTCCATCGCGATCGGTAATGCGTACAAAATAATTCTGGTTGGGCGCTGTCAAACGCACCCGGTACGTCTTGCCAATCTGGCCGGTGAACCAGTACCACTGCGTGCCGTTGGCGAAGGGGATCGTGCCGTTGGTGATCGAGGAGACCGGCACGGCAGGAATGGCGGCCTCGTCCAGGAAGCGGTAGCTGGCATATTGCAGGAGCTCGAAACCGTTGGTGGTGGTTACCTGGATGGCGCCGCCCTTGCGATAGTGAACCCCGCGCTGGAAGACCAGGTTGTCGTTCTGCGGTTCGATCACACAAACACCCAACATCCAACTGGTCATCAAGGCTCCGTCCTTTACCGTAAAACGCAACGTCTTAGCCTCGGGCTGGCCGGGCTCCCAGAAATAATCGGTGGGATACATATCCACCATGCGGTACACGCGGTTCGTCCGGCTGGCCCAGGCCGCCGACAGCGGTTCCGGAAGATATTGCTCACCCAGCGGGTTAACGGATTCAAACGCGCCGTTGACTTGATGTAAAACCAGCATGGCATGCCCCGCCAGATTGGTGAACGCGAATTGATTGTCCTGGGAGTTGGTCGCTGAAAACCAGCCGTTGGCGCGCGGAACCAGGTTGCTTAATATGTTGGGTGTGTCGGAATAGGCGTTACCTATAAGGGTTAGCACACCGGGACCTGCCACAACCTTATGGTAGCCGGCATCGCCCACGTACAAGCCGGCCAGGGCATCAAGTTCGGCCTGGGTTCTGTTGGTGACGGGCGAAGGCGTTGGCACAAACGTATTCGTCGGCCAGTGATTGGTGATGGTTTTATCCAGGACGGCCCAGTACAGGGCCTCGATCCCGACGGTATCACAGAGATTGCCGGGGCTGTTCTGGATCACGGCCACGCCGAGCTTGAGATCGCGCGAAATTCCCAGGAACGCGCAATGATACAGCGTCGCGCCGTCTTTCCAGAACACCTTGCCCGCATAACGCAGGCGATGGTCGTTCACATCATCCCAGCCCAATCCCCTGAAACTGTCGCTCACATTCAACGGCAGATTGGTCCCTTGCGCTTCAGTCATGATATTGATGGCATTGGAGCTGACCAGCGTCTGCCCGTTGAACTGTCCCTCGGCGAGAATCATCTGGATATACCTGGTCATGTCATTGGCCGAGGAATACATACTGCCCGAGCCCAGGCAGTTTAGAATCTCCGGCGGCTGGCGTTCACCATCCGCGTTGTAGGCGGCCGCCAGGCGGTTGGAGATGGCGGGCTTGTCCGGCATGAATGAACTGGCCTCCATGCCGAGAGGACTGAAGATCATGGCGTCATTGAACGCGGCGAAACTGGTGCCGGTGATGCGCCGGACCGCGTCGCTGAGCAGAACGAAGCCGCTGTTACAATAGTAAGCCCGTTCATTGACCGGGGCGAAGGGATAATCGCTTTGCAGGTAGTTGATAAGCCAGGCCGGATTATCCTCAACACTGCGCGTCGTAAACATGCTGTTGAAAAAGTCGCCCGGCAAACCGCTATGGTGGTTGAGCAGGGAGCGGATGGTGACCGGCCCCGAGTTCGTGAAGCGCTCCAGCATGGAAAACTCGGGCATGTAGTGGATGAGATTGGTTTCTATGTCTACCCGGCCCTGATCCAGTAACTGCATGTAGGCCGTGCCGAGGAAGGCCTTGGAAACTGAACCGATATGATAGACGGTGTCGGCATCCGCCGTCACCCCGCCCTCGCGGGCGGCCATGCCGAATCCCTTTGCCCAGACCACGGTCTGGTCGTCCACCAGGGCTATGGACATGCCTTGGACATTCTGAGCGGCCATGTTACTTGTGATATAAGCGGTCATTTGGGCGATGGTATTGGTGTAGGTGGCTGCGGCCAAGGCCGCCTGAGCGGCAAGCACGGTGATGGCCAATCCCAGCGCGATCCGTAATATTAATTTAATGATGACGCTCCTTTGGCAGGTTGATGATACTTGAAAATCCAGCCCAATCTTTGAACGAAAGCGTTACACTCCCTCTCTAATATGTCAACGATATTTGCACATCGGCAGTAACGCCCCCTCAGTTATGAGGGCTGATTGTCATTCCCGACCTGACTCGCCTCGGCGAAGCGCTTTGGCGAAGCCTGGGTCGGGAATCCAGAAAAATCTCGTGCCATAGGCAGATCCGCCTCAGGCTGGAAAGTTCGCAACCTACCCTCATAACTGAGGTACCGTCGGCAAAGTCGGCGGAGTAGTTACATTAAATCCAATGCCGCCAGACACTCGATGTGGGCGGTCTGCGGGAACATGTCGAAGGGTTGAACGCGGACGAGCCGATAGCCGTATTTGGCCAGTTGTTTCAAATCCCGCGCCATGATTGGCGGGATGCAGGATAAGTACAGGAGGCGGCGTGGCCGATGGCGGGTGATGGCGTGCAGGACGGGGGTCGAACAGCCGGCGCGCGGGGGATCGAGGAACAGGCAGGTCTGGTCCGCCGGCAAGCCCTGCAGCGCCCGGTCCAGGCGCGCCTCGGCCCGACCCTGCAAGAACTTCACGTGGCCGGCGGCCTGGCGCACGGCATTGGCCCTGGCCGCGGCCATGGCGGCGGCATCAACCTCGATGCCGATACCACGTTGATCTCGCCGGGTTAGCGCCAACACGAATACGCCGACCCCGCAATAGGCATCCACCAGCGTCGAGCAGCCGAAGGTCGCGAACTGCCCGCCGGCGGCGATCAGGATCTGCTTGAGGACCTCCGGGTTGACCTGGAAAAAAGAGTCCAGCGGATAGTCGTAGGGCTGATCGAGAACTTTTTCCGTCATTGTGTTGGGCTTACCGTCGGAGGCCGTGCGGCGCCCATCGCGTTCCGTGAACCACCGGGCCTCGCCAGCCTGGTTGCTGCGAATGACCAAGTGCTCGTCTTTTGCCAGCGTGCGCCGGAGCTGTAGCCGGAGGATGGCATTAATAGGCTCGGTGGCAAGCAGACAGCGCGCAATGGGGATCGGCCGCCTGTTGTCCGGCGCCCGGAAGGCCGGTTGACCGGGACCGTGCAGGGTGATCTTGTTGCGATAGCCGTACGGGCGTGGACTCGGAATCATTGGGTCGAGCGGCGCGTCTTTAAACCCGCCGATCCGCGCCAGGATCTCGGCGACCTGCTTTTGCTTCCAGCGAACTTGGGCGGCATAATCCAGGTGCTGATACTGGCAGCCGCCGCAGGCACGGAAATACGGGCAGGGCGGTTCGATGCGCTCAGGCGAGGACGCGAGCACCTCAACGCCATCGGCCCGCGCATAGCGGGTGGTTTCCTGAGTCAGGTGTGCCCGCACGCGCTCACCGGGCAACGCGAATGGTACAAAGCAGGCGCGCCCGTTCGTGCGCCCCACGCCGTCGCCGCCGTAGGCCAAGTCCGTGATGTCCAGCTCGATGGATTCCGAGATTGCCATGGATGAGTGACAGGATGAAGGGATCGGCCGGAATGTAAAGCGCATTTTGCGGAACGGCGGTAAATTGCCCGAGCCGGTTTCCGGTCAAAGACGGCGAAGCACCGTGACACAGTTGGTAACTGCCGCCCCGCCGATGTTGAGCGTGACGCCGATTTCCGGCTGACCCTTGCCATACGCCAACCCAATCGGGTCGCCGGCCAACTGCTTGTATATCAGCGCATGCATGGAAACCCCCGTTGCGCCAACCGGATGGCCTTTGGCTTTAAGTCCACCGGAAAGATTAACGGCACAGGCATCCTCGGAAGTAAATCGGCCTGCCAGATAATCGTATCCAGCCCGTCCATCCGGCGACAATCCCAATGCTTCTACGCACAACAATTGATTGATCGTAAAGCAATCGTGAACTTCGGCAATCTGAATGTCATGAGGTGTAATGCCGGCTTCCCGGAAAGCCGTGTTGGCGGCATGTTTCGCCACCGTCAGTTCATACATGTTGGCGCGCACTCCGATCGGCATGCGATCTTCCGCATGGCCGATCCCGGCAATTTCAACCGTTTTGCGCTTCTCCGCTTGCGCCAACGCCGTCGGCGCCAGCACAACCGCCGCCGCCCCATCCGAAATAAGGGAGCAATCGTGAAGATGCAACGGCGCGGAAATTACCGGGTTTTTTACCGCCGGCAATTGCAGGATTGCGTCGGCAGTAAATAATTTATATTTATCCGACGGACCGCCGACGCCAAAATGCGCCAGCGGATTCCGGATGCCGTTTTTATAGGCCAACGCCGCGACGGTCGCCAGCATCCTGCGCAGCATGTCGTCTGAAATATTATAATGCGCTTGATAGGCTTTGGCATATGCGGCGAACAAATCCGGGAAAGACATCCCCTTGGCGCCCTCCGTCGGCCAATGCGAACAGCAGGCCAGCGCGTGCGTCACGCCCGCGGTGTTCAACAAAGACATCTTTTCCACACCGATCACCAATACCCGTTTGAACCTGCCCGACTCAATGCCATATACCGCATTATAGAGCGCAACGGAAGATGAAGCGCACGCCGCTTCGGTCCGGGTTATCGGTTTGAAACGGAAATGTTCCGGATCAATCTCGACCGCTGCCGGGGCCAAATGCTCCTGATTCGCGAAAAGCCCCGGCGAACATGACCCGACCCATACGGCGTCAATATCCTTCGGCAGCAAGCCGGCGTCCAGGATGGCGCCGCGTCCGGCTTCAACGATAAGATCGTAGATGGACGCCAAATCCGTCGTTTCGCCGGTTTCCTTGTTCCGCTTTACAAACGCCCCGAATTTGGTGTTATACGCTCCAATCAAACTGACTTTGCTCATAAGATTCTTCCGTTAATTGCCGTTACTGGCCGGTTGCGGCCGTTAGTTGCGCTTCAAAGCCTGTTCCGCCTCGGCCAGATTTTCGAAAATATGCGGCGCGACGGCGCGTTTCTTCAACGCATCGCCCAGTTTTATGCGCAGGAATGCGCTCGTGGTGTAACGGGTCACATCCTGGTAATACTTATTCACCAGTTGCTGCACCATGCCGGCATATTCCTCGATCAACTCGGGAATAATCGAGAAATTATCGTAATTGACGATTACAAAAACCTTCTTCCCCAGCGGCGCGCAGATTTTTTCCACCGTCTCCCTGATGCGTTGAATCTGGGCCGTGTCGCGCACCGCCAGCCCTTCAAAATTGATGAAAAGAATATTTTCTTTCGATTGATACCAGAAGCGTTTCTCCAGCGGCATGGCGAGCAAATCGTTGCGCAGGTTCATCGGCGCTTCGGCGAAAATCCGGGCATCCATCGGCCGCAGCGGGCATTTCAGCACCGGCTTAAATTCCATCTGGGCCAATATGTGCTTTTCCAAATCGATCCCGGGGGCGATTTCGATCAACTCCATCCCGGCTTTTGTCAATTTAAAGACGCAACGTTCCGTTATATAATACACCGGTTTATTGCCTTTCAGGGCAACTTGGCCGCTGAAGGTCACATGTTCCACCTGCTTCACGAATTTTTTGGATTTACCCTCCTGGTCGATGCGCAACTGGCCGTCATGAATTGACACCGCCAACCCGCCGGCCGTAAAAGTGCCTGCAAAAACGACGACCTTCGAATTCTGGCTGATATTGATGAATCCGCCGCAACCCGCCAGGCGTGGTCCAAACTTACTCACGTTTAAATTGCCGTGCTGATCGGCTTGCGCCAGGCCCAGCACGCAGATATCAAGTCCTCCCCCGTCATAAAAATCGAATTGATTGGGCTGATCTACAACGGCTTCCGTGTTGATTGCGGCCCCAAAGTTCAAACCGCCGGTAGGAATGCCGCCAAAAACGCCCGCCTCCGTGGTCATGGTCAGATAATCGAGAATTTGTTCTTCGGCGGCAACGTTGGCCACGCCTTCCGGCATGCCGATGCCGAGATTGACGATCGCGTTCGGCGTTAATTCGAACAACGCCCTGCGGGCGATGACTTTCCTTTCGTCCAGGGCCATTGGCAAGATGGACGTCAACGGGGCCCGAATTTCGCCGCTATACGCCGGATTGTATCTTTCCGCAAAGGTTTGCCAGTGATTTTCCGTATCCTTGACCGGCACGACGCAATCCACCATGACCCCGGGGACCTTGACCTGCCTCGGATCCAGCGAACCGCGCGCGGCAATTCGCTCAACCTGCGCAATCACAACACCGCCCGAATTTTTCACGGCCGTGGCAATCGCCAGAACTTCAAGGGTCAGCGCCTCTCTTTCCATTGTAATATTGCCGTCCGCGTCGGCGGTCGTGCCCCGGATAATTGCGATGGTGATCGGAAATGTTTTATAGGCCAGGTATTCCCTGCCGTCAAAATGGACCAACTCAACCAGGTCTTCCGTGGCGCGGGAATTTATTTTGCCGCCGCCATGGCGCGGATCGATATAAGTGCCAAGCCCCACGTGCGTGATTGTCCGCGGCTTATGCGCGGCGATGTCCCGGTACATGTGGGTAATCACGCCTTGCGGAAAATTATAAGCTTCAATCTTATTTTCAAGGGCCAGCTTCTGCATTTTGGGCACCAGTCCCCAGTGGCCGCCGATTACCCGTTTAATCAAGCCCTCGTGCGCCAGATGATTCAACCCGCGGTCTTTGCCGTCACCCTGGCCGGCCGCATAAATCAGCGTCAAATCCCTGGGCTGGCCGGTCTTCAAAAAGGTTTGTTCCAGGGCGATCGCAATTTCCTCGGCAAACCCGATGCCGACAAAGCCGCCGCTCGCCACCGTATCGCCGGTTTTAATCAATCGTATGGCCTGCTCGGCGGTCACGATTTTACCGCGCTTCATATTCGGCGATAGATCCGCTAAAACCGGATGATTAATTTTTTCCATTTCCGCTTGCTCCCCCAATGTCCTGAAGACCCACAAACAATCGGCTCAGCCCTTGGATCCAAGCCGCAATCCGCCGTGAATAAAATAGACGTCGCCCGTTAACGCCTCATTGCGATATAATTCCCCAACCAGAGAGGCAACTTCATCCGCTCCAATCAACCGTCCGATCGGCACGTTTTCAAGTATCTTTTCCAATGCTTTCGGGTTCATGCTTCTGGCCATGGGCGTATCGCAGTATCCCGGCGCCACGGCCACGCAGCGAATCTGCCCGCCCAGGCCGCGCCGGAACAATTCCGCCGTGATAACTTTTGGGAAAACGGACATTGCGGCCTTGGTCGCAGAATAGTTGACCTGTCCGGCGGTTCCCAACGAGCCGGTTGAAGAAGCCAGGCAAATCAAACCTTTGTTCTTGTTGTTGATCATGCGTTCCAAACATTCCCGCACGGTCAGAAACACACCGGTCAAATTGATGTCTATTACTTTTTGAAAATCTTCCAGCGCCGTTTTACATATGCCGATAAATTCGAATCATATTCCGCCAAATCTTGCAACACAAGTCTTTATCGCCCAGTTCCCAATGGAAAGTCGGCCATGTGTTTCAGCTTTACTTTGCCCTGCATCGCGCTTAATTTTCGAAGCTGTTCGGTCTTTTTGCGTGGTTTGTTTTGAATTGGAAATTATGGAAAGGGAAAATCATGCCTCTCATTGATATGCCCCTGGCAAAATTGAAACGCTACCGTGGCCGAAACCCGAAGCCAACTGATTTTGAGCGCTACTGGGACCGGGCCTTGAAGGAAATGCGCGCCGTGGATCCGCAGATCGAACTCGTGAAAAGCGAATTCCAGACGTCCTTTGCGGAATGCTTTGACCTGTATTTTACCGGCGTACGCAAGGCCCGGATTCATGCCAAATACATCCGGCCCCGGAATTGTCCGAAGCCGCATCCGGCGGTTCTGCAGTTTCACGGCTATAGCGGGAACACCGGCGAATGGTGCGACAAGCTGAATTATGCCGCCTTGGGTTTTTCCGTGGCGGCCCTGGATTGCCGTGGACAGGGTGGCATGTCCGAAGATCCCGGCGGTGTCAAGGGAACCACGTATCGGGGCCATATTATCCGCGGGCTGAACGATCGCCCGGATCAACTGCTGTTCCGCCACATATTCCTGGACACGGCCCAACTGGCGCAGATTGTCATGGGCCTCCCGGAAGTGGATGCAAACCGCATCGGGGCCATGGGGGGTTCGCAGGGTGGCGGACTGACATTAGCCTGCGTCGCTCTGGAGCCGCGCATCCGCCGCGCCGCGCCGACGTTTCCCTTCCTCAGCGACTACCGGCGAGTATGGGAAATGGACCTGGCCAAGGGTGCCTACGAAGAATTACAAGCCTATTTCCGCCAATTCGATCCCCGGCATGAACGGGAGACGGACATATTCTACCGGCTGGGATATATCGATATTCAGCATCTGGCGCCGCGCATCCGGGCTCGCGTGCTGATGGGCACGGGACTCATGGATACCACCTGTCCGCCCTCCACCCAGTTTGCCGCCTACAACAAGATCCGCTCGCCCAAAACCATGGTCCTTTATCCCGACTTTGGTCACGAGGGTTTGCCCGGCTATAATGACCGGGTGTTCCAGTTCATGGCGAAACTATGAGGAGTATTTAATGACTCGACGTGAACGCTTAATGGCCACCTTGCGGGGCGAACCCGTGGACCGGCCGCCGGTCAGTTTTTATGAAATATCAAGTTTCTTTTCGCTGACCTCTGACCTCTGACCACTGACCTCTGATTTCTTCCCCATCCCCTTATGGCACGGTCATCAGGAATGGACCCTGCGGTGCATATCCGCTCCGCGACATGCAGATCGTCCAGTTGCCGGAGCTATCTACGGCGGTGGGATCGGCTTTGCTATCGCCGTCAAAATCGCCCGCCACCGCCATGCGGTTTGCGCAGGTAAGCGCAAAAGGCCCCTGGAGCGTATAGCCGGCCAACGACGCGCAGATCGTCCATTTGCCGCCGCTATCTACAACCGTGGGATCGGCTTTGCCATCGCCGTCGAAATCCGCGGCAATGGGCGTCCCGCCGCTCACGGTCAAGGGCAATGGTCCCAGGGCCGTATAGCCGTCCGACGACAGGCAAATCGTCCAGTTGCCGGCGCTATCCATGCCCGCGGGATCGGCTTTATGGTCGCCGTCAAAGTCTGCCGCTATCGGCGTCAAGCCGGCGGCAGTTAAATGCACCGGTCCTACCGGCGCATAGCCGGCCAACGACATGCAGATCGTCCAATTGCCGGAGGCATCCACACCGGCGGGATCGGCTTTTCGGTCGCCGTCAAAATCTGCCGCTATCGGCGTCAAGCCGGCGCTACTCAAAGCAAAGGGGCCGCCGCAGCCATAACCGCTGCGAGACATCCAGATATACCATCCGCCACTGGCGGTCACTATGGCCGGATCGGCTTTGCCATCGCCATCGAAATCGCCGGTCACGGGCAATCCCGCGCTTTCGGAGACAACTGTCAGCGTGACCGCGATCGTGACGGGGGAACCGGCCGCGCCGGACGCAGTCACCGTGATGGTGGCGGT
>Ga0074199_1001551_pt1 | contig 19034 bp, 17 predicted proteins | sample EPASupsiteSAE347_FD_64528 | JGI IMG/M metagenome (GOLD analysis project Ga0074199, IMG submission 64528) | Bioremediated contaminated groundwater from EPA Superfund site, New Mexico - Sample SAE3-47 | ecosystem: Environmental > Aquatic > Deep subsurface > Groundwater > Contaminated ...
TGTTGATTTTGTCTAATTTTTAGCTGAATTACAATCAGCCGGGGGACGGGTTTGCCCTCTTCGAGCCGTTATCGACCTTCCCAATCGATTTGACCCGGTTTCTTTCGAATAATTTTGGGCCTCACGTCGCCTGTTTACTCCTCTTACGGGCTAGTTTGACCACGCCAAATCCCTTGAGAGCTCAATTCCAAACCCCTTTGGGAATTGCTGAGGGTGGGGTGGGGTGCATGGTTATGGCCCACGCAAACGTTCACTCGAGGTACACCCAGGCGTTCAGCCACCACTGCGCCGATCACCGCAAAGGTGTCTTGCACGACCAGTGATGGCTGCAAAGCCGCCGCCTCGGCCACCACCTGTTCGGCATAGTGCCCCGCAAAGCTGACATAGCGGCATGGAATCGGAATGGAAAGTGAATCGGCCTCGTCGAGTGGGCGTCCTCGGCCGGCGTCATGGGCTCCAGTGACCAGGTCGAGGTGTCTGAAGCGATCTCGGGAAACACGACCGCACCGAATGGCGCCCGCGGGGCGATACCTGCGCCCAGTTGCCGTGCAAACTGGGCGGGCGAGAGGACCGGGCGCCGCCCTGCGTGAGCCTGAGATGCAGCCACAGAGGCCAGCTCGCGAACCACACGCATCAGACCGATGCGGGCCTGCCGGTCGCGCGGCCGGGCAACCACCTCGACATGGTCGTCACGAACACGGTAGTAGCAGCCGAATTCTTCGTCCCAGACGACATTGGCTCCATCCGCGTCGACCCAGCCGGGACAGAAAACCAAGGCACTATCGAGTCCGAAGTAGGGTAAAGGCCGCAGAACACAGGTCGTCGTAGATTGTTATACTGCGAACGGGTGAGAACAAGACTTTCGATCAGCACCTTTGTGTCATTCCCGCATGCCTCCGGCGGGAATGACGGGGGAAAGCATTAAAGGTTGTTGCCGGAAGCCCGATATTGAGCCGTTCACGGTATAGTTGCTCACAGTGAATGAAGATGATACTCTTCGAATCATCGGTGCGCGCTGCGAGCAAAGGAGAGAGAAAGATCCATGAAGAAGAGTAGCCAAATCGGCAAAGACGAATTGCGTCCCGAGTATAAGCGGTCGGACTTCCCCGAAGCTTTAGGGCGTGGCAAATACGCGGAGCGGCTTCGCAGGTCATCAAATATCGTTGTGCTCAAGCCGGAAGTGGCGAAAGTATTCCCAAAGGGAGAAGCAGTCAATAACGCCCGAACAAAGGGCTCCAACCGGTGCCGGAAAAGCGGCGCGGCTGAACCGTGACGTCAACGCCTCGTCCAGTAATACTTCCCTTCGGAACGAAGGATTAAAGACATGTTAAAGACAAATGAACAGTATATCGGTATCGAAGAATACTTTGCACGAGAGGATATCGCTGAGCACAGAAGCGAATATTACTGTGGTGACGTCCTTGCCATGGCGGGAGGTACTCCCAATCATAACAGGATTACGGTAAATCTGGTGAGCCGGTTGAGCACACAATTCAGGGGCACGCCATGTGAGGCGTTCGCGAGCGATTTACGAGTACAAGTCGAGAAGGATATCCATTATACTTATCCAGATGTTCTTGTTGTCCGTGGGGAGCTGAAGCTCGTCGAAGGCCGTTCCGACACTATTGTAAACCCTGTTGTGATAATAGAAGTGTTGTCGGAATCGACAAAAGACTACGATCGAGGTACAAAGTTTACGGCGTATAGAAGCATAGAAACGTTGACCGATTACATATTGATTGATCAGAATACAGCTCACATAGAATATTTTTCGAAGGAAAGCGATGGAACCTGGAAATTACGGGAATATTTCAGCACGGAAGAAACAATAGAGATTGACTCAATTGGTGTAAAGCTACCTATAAAAGGAATATATGAAAGAGTTGTCCTTATGCCGACAGGCAGAATCGAGCCGTGTCCGGAGTAGATGAAAGATAGCTGGACCTTGAAATCTGAAGCCCAAAACCTGAAACTTTGGTTAGCGGAACAGCTAACTTGGGGAGCCAAGACCATGAGCATCTCCTCCAATCCGGAACTTCAGTTGGCCCACGATTTTGTGCGGCACACCGACCGCAATATCTTCCTGACCGGGAAGGCCGGTACGGGCAAGACCACCTTTCTTCACAACATGAAGGATAACACGAACAAACGGTTGATCGTCACTGCCCCGACGGGTGTGGCGGCAATCAACGCCGGCGGGGTCACCCTCCATTCGTTTTTTCAGTTGCCCTTCGGTCCGTTCGTGCCGGGCAGCGAGGCTTACGGCAGCCACAATCAGCACAGGTTCAGCAAGGAAAAGATCAATGTAGTTAATAACTTGGATCTATTGGTTATTGATGAGATCAGCATGGTGCGCGCGGATCTACTCGACGGCGTCGATGCAGTACTCAGGCGCTATAGGCGCAGTGCCCTACCCTTCGGCGGGGTCCAGCTATTGATGATCGGCGATCTGCATCAACTCTCTCCCGTTGTCAAAAAGGACGATTGGGCCATTCTGCGACAGTTCTACGATTCAATGTATTTTTTCGGATGCCGGGCACTTTGCCTTTCCGAGCTGGTAGCAATCGAGCTGAAGCACATCTACCGTCAATCGGACACGTACTTCATCGACCTCCTCAATCGGGTGCGCGATAACCTGCTCGACCATGCTTCCCTGCAAGAGCTCAACAGTCGTTATCTGAAGGACTTCAGGCCGGGAGAAAACGACGGCTATATTACCCTGAGCACCCACAACAGCAGTGCCGATGCCATCAACGGATCCAGGCTCAACGAGCTGCCGCTGAAAGCGCATTCCTTCCGTGCCGAAATCGAGGGAGATTTCCCTGAATACTCCTACCCGACCTCGTTGGTGCTCACTCTTAAAAAGGGGGCACAGGTAATGTTTGTCAAAAACGATACGTCACCCGAAAAGCTCTATTTCAACGGCAAGATCGGCAAGGTTACCCGAATCGCCGGCCAGAGCGTTTTCGTAAGATGTCCCGGCGATGATGAGGAAATCCTTGTGGAGCCGGCGACCTGGGAAAACATCAAATACCGGCTCGACCCAACGACCAGGGAAATTACAGAGGAGAAGGCAGGGAAATTCGTACAGCTCCCTCTCAAACTGGCCTGGGCCATAACCATTCATAAAAGCCAGGGATTGACCTTCGACCGGGCCGTCATTGACGCCGGATCGGCCTTCGCCCATGGTCAGGTTTATGTCGCCCTGAGCCGCTGTAAAACCTTCGAAGGCCTGGTGTTAAGCTCACCCATTCCGGCGCGGGCCGTAAAAACCGATGAAGCTATATCCCGATTTATCATCCAAACATGCGAGACCCCACCTTCGGGGGGCAAGCTCGAGATGGCAAAGATCCTCTATCAGCAGCGGCTGCTATCGGAATGCTTCGACTTTACGCACCTGTGCTCATCACTGGGCCGCCTTCTTAGAGTGCTGCAAATAAATGCCAGGACAATCACCCTGTCGGGCGCCGGCAACCTTCACGAGCTGGAAAGCAGGGCCGGGGAGGAGATTTTCGCGGTCAGCGAGAGATTTCGTCGTCAATTGAGCAGGCTTTTTGCGGACAATAAACTGCCGGAATCCGATCCGACCGTCTTGGAGCGCGTAACCAAAGCCGGAGTTTATTTCGAGGAAAAACTCCTGTCGATCCTTGGAGATCGTATCGCTTCCATGCGCATTGACACAGACAACAAAGAAATCTCAAAGATCGCCAAGACCGCTCTCGCCGAGCTCAAAAAGGAGATGGCCGTGAAGCTTTCGGCGGTTCGGAGCTGCAAGCCGGGTTTTTCCCCGGCCCGGTACCTGCGGGCTCTGTCATCCGCCGAAATCGAGTCGAGACCCGAATCGAGACCCGATAGGGAAAGAAAAACCAGGGCTGCGCGACACGCCGACTCCGAGACAGGCCAGCCGGAGCTGTTCCAGATGCTCAAGGATTGGCGCTCGGCCAAGGCCGCCGAAACCGGCGTCCCCCACTACCAGATCCTGCACCGGCGCGTATTGATCCAGATCGCGACAGCCCTGCCCGACAATCCGGCAGCCCTGAGGGACATCCAGGGGATTGGCAGACGGCTCTTCGAAAAATACGGCAAGGAGCTGTTGACCCTTGTTTCTTCCTACCGGCAAGAGCACGGCATCAGCAAGTCAGCCCCGTCGGAGGCAGGGGCGGCTCCTAAAGCTCCCGCCCAAAAGGGGCTACCCACATAAGCCGGGACATGCCTAACACGGAGCTTGTGTGTCACCGCAGAGACGCAGAGGACGCCGAGGAAACGCAGAGAAAAACTCTTGGAAGTCTCAAATCTCCTCTGCGTTTTCTTTGCTTCCTCTGCGTCTCTGCGGTGAAGAAAGCTCAGCCGGTGCCCGTTCAGAGTATACTTATATTGTCCCGCCTTATGTGGGTAGCCGACGCCGGCAAAGCGAAAGGGCTGAGCTGTGACGTTCGCGGCAGGCAAGACAGGCGGACCTTGAAACTTCAAACTTCGCAGCTCGTAAGGGCTCCCTGGAAGATCATACCCCAAACATGGACTACGATTATCTCCAAAAGCTGAAAGAATCGCACGCAACCCTGAAGCTACTGAACGCGGATCACGCTCCGCTCATTATCAGCTTTCTACACAAGGTCTTCGTCGAGCCCAATGAGCGCTCTCTGCCTTATCCGGACGTGGAATCCCGGCTCAACGACTACCTGTACCGGTTGCGGGAAATCTACGGGGAAGGAAAATTCCCCAGGAGCGCTCACGCCTACCTCGAAGACTGGGCGGGCGGGGACAGCGCTTATTTGCGCAAGTATTATACGGACCTGAGCGACGTGCCTCATCTGGATCTGACTCCGGCCACCGAAAAGGCCGTTCAATGGCTGCAAAGCCTGGAAGAGCGGCAATTTATCGGCACGGAATCCCGGCTTCTCACCGTGTTTCAGCTCCTTCGCGAGATCGTTCGAAAAACCGAGCAGGACCCTCGGGTGCGAATCGAGGAGCTGGAACGGCAGAGGACGGAAATAGATGCGGAAATAGAAGGGATTCGCAGGGAGGGAATCGGCCCTTACGATCCGAGGCAGATCAAAGAGCATTTCTTTCAGGTGGAGGGAACCGCTCGGAGGCTGCTGGCCGACTTTCGCCAGGTGGAGTATAATTTCAGGGCGCTGGATCGAGAAACACGGGAGCGCATTGCCGTGAGCGACAAGGCAAAGGGGGCGCTGCTCGATGAGATCTTCGAGAAGCAGGACGTGATTTGGGGCTCGGACCAGGGAAAGAGCTTTCGGGCCTTCTGGGAGTTTCTCATGTCTCCCCTGCGCCAGGCCGAGCTGGGCGACCTTCTGGAGAGGGTCTTTTCCCTGAAGGAAATCCTGGAAATGAATCCGGACCGCTTCCTCGCCCACATCAAGTATTACCTCCTGGACGCGGGGGAAAAGGTCTACAAGACCAATAACCTCCTGGTGGAGCAATTGCGAAAGTACCTGGACAATCAGGCTTACCTCGAAAACAAGCGCATAATGGAGCTGATCAAAGGCGTCGAGAAGCGGGCCGTCGAGATCAAGGACGAGCCGCCTCCGGACCGTGTCCTTGCCTGGCTGGACGACCTCAAGCCGGACCTGGACCTGATCATGTGTCGAAGCCTTTTCGTTCCTCCCAAAACACCCTCCATCGACGTGGGCCTCCTGCTGGAGGGCGTTTCGGACGTGGAGATCGGCGCCCTCTATGAGCAGATCTACGTGGATGAAGGCGAGCTCAAGGCGAAAATCCGAAAGGCACTGCAAACCCGGCCCCAACTTTCGCTCATCGAGCTGATCGAGCAATATCCCATCGAAAGAGGACTGGCCGAGGTGGTGACCTATCTCAACATTGCGAGCAAGGACGAAAGAACCGTGATAAACAACAGTGAGAGCGAAACAGTGCGGTGGACGTCCGCCAATGGAATGCCCAGGCAGGCGAGGCTGCCCAAGATAATTTTTGTACGATAGGGGGAGATCCTAAGAATATGTTTGAAGCCGACAGCTATCCCCGCCAGATTTCCCTGATCCTGATTCAGCTCCTCAAGGGAGTCCTCTACCGGGACAGGCAGCCGGAGCCGTGGCATGACCTGCTGACGTTCCAGGCGGTTGTCCGCGATTATTTCTTGCTTGTGGGCCTTCAGGTGATCATAGATGAAAGCGAAGGGTACGCATTTCTGCGCCAGAAAGCAGACGATGTAAGCGAGCAACGGGACGATTCCTCGCCGCCCCTGCCCCGGCTCATACAGCGCCGGCCCCTGAGCTATCCCCTGAGTCTCCTTTGCGTCCTTTTGAGAAAGAAGCTGATCGAGCAGGACGCATCGGGCGGAGAAACCAGGCTGATCCTCAGCCGGGAGCAAATCATCGACATGATCCAGGTCTTCCTGCCCGAGCGCGGCAACGAGGCCAAGACTATCGACAAGATCGACACCCTTATCAGAAAAGTCCTGGATCTCGGGTTCCTGCGCGCTCTCAAGGGGGAAGGAAACCGCTACGAAGTCCAGCGTATCATCAAGGCGCTGGTCGATGCGGACTGGATTGGAAACCTCGATGAAAAGCTCCGCGAATATCACGGATACCAAAACCATGCAGATTCCTTTTGATTTCACCAAAGACGACACGGAAGCCGGTTTTCGCCTACACCGCCTGGAGCTCTACAACTGGGGAACCTTTGACCGCCACGTCTGGCATATCGACCCCGAAGGCCTCAACAGCCTCCTGACGGGGGATATCGGCTCGGGAAAATCGACCCTGGTGGACGCGGTAACCACCCTGCTCGTTCCCCACCATCGCATCGTCTACAACAAGGCGGCGGGCGCAACGAGCAAGGAGCGCTCCCTCTACTCCTACATCCGGGGCGAATACAAGAGCGAGAAGGACGATTTCAGCCAGGGCGCGAGGCCGGTGGCCCTGCGAGACGATAACAGCTACACGGTGCTCCTGGGATACTTCTACAACAAGGGGCTCAGACAGGGAGTCACCCTGGCCCAGGTCTTCTGGCTGAAGGATCAGCAGCGAAACCCGGAGCGGCTTTTCGTCATCGGCTTGCTCCCCCTGGACATAGCGACCCATTTCAGCAATTTCGGAAGCAACATCGCGGACCTCAAAAAGAAGCTCCAGAAGACGAAACAAGTCGAGCTCCCGGAGCGATTCAGAGACTACAGCAACCGGTTCCGGAATCTTTTCGGCATTCAAAACGAACAGGCCCTCGACCTCTTTTACCAGGCCGTGTCCATGAAATCCGTGGGGAACCTCACCGACTTCGTCCGCCAGCACATGCTGGAAAAAAGCGACGTGGAAGAGAGGCTGAACGAGCTGAGGCAATCCTTCGACAACCTCAACCGCGCCCACGAATCGGTGCTCCGTGCCAAACGGCAGATCAAGCTCCTCGATCCCCTCGCAGGCGACGGCCACCGCTATCGCCAACTGACCGAGGCGCTCTCCGGCCTGCGCCAGGCGCGGGAGCTTCTCTCCCCCTATTTTGCCTCCCGCAGGGCGAAGCTCCTGGAAAAGCGCATAGAGCAGTTGGACGTCGAAATCCAGAAAAGTGCTCACCAACTGGAGACCCTCAGCCAGGAAATCGAGCACCTGCGCCGGCAGGAAGGTGAAATACGAAAGAGTATCGATGTAAGCGGCGGCCTGCGCCTCAACGATCTTCAACGGGACATCGAAAACCTCGGGAAGGAGCGGGAGCGAAAGCTGGAGCAGGAGCGAAGGTATTTGCACTTCGCGGAGCGGTTATCCCTCGACAAAGTGAGAACCGACGAGGATTTCTTCCGCAATCGAAAGGAAGCCCAAAGTCTGCTTCTCCGGACGGATCAGTCCATCGAGGCCTTGCGAAAGGAAGAAATCGACCTGGAAGTTGCGATCCGGGAAAAGAAAAATCATCATGACCAGTTGCAGGAAGAGCTCGAGTCGCTCCGAGGCCGGAAGACGAACATCCCCCTGCACATCGTGAAGCTTCGCCGGGACATGATCCAAGTGCTGAAACTGTCCGAGGAGGAGCTCCCTTTCGCGGGAGAGCTCTTGCAGGTGGATGAGGCGGCAAGGGAGTGGGAAGGGGCCATCGAACGGCTTCTCCACAACTTCGGCCTGAGCCTGCTGGTGCCCGAACATCTCTATTCCCGTGTCAGCCACTACGTGGACCGGACCCGCCTCCAGGGGCGGCTCGTCTACTACCGTGTGAGAGAGCAGGCTCAGCCGAGCCGGGAGCCGTCTAAAGAGCCGCGAGCACTTATCGGCAAGCTGCGCCTCAAGTCGGAGAGCCCTTTCTACGCCTGGCTGGAAAATGAGCTCCTCAGCCGGTTCGATACCATCTGCTGCGATACCATCGAGGACTTTCGCCGTCTGCCCAACGCGATAACCAGAAACGGCCAGATCAAGACCGGAGGCCGGCGCCACGAAAAGGACGACCGGCACTCTCTCGACGACCGCGGGCGCTTCGTGCTCGGCTGGAGCAACGAGCAGAAGATCAAGACCTTCGAAGCCATGGCTCGCGAGCTGGAGGGGGAGGTCCAGAAAAAGGCCGCTCAACTGACCGACCTCCAGCGGCAGCAGCAGGAGCTGGGCGGCCGGCGCGACTGCTGCCGGGACCTCCTGCAGGTCAAGGACTATGCCGATATCCACTGGCAGCCTCTTGCCCTCCAGATTCAAGCCCTGGAAGAAGAAAAGCGCCGCATCGAGCAGGGCTCCGACCTCTTGCGCACGCTGCGTAACCGGCTTCAGCAGGTGCAGGAGGAAATCAAAGAAAAGGAAAAACGCAGGGACGAGCACTTCGGGGTAAAGAGCCGGGGCGAGCAGCAAAGGGACGATCGCTTCGCGGAGCTGAACCTTGTCCTGGAAGAATCCGCCAAGGCGGCGAAAGAAGAGCGAAACAGGCTTTTTCCGGAGCTGGATAGATTTTGCGTGGAAACCTTGGGAGAAAAGGCGCTGACCCTCCAGAATCTCGAGAAGAGCCAGATCGAGGTAAGGAGCCACATTCAGCAGAAAATCAACGCCGAATCATCCAAATGCGAGCGGCTGGGACAAAAGATCGTGCAGCAGATGCAGGTCTACAAGCACGACTACCCGGCCGAAACCGTCGAGGTGGACGCGGAGCTCGAAGCCATGGCTGAATTCGAGAAAATGCTGAAGGCTCTCCGGACGGAGGACCTCCCGCGCCACGAAGCCCGCTTCAAGCAACTGCTGAACGAGGGCACGATCAACAGTGTCGCTCTCTTTCAGAATCAACTGGACAAGGAAAAGCAGGGGATCGAGGAAAAAATCCGCACCATCAACACCTCCCTCCGGGAAATCGAATACAACGCCGGCACCTACATCGAGCTTGTGGCCGACCGCACCCAGGACCCCGAGATCCGTGATTTCCAGCAGGAGCTGAAGCAATGCCTGGCCCACACCCTGGATGACAGCGAGCTCTACGGCGAGGCCAAGTTCCTCCAGGTAAAGAAGCTCATAGACCGCTTCAACGGACGTGAAGGCTTCGTGGATATCGATCAGCGCTGGACGGGCAAGGTAACGGACGTGCGCAACTGGTTCACCTTCTCCGCCGCCGAGCTCTGGCAGGAAGACGGCTCGGAAAAGGAATTCTACTCCGATTCCGCCGGAAAATCCGGAGGTCAGAAAGAAAAACTGGCCTACACCATCCTGGCTTCCGCCCTCGCCTACCAATTCGGCCTGGAATGGGGAGCGAAGCGCTCCCGCTCCTTCCGCTTCGTCGTGATAGACGAAGCCTTCGCCAAGGGCTCGGACGACAGCACCCGCTACGGCCTCGAGCTTTTCAAGAAGCTCAATTTGCAGCTCCTCATCGTGACGCCGCTCCAAAAGATCCATATCATCGAGGATTACATACACTCGGTCCATTTCGTCCACAACCAGGACGGAAAGAATACCATCCTGCGAAACCTGACCCTGGAAGAATACCAGGAAGAAAAGAAGAAATACCAGTCCGGAGCCACCGCATGATCACCCCCGCCGAGATTCGGAAGAAAGCCCTCAAGCTTTGGGACAACCAGGCCTTTCTCCGCGCCCGCATGAAAGGCGAGCCTTTCTTCCCCCTTTTCATCCCATTCCATAAAGTGGGAGCAAGAGAAGCCCTGGAAGATTTCGCCTCGGTCAGGGAATGGCTACGCATCCTCAGGGACGGCAGCAAGGAGCGGAAAGGCTTCGGCTATTCGGTTGAATTCAACGAGGTCAACCACAGGCAACTGGGGACACAGGCCTTCCCGAGCAGGATCGTTATCGAGTCGCCCGAGGATTTCCTGCGGCTTATCGGAAAAACGCAAGACTACGAGCGCTTCAAGGAATTGGTGGAGCTCATCCTCTCCGGACAGCCCGCCTTGGAGCCCTGGCTGGAACGGCATCCCGCCTCGGTGCTGGAGCACCGCCCGGAGTGGGCTCAACTGCTCAAAGTATGCCTCTTCTTCCAGCAAAACCCACGCCCCGGCCGCTACGTGCGGGAGCTGGACATTCCCGGCGTGGACACCAAGTTCATCGAACAGCACAAAAGCATCATAAGTAGCCTTCTCGACCTGGTCCTGCCGCCCGAGGCCATGGATGCCGGTGTTTCCGGCTCGAGCGGCCACGGCTTCGAGCGCCGCTACGGCCTGAGATACGATGAGCCCCTGATTCGCTTCAGACTTCTCGACGAAGCTTTGATGGATGCAATGCGGCTCACGGACATCAGTACCCCTCTTAGCCGCTTCCGAGAGCTTTCTCTTCCCTGCGAGCGGATCTTCATCACGGAAAACAAGATCAACGGTCTCAGCTTTCCTCCGGTCAAGAACAGCATCATCATTTTCGGTCTTGGTTACGGCATCCAGTCCCTGCAAAATATCGAGTGGCTGGAAAACAAGAAGATTCACTACTGGGGCGACCTGGACACCCACGGCTTCGCCATGCTCTCCCAGTTGCGCTCCTACTACCCTCGAACCGAGTCCTTCCTGATGGACCGGGAGACTCTCCTTGCCTTCCGAAAGCTCTGGGGCACGGAGCCCACGGATAAGCGCTGCATCGCCGAGCTGCCGAATTTGAACGATGAAGAACGGCAGCTTTACGAGGAGCTACGGGACAATGTGGTGGGTGAAAATGTGCGGCTTGAGCAGGAGAGGATAGGCTTTCAATGCCTTTGCGAAAGATTGCGGGAATGACGATCTGATGGTCGAAGCGGATGTTTTTTTGCCTGGCACCTAAGGCTGAGATATCATAATACAAGACCTGCCCCCTATGTATGGACCGAGCATCAGGTGCTGCTTGCAAAGCTCTTTCAGACCACGGTATAATCAACAGGGATCAGGGAAAATAGTGTTATTGAAGCGGCATTCGGGAGGTGATGGGTGAGCGAGATCGATAGTCGAGAGATGATCGGGGAGGAAGAGGCGATTCCCGCGGCAGACTTCGACAGCCCCTGGAAGGATGCCCTGGAAGGGTATTTCGAGGCGTTCATGCTGTTTTTCTTTCCTCACATTCACGCCGAGATCGACTGGTCGAAGGGATATGTGTTTCTTGACAAGGAGTTTCAGGAGATCGTCCGGGACGCGGCAACGGGAAGGCGCTACGTCGACAAGCTGGTGAAGGTGTTCCTGCTGGACGGAAAGGAGACCTGGCTTCTCATCCACATCGAGGTCCAGGGCGCCCCGGAGAGGCTTTTCCCCAAGCGCCTCTTCCTATACAACAACCGAATCACCGATGCCTACGATGTGGAGGTGGTAAGCCTCGCCATACTAACCGACGACAACCCCGCCTGGCGTCCCGACCATTATCACACCGGGCGCTGGGGGTGCGAGCATATCTTCAGGTTTCCGGCCGTGAAGCTCATTGATTTAGGGCGAGACTGGAGCGCTCTGGAGCAAAATCTCAATCCTTTCTCCTTCGTGGTGATGGCCCATCTCAAAACCCAGGAAGTGAAGGACGGCGAGGAGCGGGAGCGATGGAAGATGCATCTCGTGCGCCTTCTCTACAAGAGAGGCTACGAGAGGAAGGATATCCTGGAGCTCTTTCGTTTCATCGACTGGCTCCTGGTGCTTCCAGCGGGACTGGAGAAGAGGTTTCATGAGGAATGTTTTGCATTGGAAGAGGAGAGACACATGCGCTATGTAACGAGCATCGAGAGGTTTGCAAAAGAGGAAGGCGAGAAGAAAGGCATCCAGATCGGTGCTCTTCAGGAAGCACGCGAAAATGTCCTGGAGGCACTGGAGGTCCGCTTCAAGACGGTTCCCGATGACATGATCTCGGCCCTTCAAGCCATGGAGACCAGGGAAATATTGAAGGCTCTCCTCAGGCAGGCCATAACATGCGATAGTCTTGAAGCCTTCCGGGAGGGTTTGCGGAGAACGGTAGGATGAGTACTCGCTCGGGAGCCGGAATCAGATCTTGACATAGGATATTTCAGCCGACATACCCTGTGTCAAGACCTGCCTCCGGCTCTCCTTTAAATTTCATCTTCATCAAAACAAAACTCGGCATGGAGCCGAAAGGCCTGACTGTTACCGTTCCAGAACAGCTTGACAAGCCGTGCATTGAGCATGCTCACATTCATGAAGGCTATCCACATAAGCCGGAACACATCCCACGGGTGACACGGGCAACTTGTTGCCCGTGCCGAAGGCAAGAGGTATCACTCTTGTGCTTCGCACCCGGGCAACAAGTTGCCTGGGCCACCCGCCCCTGGACACCCACGGCTTCGCCATGCTCTCCCAGTTGCGCTCCTACTACCCTCGAACCGAGTCCTTCCTGATGGACCGGGAGACTCTCCTTGCCTTCCGAAAGCTCTGGGGCACGGAGCCCACGGATAAGCGCTGCATCGCCGAGCTGCCGAATTTGAACGATGAAGAACGGCAGCTCTACGAGGAGCTACGGGACAATGTGGTTGGTGAAAATGTGCGGCTCGAGCAGGAGAGGATAGGCTTTCAATGCCTTTGCGAAAGATTGCGGGAATGACGATCGGATGGTCGAAGCGGATGTTTTTTTGCCTGGCACCTAAGGCTGAGATATCATAATACAAGACCTGCCCCCTATGCATGCGTCCCCCCACAGTTTGCATCGCACCGAAGCAGTGAGCTCCGTTGGGGCAACTCCCTGATAAATCCTCAATTCCAGTTGACCAATACCAGGCCGGAAATGCGATCATAATGTTTTGTGTTGTTTGTCACCAGGACAGCGCCAACGGCCAGCGAATGAGCAGCGATCATCATGTCCATCTCGCCGATGGGTTGTCCTGTCGTTACCAGTTGATGACGAATATCGGCATAATAGTCCGCGGCATCGGCTCCCCAAGGCAACACTCGGACGATTTCAAGAAAACGACGCACTCCCATATACAGCCGGTGACTAGCGGGCAACCGTTTCAGGCCGTACAGCAGCTCCGCACGCGTCATGACCGATACGCAGAGCAAGGACGGGAGTATGGCTGCCACTTTCTCTTCGATGGCGGGAGAACGCCCTTTGATGATGTAGCTTGCCATGTCGGTATCCAGCATGTGCAACATGGTCAACGGCTTCCTTCATCAAACAGGTCGCGCTCCCGAGGCGGCACATTCAGAGGGCGTTCGGCCATGAAATCAGGCGGCACATCGATGGATCGCATCAAGTCAAAAAAATCCCGCCAGATTCCGGAGCCGGGACGATTAGACAGCACCACGTCGCCGGTCACTTCATCACGAGTAGCGTAGATTTCATCTCCCTCAAAACGAAAGTCGGCAGGGAGCCGAACGGCCTGACTATTACCGTTCCTGAACAGCTTGACAATTCGTGTCTCGGGCATGCTCACCTCCATGAATATAGAAATAGTATAGATTACAGTATATATTATTGATCGCCCATGTCAATGGGCGGCGCAACAGAAGAATGGAATCCAGCTTCGGGAAGAGGTCGAGGGAGGCTCTGTATCAAGTCGGGATGCATTCTTTGTTAGCGCGCATAAGTGTTTGGATACAGCAGAGCCGCCGGCTTTTCGCTCCCATGGGTGACACTGGCAACTTGTTGCCAGTGCCGAAGGCAAGAGGTATCCCTCCCGTGCTTCGCACCCAGGCAACAATTTGCCTGGGCCACCCATGGATTGTTTTTGAACCATGCCATTTTGTTTCATGCCTTGAAAGGACAGCCTGGTCTGCTATAGTATGTCAAGATATGATAAAGTCATGCAACCGATTACGAAAAAGGATATCACGATGCTCAGGAAGACGATCTTGCTCAATGAGGACCTGGCTCAGCAGGTTACGCTTCTTTCAAAGAAAGAAGACCGGGATTTCTCCAGCAGCTTGCGATACGCCCTTCGAATTGGCCTCCTTGCCATCGACAACCCGGAACTGACCGCCGAGGAAATCAAAGACATCCTCGAAGCCAAAGCGGAGCTGGAGGCCGGTATCGTGGAGGAGCTGGACCTTGAGAATCTATGAAACCGCTAAATTCCAAAAGCAAAGAAAAAAGCTAAAAAGTGACTCGGAGAAAGCGGCTCTCAAAGAAGCTATTCACTCGATTGCTGGTGCCCCGCTGGGCGGGAAGAAGCTGAAAGGTGAGTTTAGAGACCTTCGAAGTGTGAGATATTTTGTAGAAGGCCAGGAACGACGCCTCATATACAAGATCGAGGAAGATGGAGCCTGCCTCCTTTCCTTCGGTCCTCGAGAGGGGATCTATAAATGAGTCGCGGTGGATACCCCATGAAGGCTACCATCATAAGCCGGGACACATCCCACGGGTGACACGAGCAACTTGTTGCCAGTGCCGAAGGCAAGAGGTTATCCCTCTTGTGCTTCGCACCCGGGCAACAAGTTGCCTGGGCCACCCTCCACCCGCCGTTGATGGCTTACGCCGCTTCAAGAGAGCCGCACCCTTCTATTTTTAAGCGCTTTTCCTTACTTCTTCACCCATTTCGTACAAAAACTCCGGAGCAAAATCGGCGCCATTGGGCCATTCAATGGTGCCTGTATCCGGATTGACTCCAACCTTCTCGAAGAATTCGATATCTTTCAGTGCCTCAAAGATCTCTCCGTACAATTCATCTCGTAGATCTAGATCCTTGATCTTTCCGTCGTTGAATTCCAACCTCAGTTGGTACTCTTTCAAATAGCTTACGTGAGTGACATGCAAGAACATATATTCCCCTATGGCAGTGGTGATAATCTTTTCAACTGTTTTCGCTCTCCGGCAAGCTGCCAGTTTTCCAATAGTTCTTCTTGGTGCATCTCGGACCATTCAAAGAGCATGCGAAGGGCTCGTTTTGACATTTGCCCTTTGACTATCCCACTTTTGATTTCCATTATGACCTCCTGGTCATCGTATCTGGCATGGAAATGAGGAGGCTCATGGTCGTTGTAGTTGATGAATATAATAATGCCGTAAAATCGGCAAATCTCAGGCATTGAGCTTTTCCCTTCCGTCTTCTCTTTCCTTATTGACGAAATGATAAAAGGGGCAGTGCCCCGAGCCGCCAATGTGAAGGTTACCCACATAAGCCGCCACCCGCGTCTGGAAGCCGCTCCTACAAAGCGCAGTTTGTGCTCGTGCGCAGTTAATAATCAAAGAGCCAAATGATCAAAATGGTCCCCCGCGAACACACCGAACTAAAATGCTACTGGGAATCTTATCGACCCAACTCACGAAGCCATCGTAAAAATCGACGGCCCAGGCGCTGTACGGATCGTACGCGTGGGTACTACTCGACCAGTAAATGTACGAGCGGCCTTGGATTACTTCGGTGCTCAATGCTGGATCATACGTCGTATAGTCTATGATGGTTTGTAATTCTTCAATGGTTGGCAACCGCCAGTCCGAATAATTATCGAGATCCAGGCCATAACAGTATGATTTGGCTCCTTCCCAGCCGCGAGTCACCCCATCGTCTGATTTTTGCCATACATAGCCCCTGTACGTATCCTTTACCGTGTTTGCAGTATTAGCTTGCAAAATGTTCGAAGGATCAAAGGGCCAAAATGGTCCCCCGCGGACACACCGAACGTAGAACCTACTGTAAGTCTTATAGTTAGCATTCACGTAGCCATAGTAGAAATGGACGGACCAGGCGTCGTCCGGATAGCCCGCGTAGGTACTACTCGACCAGTAATCGCCCGAGCGGCCATTGAAGACAGGATCAATCGCCGGCTTGTATCGCGTATAGTCAACAATCGTCCTAAGCTCATCAACCCTGGGCAACCGCCAGTCGCTGTAACCACCCAACCTGAGGTCCTGGCAGCAATGGTTGGAGGCATCATCCCAATATCTCTCCACGCCGTCATCCGCCTGCTGCCACATGAGACCGGTCTTGTTGTCCATGATGGTGCCATTGCTATTGTCGGTATAGTGAGCGGCAGGCGCGGCAACGCTCAGCCAAATAGGATTGGTATAGGCTCGGTAATAATCCTTGTCTCCGAAGGTGGTCGTCACGCCGTCCGTCACGCATTCCGCGCGGACATAGTGATTGCCGGGCGGTATATTCTTGAGCGGATAAAGGAGGTAACCCTTGAAAGCATTTCCCTGGGTTATTTGCACAGTCCTCTTGGGGGAGAAGGTATGAATCAGGGTCCCGTCGAGGTAGAGCCGCACCGTGTTGATGCGAATGCCGTCGTTGGCCATCCAACTGACGAATATTTCCGCATTGGCGGGAGTGGTCTTGATCTCGAGGGTATCGCCCATGATGAGGTCACCATCCGCCTTGCTCAGTTTGTGGTCACCGTTGAGATCGAGCCCGGTGAGCAGGACCGGGCCGTCCGTGATGAGGGAGTGTCCCTTGCGTATGCCGTCGAGAATGGCCCCTTGGGTGTATTCGGGAGCATACACGAGGGTGCGGACCTTCCCCATGGCGTTGTCGTTGGCAATCAGCTTGTAGATCTGGCTTATATTGTCGTTGCGTTGGACCATGTAGTTGAGGTCGCCGTGAGCGTCGCTTCCGGCATCTATGAACACCTTTCCAAGGGTCGGCAATTTTTCCCGGAGCAGCGTGTCCCATTGGGTTATGCTCTTTGTGAGGCCATACCGGAAATGTCTCTTATCCGATATAGACAGTGCCGTTTGCCATCCACCATTGGAACCGGTGAAGGGATCTATGGCGTCCCCATCTATGTCGTCCGTGAAACTGGTGGCGCGCGTGTTCCAAACCTCGAGCCCGAAAAAGTACGGACAGCTCAAGGCGGTCTGGTAATTCGCGCTGGACCAGGCTTTGATGTTGCCGAAGAGCCACATACCCGCATCCGTCTCGTCGCTTGGATGCGCGGCGAAGGCCACGGCATTGTTGTTCAGCGCCTGCAATCGCGATTCCAGGCTGAACCTGGCATTGTTGGCACTGGTCATGGCCCCTGAAATGAAGGCATCATTGTTGTAGACGAGGAGATGGATTCCGTTCTGCACGAGTCCAGCCACCGGCTGGCACGTGATCTCCTCTCCAATGATGAACGGCAGGGCGTTCCAACCCCGTCTCAGCGCATTCCACCTTGTCGCGTTCAGATCCCACCAACCGTTGTCACTGGCATGATCGGTGGTCGTGACCCAGTCGAGCCCCATGGCCTTGATAGCCCGTTTAGTCGTTAGAAGTCCCGATCCCCATTCATAGGGATTGTTCGTGTATTGGGTGTGAAAATGAGCATCGCCATAAAACCAATGGCTGTCGGGGCGTGGAAAGGCGCCCTGTATTGCGACGCGAAGGACCCTCCTGAAAGAGACCGTTCCAATCATCTCCTTACCATTGATACGAGCATCGAAGGATATGATATCTCCCTTCTTGAACCCCAGATTCCTTGCCGTAATGGATTTGCCATTGAGCGTGCCGTCGTACGCATTTTCAAACCGATTGACGGACCATTCCCAAAAAGATTGCGAGATCGGTATCTTCTGGAAATCATGAAAATAGATTCGATTGCCATTCACATAAATTTCAACCGAATTCAATTCCTGCAAGGTATTCGTATCGCAGTCCTTGATGAAAAAACCAAAGGGAATCGGTGTGTCCACCCCCTTGACCCTCCACGGAGCGTCCGCCATGAAGTCTTTGTAGGGTGTGTTTGCGTACTGCGGCGAGATCTGCGCAAAACCGTCGCTTCCGGTAAAAGCCACGCATAACAACACGAAAAGCCCCATTGCCACCACTGCCACTGATTTTTTTGACGACATACCTCCCCTTCCTCCTCCTTGGGTACTTTGTGAAATTCTTGCCGTGTACTACATATGACCTGTGTGCATGGAGCAGACAGGGAGCAGGATACCTCCCGGATAACTCTTCACACGTGTATCTCCCCGATCCATGCCGTTTCAAGGCTCACTCTCTTGGAGCCTCCTCGCCAGGTGGTCCTAGCCTGGCTTCGTGCCAAAGATCGCTCAGGTTGATTTCAATTTCCACAAAGGGCTCGGCCCGTATCCTGGCGTCTTCTACATAAAGGCCGACGACTACCCACTTGCCGGTCTCCAGGCGAAATACGTCGAGCGTCTTGGCCAAAGGGTCAATGAGCCAGAAATACGCAACTCCGTGCATGGCGTAGATCGGCATCTTTTCCATCTTATCTCTTCTCTGAGTGGCGGGTGAGAGCACTTCACAGATCCAATCCGGGGCGACCGAGATCCAGTTGTGAGGCTCTTCTCCGGGGTATCTTTCCTGCCTCCAGCCGGCAAGGTCGGGGACCAGAATATCTTCACCCAGTGCTATTTCAGGCTCGATAATGATCACCCATCCGCCAGGTCCGCCTCCTTCTCCGAATTGATATGGCGGGCCTAGCTTGTATCCCAGTGAAGAGGCCGTGCTGGTATGTATCCTCGATGGCCTTGGAGTGACGACGAGCTCACCATTTATAATTTCCCCTGTCATGTTTTCGGGGATGCCGTAAAGGTCGTCGTAAGTAGCCTTTCGTTTTGCGGGCCGCAGGGCCATCGTTTTGCCTCCTTAAAGCTCGACCTTGGCCATGGATACAGCGATTGAAATTGCTCTGATTCTACCGGATTTTGTGTTTTTTTCAAAATCCGTATCCGTCCATAATGATCTTCGACAGTGTTTTTTGCCCTGAAAGGGCTTCATAAATCAGCCCAGGGTAATCACCCTGGGTATGATGACCATCCAGCATCCCCATACCCTGAAAG
>Ga0074199_1001552_pt1 | contig 19013 bp, 13 predicted proteins | sample EPASupsiteSAE347_FD_64528 | JGI IMG/M metagenome (GOLD analysis project Ga0074199, IMG submission 64528) | Bioremediated contaminated groundwater from EPA Superfund site, New Mexico - Sample SAE3-47 | ecosystem: Environmental > Aquatic > Deep subsurface > Groundwater > Contaminated ...
CGACATGGGCGATTACGAAACCGCCGCCAGGGAGTGGGCGATCACGTTAAAATATAAACCTCAGGACTCCAAGGCCCGCAATAATTATTGCGATGCGCTTTTGCAAATGAACAAAATAGAGGAAGCCCTCGTAGAAATAGATCGAGTCCTCACCGAGGACAACAACTATCCTCCGGCGGTATGTACAAAAGCCGAAATTCTCGACAAACTCAACCGGAGAAATGAGGCATTGGAGCTTTATAGAAGGGTTATTACCCTCGTTCAAGGAAAAGACCATTGGGAGCTCCTTCTGAAATACGCCGGCGAGAAAATCAAGGTGGCCGAGGAAAAGCGGTAACCCGGCAATGCGGGTTACCGCCAAGCATAACCGGCTTAAGCCGTCTTTTTAAGTTCCTGAACGAAAATCTGCGGATTAACAAGGTAATCTCTTAGAACCACCTCGGGTTTCAGATTGGGGCCCATGTATTGACCGTCAATCAAAACTCTTCCGTCCGTGAAGATTTCAATAAGCATTTTACCTCCTTTCGTGGTTATGATTATTCATATATAAAAATGAAATTTGTGCTTCTCAATTAACGCAGGTATCCGTCAAGCCCTCCCGTGTTTACCGTGGCCGGGACGTCGGGTTGCTCAATCGGTTCTCCCGGGCTCAATCCCGGAGGGATTACCGGTGCGTCGGTTCCGTTGCCGCTCGATCCCGTCGAAGTCGAAGTATCGGAAGATGAATCTCCGGAAGAGCCGGCATCTTGCCCCGTTTGACTGCCCGTATTCGCCGCGGCGGCTTCACCGCTGAGAACAAAAGCTTTTGCCTTGAGCTGCCTGGCAATGATTTCCGGAGTATTCGGATCGGTAAGCCTGTCCGCGATTTTTGCTATCGCTTCATTTGTTCTGCCGTTCGCGGCCAAACAATCCACATAGATCATGAAAGCTTTATGACTGGAAGGATCGGTTGTAAGAGAATTTTCAATCAACGTTAAAGCCTCGGCAGATCGATTGGCAAGAAAGTAGCTTTCCGCCAATCCACGTTGAATCACGGAATCATCAGGTCTTTGGCTCAGCGCCCCCTCCAAAAATGTCGTTGCCTCATGCCACATGCCTTTCGACATCATTTCTTGCGTAGCGGCAAGCACATCGGGCATAATGGAATCATCCAAGCTCACTTTTAAAATCTTATCCATTAATCCCGACGTTAATTGAGGTTTATGAAGAACAATAGCCACCTGAAAACTGTTGAAAAGTGTTCTTGGATTTTTTACGGCCATTCCGGAGCGAATCATCCGTTCGATTTCATCACCGGCGATTTTTTCAAATGTCTCGCCATTTGAGGCTTTACCGGTCGGCAAAGCTCCGGTGCGATTCGTGTAATGCGCAAATGCTTTCAGATATCCTTCGTGCAACGATTCATCAATGATCCCGGTTTCCAAAAGCCTTACGGCAAAATTCATCGCTTTTTCTTCGTTTGCCGTCAACGTCAACAATTCAATGAATAAAAGATTGTCGATCAGTTGATCGATTGGACGTTCGTTCATCAAACGCAAACCCTTGTCGTATTGACCGACATCTATGTAGAATTTTATGAGTTCCCGCTCAATCGCCGACTTGTCGGTACCGACGGTCTCTCTTTCAGCGAACAGAAGCTTTTCATAGTCGTCAAAAAGCTTCATATTCAGCATTAAATTCCTTATAGTCTTTCGAACAAACGCATTTTTGATTCTGGGATCCGTAATCGACATGAAACGTTCCAGGGCTTCCCGCGGAGCGTGATCCTTGCACGACCAGGCATCCAGAAACGATCTTAAATCGGTTTTTATTTCAGGTTTCGAACCGGTCATTTCAAAATTTCTGAAAGCAGCCTCGGCATATTTTTGATTGCCGCTCAAACAGGCGGAGAATGTGGTGAAAAATAGAATTTCCGGATCCTTGGCGGAGTGCATTAATGCGGCTTTGCATTCCCTGAAGCATTCCGCGAAAGCTCCGCCGTCAAGATAGCTTTTGATTGCAGATAAATCGCTCGCTCTACGTCTTTCCAAAGAAAAGTCGGCCAACTTCTGGCGCGCCAGAGGACCATAGGCCGGATCATTCAATACCCTTTTGAAGAACTCCTGCGCGGTTTTGATATCCTTTTTCAGAAAATAATTTACGCCCAGGTAATACAGGGCTCCCGGATGTTCCGGATTGAGTTTCAATACTCTTTCCATATCGGGAATCCCCTCGGCCATCTTTCCCTTGCGACACAAGGGTTCGGCTCTAAGAAACAAGCTTTCCTCAACCGTAAAATCTTTCGCCGACACAGTTGCGTCGGTATTCGGCGTCAATGCATAAATCATCATCCAAGCGAAAATCAGCGTGAATATCAGACCGAAAAATTTCTTCATCACCGTGATCCCTCGTCGGAATCCCGGCATTGGTCGGGTAAATTTATCGAAAGAATATCGGGAAGAAGGTCGGCATCTACGTTTCTTTTCAAGGCGCTTTTTGCCAGATTCCCCAATTTGGAGCGCGGGGAAATGATGAGAATATGTTCCCATTGCTTCCTGGCTTCCTCGGGTCTGCCGACTCTCTCCAGAAGCATTCCAAGATTGAATCTGGCCGGAAGATGGTCGGAAAGAGAAACAGCGGTTCTGAATTCGTTTTCCGCGATCAAATCCCAACCGGTCTGATCGCCGGGAAGGCCTTCCAGCCCGCGTAAAACATAAGAAACGCCGAGAAGGAAATGAACCTCAGCCGATAAGGGTTTTTGTTCACAAGCCTTCCGGAAGGCCCAGATAGCCTGCTCGAATTCCTTGCGACCCATATACTTTTTCCCTCTTGCCAACCAAGTTGAAAAAGAAACCGGCGGTTTGAAAAGATAAGGATATGCACGTGACTCTTCGCCGCGACCCTTCATCGGAGGCACCGAGATCTGAGATATAATTCCCTCGGAAGATGTGCGCGAAGACATCAAGGCTTCTTTCGATTGCCAAAGAAAAGCCAAAAATAATACCCCGAAGATAAAGATTTTTCTTTTCATCCGGACCGTCTCTTCAATAGCCTTCGGCAATACTCCGCACATTTCTGACGACTAATTTTAAAATTCGAATGAAAATTGAATATTGTCGTAAACAAACGATCATCCCGCCGAGAATTCGGCGAGTGGATAAAAGCCACTTACAATGATGACCAGCCGAGTGGCGAAATTTTTTTATATATGTTAGAATTTTGATAGTGCCGCTGGCGAAGGATAAGGGTAATACCAATTCCATTAAATAAAGACGTATTTTTTTCGGCGGATTACGGTGGAAAGCACCTAATCCGCCCTACGGAATACGACATTTCTTTTTGGGAATGGTATTAGTTCCGCGTTAGGCCGTGACCGAATCTGTTCACACCCATAAGGAGATTTCCCAAAATGGACATTCCACGGATCTTCAACATCACCGAAAGTGCTCACCGCATCCATAATCCGCTCACACCCGAAAAGCTCGCCACTCTCGGCGCTGCGTTGCGTCTGGAAACAGGGGCCCGAGTGCTTGACCTCGGCAGCGGTTCGGGAGAGATGCTTTGCACCTGGGCACGCGATTACGGAGTCATCGGCATCGGCATCGATATGAGCCAGTTGTTCACTGAACAAGCGAAACTCCGCGCTGAAGAACTCGGTGTCGCCGATCAAGTCAAGTTCATCCATGGCGATGCTGCGGGCTACGTCTCTGACGAGAAGGTCGGTGTGGCAGCCTGTGTCGGTGCCACTTGGATCGCCGGGGGAGTCGTCGGCACTATCGAGCTTTTGGCGCAGAGCCTCCACACAGGAGGAATCATCCTCATCGGCGAGCCCTACTGGCGGCAGTTACCGCCGACGGAAGATATTGCCAAGGGGTGTCTTGCCGCCTCAATCTCCGATTTTCTCACGCTTCCAGAACTTCTCGCGTCTTTCGACCATCTTGACTACGACGTCGTGGAAATGGTTTTGGCAGACCAAGACGGCTGGGACAGATACGAGGCAGCTAAATGGCTCACCATGCGCCGATGGCTTGACGCTAATCCCGACGACGAGCTCGCGAAAGATGTTCGAGCCAAACTGACCTCGGAGCCCAAGCGCCACGCCGCTTACACACGTGAATACCTAGGTTGGGGTGTGTTCGCGCTGATGACGCGGTGATGAGTTGTGGCATCCGGCGGATTGTCAACGGCTGTGCTGCGTATCAGGTAGTGGCTCGCCGAGATGTGAGTAAATTGCCTTATCGAAAACAGACAAGCGCGGTTCCTACTCGTTGTTGCGCTGTAATATCATTTTATCCAGTTCGGCGTACATTTTTATCATTTCAGGATATTTATCGCGAAGACCGTCCAGACAGAATATCAGTTTTTCATAAGTATGTCCGAGAATAACGAAATCCCGTCTGACATCGCCATGCTTCTTCAGGCAAGGGAAATACATTATCGGAATGAAACCGGCTTGAAGCATGTATTCGATACAAACACCGTCTGCCGCGTCGACTATCATTTCTATGTACGTAATATTGCGTTCATGAAGAATGCGGGCTATTTGCCGATATAAAACAGCCGGATTCACAGGAAGTTCAAGGCGTTCCTCGATAATCGCCGAGAAATGCAAGTCGTAATTGAGCATTACGAAAACTTCGAATTTTCCTTCCGGATCGGTAATAAGAGCGTTGGGCTCTTGGAAAGGGTAGAAATCCGTAGACAACAGATTCTTTTCCTTCAATCGCTTGAATTTTCTCAGCACGAATTTCGGGGCTTCGATCAGTTCGAGATCCATCGGATCAAAGGCATCGGTCGAAGCCGATTTCATTGCCGGAAGAATTTCCGGTTCACACTGAGTTTCGGAAAGCTTCATTTTTTGATTAACGACATTATAAAGAGGCATAACAAGCGGATGAAGGCGTTGATTATGCAACCGTATCTTTTCCACGATACCGTCGTAGAAAAAAGCAGTCAAAGCAGCCGGATTTCTCACTCGTTCGCGGGCGGAAATAGGAAAGAAGCCGAGAAAATGAAAACCAAGTTCCTTTGATAACTGCAATTGATCCAAAGTAACATGTTTCGTCGTCATGAAAACAACATCCATCGTTGAGCGATTGACTTCAATGACATTTTTTATCAACGATTTTTTTACTTCGCGGCAATCAGGCAAGGACGGATCGACATATATTCGAATTATCTTTGTCGCCCGCTGATCGAGGTCCAAACTGCTCAAGACGACACCCGACGGCTTTCCATCGGAATGAGCAACCATGAATTGAAATCCCTTGTTGTTTATGGTGTTTTTCAGCTTGCGATGATCGAGAAAAAGACCGTCCTTGTATATATCATCAACCGATAATTGGTATAGATACAATATCGCCGGTACATCTTCGATTCGAGCGATTCGAATATCATAATTCCCGGGTTCGTACACTGTAGATCCTCCGTTATTCAGACGAGGTTTTCGCATCGGCGGATTGGGGTTTGGAATCGTATAATTCAGCTTCATTTTTCGATAAATACCGGAAATATGCCGCTAATGCGATCACTCCCGTGCCTTGTATCAGACAAACGCGATCAGGGCTCATCAGATCACCGAGATATCCGAACAGAAGATAAGCTACGGGAAAAGTGAATCCGACAAGAGCATGCATCAACGCGAAGAATTTTCCCTTCACTTCGGGGGGTACAATAAGTTGGAAAAGCGATATGAATTTAACGTTGTTTAATCCCATTGCGGTTCCGGCTCCAAAAAGCGTGACGGCCGAAAATAAAGTTAAATGAACCAAACCCGGAAGAAAAAGAAAGACTCCGAATACTCCAAGACAATGTGACCCCAGGCGGACAATGCCGCGGCTCGAACGGAAAAGCGGAGCGGAAAATGTTCCGAATAAAAGGCCGATCCATAACGCCGCTTCGAGAATGGCCAGCGTCGACGGGCCAGCGCTTAAAACATGTTTCGTGTACAGAGGTAAAATAACGAGAATGGGAGTGGCGAAGAAATTAACGAAACCAAAACCAATGAGAATCTTCTTCAACAGCGGAATTTTATTCAGATCGAGCTCGGACTCAGCGAAACCGTCAGGCGATGCCGCGCTATAAGGTTTTTGCGGTTTAAAAATTATTATGTTGTTGCATACGGCCGAGACGATGTAACTGCAAGCATTCGTGAAGATGACTCCGGCGATGCCCAACCAACTGATGAAAAATGCGCCGGCGACGGCGCCTCCGAAACTGGCTAGAGACTGAGTCGAAGTTTGAAAAGCAACGGCATTTTCCATATCTTCAGGAGGAACAAGTTCCGGAATAGACTTGCTGAGCGTCGGATTGTAAAAGGCCTCCACGACGGCGACGAAGAAACCTATAATGTAGATCTCAGGAAGAGACAAACAACCGGCGCTCAATCTGTATGTAGTCCAGAACATCAACCCGGAGGCAAGAAGGTCGAAAAAAACGAGAATCTTTTTACTGGAAATTTTATCAACGACTTTCCCGATTATTTTCACCAATAGAATCGACGGAAGCGCTCCCGCGACCAAAAATGCTCCCAAGGCTATTCCACCGTGATCTCCCGTTTGCGAAAGAATCCACCATACGATGGCGATAAGGTACATCTTGGTTCCCGCCTGGCTGAGAACCTGACCGCTCCACAGCAGGAGAAAATTAATATTACGGAATATCAGGAGGCTTCTAATGCCTTTCATCCAGGGTGCCTTTCACTTTACCGGTTCTGGGATTACGCGGCAGTTTCCCCGGCATGTTCAGTTCGATCGCAAGCTTCAATAGTTTGCCGGTTTCGATGCGTTCTTTAAGCTTTGCTACATTTTTCAGACAAGCTTGGTATACCCTGTCGGAAAAATCGGGTTCGGTACATTCGGTTTCCAACCGCAGTATGATATATTCTTTCCCGCCTTCACAGCACGCAACGAGCTGGACTTCCGAAACGGGAAGTTCCTTCAATGCTTCTCGAAAATCCCTCAGATTAACGTTCATCAAGCCGATGCTAAACGAATCATCGGATCGTCCCAAGAACTCAAAAACACGCATACTGCGTCCACAGGCGCATTTGGAAGGAAGAATCCGTCCCCGGTCCCCGATGTCGTATCTGATAAGAGGAACCGCGTATTTAAGAAGACTCGTGATTAAAATCCGTCCGGGTTCTCCATCGGGAAGCGGCATTCCCTGCTCATCGACAATCTCGATATAATTGAAATCGTCGATGGAATGATGAGATGCTCCCGACAATTCACCGCACTGAAAGCCGATCTGCCCTCCGTCATTGGCGCCGATGACTGACGACACGTATTTGGCGCCCAATTCACGTTTTACCCATTCGCGATCACTTGGACTCATCGGAGACCCCGCGAACATGATTTTTTCCATGCGGAATGATGGATCGAGTTTTTTCAGCTCGCGAAACAGCGGAATAATGATCGTCGGCACTCCCTGCGTTACGTTTATGCCGAAATGTTTCCATGTCTTGAGAAAAATATCGGGTTTGACGTCTCCGGCGAATCCAAAATTCGTCACCCCGACACGCACGTTGATGTGATCGAAAGAAACAAAGCTGCCGTATAAATCTCCCGCCATAAAACAGTTGGCCAAACGATCGCCTTTTCTTACACCCATCGCCCTGAATAAGCGCACCGCGTTCTCGATCATGTTTTCCCAGTCGGGCCCGTCGTATATTGAAAATTTGGGTTCTCCCGTAGAACCGCCGCTGCGCGACAAATAGCCGCCCCAATACGCTCCAGTCAGCAAACCGGAACCCGCCGGAGGGATGTTTCGCTCCAGGAGATCGCGGGTAAGTATCGGGATGTTTCGCAAATCTTCGGTGGTTTCAACTGAAATATCTTTCAATACAGGCCCGTAGTATTCGGAAGATCGAGCCCGGCGAATCAACTTCCGCAAACGTGCATTGATTACCTGCATAACTTCTTTGCGTGGAGCGAAATCGAGCGGAAAATAATTCTCATCGCACGATTTCGACCGATGAAATACGATGTTGACATACTGGGGAAGATCGTACGAGCCGTCGTGAGGATCATCTATCTCGCCGCCCGCCATTTGTCCGATGTCCGTAATGCGTATGGCGCCGCATTCGGCCAATTTCGCTATCAAGCACGACGTCTCGCCGGCACCGGCGCAAAGCCCCACGGTTTGAATGTAACCTCGAAACGGCTCCATGGCTTTTACAACTTCAGTGAAATCATTAAATGGTACAATTCTTAAAGTCCGATGCAACGGTGATGATTCGATGGTTTGATCGCGATCAACGATGACGGTCCAGTCTACACCCATGGTTGACTCTAACAAGCGACCTTCCTTGCGCGCCTCGGCGATTTCGAAAACCGTTCTAAGTTTTCTGATTTCCACGGCCGTTTCGATGCCGGGTTTTCCCGGCGGTAGTTTTTTTGTAAATTCCTCCAGCGGTGCTCGAAGCCCTTCGGCAAGCTTTATCGCAAACTCTTCACCCTGAACGAAGCAAACTTGAGGAGCGGTACAGGCGTTTTGATCCCATATGCAGATCTCTTGCGCAAGCGCATCCGCCAAAGCAGGAAGATCGCGTTCCCGTAGCCCCGCTTCGGTTACGACCGCGATACTGAGTTTCGGACCGAACAAAATCAATCGTGTTCTTGCCGGAAGATCGGTGCGATAGCCTTTCACGGCTTCTTCGCCTCCCCAAACGACTATTCCATCGACGCGGTTCTTGAACTCCGAAATGATTTCGGTATTGGATGAGGGAAAATCGACGGCCGCGACCGATCGCGACAACACGCCGTCCATATCGCACTCTTGCAGCGAGCGAAGAAGCGCGGGAAGAAAGAGGCGTTCATCGGACGACATTTTGAATATGCTTACGTTACCCGTGATCAACCCTTCAATAAGAGAGCCCGCTCCAACTAAAAATACGTTGCCGGATATGACATGCAGCAGCGAGCCCAACGGCTGCCAGGCGATGCGGGTTCCCGACTCGGGTTTATATTTCCAATCACCCAAACGGGACAAACCTCGAAGTTCGGTTTCGATTTTACGTTCTATCAAAGCAGGGTTGAACATATTCTTCAATTCGTTCATACCCAGTTCGATCATTTCGCGTGAAAAACCGCTCTCTTCGGGTAGTTGTTCCAACATGAGACGTCGGGCTTCATACGAAGGATCGGACCACTTTTTTCCCATTCTCGCAAAGACTTCCAAAATTTTATCGGTGGGATAATTTGCCAAAGCGGATTTGCGCCGATCGGCTTCGGATAAAAGATCGATCACTTCATCGAGAGTGAGCGGTTCCCGAGCTTCCTTCCAAGTTCCGAAAAAATATCTCAAAGCAGCGGTCATGACGATTTCCTCCTCAGGATTTCTCCGGCCCGAAGCGCGCAGCCTTTATGCTTCACAAGCCCTCCGCGGCCGACCAAGGTAAAAGTGGGAGCCTTCCAACCGCAAGGGCATGGATCCGGGTCGATATGCCCCATATCGGTCGACAAAATCGAAAGATTGGGCATCATGGCGTTGAACGGCGATATCAATTGAAGAAGACCGATTTCTCCGGGGCTCATAACGGTCATCGTCTCAGGATTCCTGATGAAAATACGATTATAAACCGGAATATGAAACCGGTGTCGCTTGCATTCGATATAAGGCGCGCTGTGTTCCGCCATTCCATAAGCGTCACGGATGTTCTCATCGGGAATGCCGAGAATTCTCGATGCCTTGCCGCGGAAATAATCGCGGGGAACTTTCTTTTCATCGGCGGTTTTCCAACCGCCTCCGGTTAAGAGGAAACTCTCCGGCGGAAGTGCGACGGCTCCGGTTTTTTCGAGTTCTTCAAGAAGCTCGTAGATAAAGCTGATGATTCCCATGATGCGAACCGGTTTTCCCTGTCCGATATATGAGTTCAGCTTTTCGATGACTGCTTTCATGTTGAATTCCCAGGCTCCCATTGCATTTTTCCTGATCGCGAAATATGTTTCAGATGGGGGAGCAAATCTTTGTTGATTCTTCAGCGTAAAGGCGATTCCAAGGTCTTTGGCTTCTTCGGGATCATACACCATCATCATGTAATTCGTTTGCTTTTTCGAAATGAGCCCCTCTTGACGCCACAATAATTCGAGCATCGATTGAACGCGATCGAGACTGTCGCGATCGAACCATATCTGCGTTTTCTGGCCTCTTGTTCCCGATGATGTCAGTTTCAGAACGGCAGCTTCCTCGGCGAGAGACAGCAGGAGGTAGTATTTCATCGCGGTTACGCCGACCGCCGGAATTTTTTCCAAATCGCTTTCAACGTTGATGGATTCGACGTTAAAGGCGGCTTTACGGCATAACCAATCGAATTCGCGGTTGTGGCGCGAATGAAAAATCGCCATTTCTCTACAGGCTTTGATCATCAGACTGCGGGATTTTTCGCTCCAGTCCAGGGGGTGGTCCGATCGACACAGCTCGTTGCTGAAGGGAAATTCACTCATGAGGGATATTCCTTTCATAATTATCTTTAATGAGGCGAAGCAGCTTTTTACCCTGTTCGGAAAAAACAATGATTTCGGAAAAATCCAGTTTGGAGGGAGCAACGGTTTGGAATCTTATCGCCAGGCGATCGGAGCAGCGGTGAGGAACGAACCCGGCCGGGAAAAATCCTTGAAGAGCTAAAAACTCATGAGTAGATCCTAGGCCGGATGCTTCGAGTGGAATATCGACAGCCGCGTATTTGTACCCGTCCTTTTCAAGATGCTGCCAATCCTTGATGATTCCTTCCAATGCCGATAAACCCGGTTGCGCGCAATCGAACATCGCCATCTGCTGAGCCGGTTCCCGGGATAATGTATAAGCCCCTTCCGAGGCAAGAATACTGAATCGCGGGCAGGGCATCCAGCGCATTTCAAGCGGTTCCAGTAAAAATCCGAGCATTTGCCCCAGATTGTTGGGAAGAAAAACCTCGCGACCGAAGGGATTCTTCACTCTCGGAATTACGGAATATAAAATCGAATATCTGTCCGTGCCCTTGGGATCCATTCCGATACCGAGATCGCTCAATTTCGCCTGCGTGTTGCGATTTTGACAAGCCAGAAAAATCGCCATATCGATGCAACCGTATCGATTGATGAGGCGCTGGCTCAAATCATGATTCGTGACGAAATCGAAGAAATAATAACTTACGGGCAACAAGGCACCCCTCTCCATGGTGGCTTGAAAGATTCTTCCAAACAAACCTCTCGATTTCACATGAGGGTCCGTAACACCCAGGCACGGTTCCAATACCAAAGGCCGATCATTCTTTCTCATCAAGCCGACGTGTCCAACCAAACGTCCGTTCGGCGCGGCCCCGACTATCGATATGAGTTTTCCCTCTTTAATCAAAGCGTGAACCTTTTCGGGAAAGTATATGAAATCGTTGATGTAATTATATCCGTAGACGTGGTAAAAAAGACGACTTAAAGCACCTTCCTCCCCGTCGCGAAGTTCGCGAATCTCGATGCTGTCCTCTTCCAGCGTCAATTCTTCCCGATCGGCTTTTTCTTCCACAACGGAAAGAGGAATGGCGCTTTTTCCCAAAGACATGCGCAAGGAAATTACTTGCCCCTCTCGTCCCAGGTTTTCCACGGAAATACCGTCGAAACGCTCGGGAGATACTTGATGACGTTTAAGATAACCATCAATGCCGGAAGAGCCTCCCTGAATAATCGGCATTCCGTGATTCAAGAAGTTTAATAATAAACATCCCTCACGCTCCGCAACCGTCAATATCAAAGGCGGAGAAGCTCGGCTTTGCCCGTTGATTTCCCGAATGAGCGAAAAGGCCGCCATTGCACTCCTGGCAAGCATTTCTCTGTCATCGATTTCGAGGAAATTTTCTTCGGCAAACGTGAGAATAAAATCCACGGCGCATTTCATGAACATTTCTTCAAGAGGAAATTCAAGCGTTGCCGCCCGACATCCGCTTTTAAAAACGGTTTTGTCGTCCGTCACAAAATATCCCCCACTAGAACTGTAAATTTCGCTGTTTTATCACGACCGATTTCGGAAGCGGTCGCGCGCCGCATTTGGATAATCCCAGTATTTGCACGGACAGCGCGGATCTTCTCATATCAAGAATATCATATCGAATCAATGACACGTATGAATTTTCCCGTACGTGGATTTCGAGGAATCGATCCCGGCGTAAGAAGTTCGCATCGCGGCGGCCAGACCATGTTTTTTTTCACCAAATCCCTCAATGAAAGACGATTTGCAAGCAATATTTCCTCGAATCGTTTGCGTAAATTTTCAAGATTTTCCGACGACGCGGAGGTCTCAACTCTTACTATCAGCCTATCCATTCCGGCTTCCCGTTGCTTTTCGATTTGAATATTGCTCGTCAGCTCAGGTATCGCGGAAGCCGTGTCCAGAATATATGCATAATCGACGAAATCATAACCTATTCTCAGGATGTCGTCGCCGCGACCCAATAGTTTGAAACAAGGCGTCGTTCTGCCACATGAGCAAGGATCTTTCAGCCAATACGCGCGATCGCCCACTCTGTAACGCACGATCGGAGTCAATCGCCTGACGAACGGAGTTACGAACAGCATTCCGACATCTTCAGGTTTACAGTGCTCTTGCGTTTCTTCTTGAACAATCTCAATGTATGCCTGATCGTCATGCGCGTGAAAAACACCCGGCGGACATGATTTGCATTGATATCCGATATACCAGGTGTCGACCGTGCCATAGCCGGGAGCCGCGATCAAAGATGTTCCGAACGTCTCCTTAAGGAAGTTGCGATCGGCCTCGTAAATGTGTTCTCCTCCGTAAAAAACCTTGTCGATCGTCACACCGTCGGTGCCCATTTTCGCGATTTGTCGAAGGCAATCAAGCACTACGCTGGTAATACCGGCGAAACAATTAATGTTGAACAGCCGTGTTATGGCTGCAATAAAGTCGGCGGGAGTATGGTTCGAAAACGGAAAGTTCATGCACCCGTATTGTTGCAGCATTCGATTGATATGAACGAATGTCATGTACAGTCCGCCTACCGCGAAGAGATTCGCTACGCGATCTTTCTTGTCGAGACCAAGCGCGAAAAAACCCCGGGCGTTCGGAAGATCCAGTGCATCAATCTCATCGCATGTGAAAAGCGATGTTTTGGGAAAACCCGTGGTTCCACCGCTTTGGAAGACGGTATACGGCGCATTCGGAGTCGCCAGCAGGCGAATGCTTTTCGGAGGCACCAGTTCTCGGAGCTCTTTTGAATCGAGAATCGGAAGGTTTTTCAGCGGATATTCCGAATCCCAGTCGGGGCTGGTGATACGTTCCCGGTAAAAATCGATCTTTTCAACGGCAAAAGAAATATATTCCTTCAGCCTTATGCGTATGATTTTCTCTCTCTCTTCAGCCGATTGCGACTCCCAGCCGTCGTAAAAAGCGGCACCATTGACTTTATCAAGAAAAGCCATAAGATTTGTCCTTTTCGAATTTTGAACGACCTTTCATACCAGAAATCGATCGAGAGTGCAATAACTATATATTGATGATGTCTCTATTCGAGGTAAATCATGAACAATTATCGCGCGACTTTTCGCTCATCGTATGAAAGAAAACCGAGAACTCGATGTCGATCAAGTTCTCGGTTTTGGAGTATTTTCTTAGAGCCTGTTAGAAAATAACCATTACAAATAGTTGTTTTCTTAGCAGACTCTCATGGCCAGTCGATGAACAAAATTTGTTACAGTTATTTATTAACAAGGCATTATTGAATAATCAGCGATTTGTCTTGTCTTTCACCGCTTTGTCAATGAGATCAAATCGGAAACTCATGACGTTGGCGGGTAGAGGTTTACTCTTTTTGCCGCGAGCTGATAAGCTGGACGTGCCAGGCTTGCTTCCTGAAGATGCTTTACGGGTAGCAACCAACGATGCTACGGTCATTGCCGGAGCCTGGAACTCGCTTTCCGGCGCCGTTCGAATCGCGGTGAGAAGATCGACGAAATAATTGTTGTAAGAGATATTATTTCCGTTGATCGTTATCGAGAGAAAATCGAATTTTCCCGCACCGGCCGTGAAAACATCGGCGAAAAATGCTTGAGAAGCCTCGTTGGATGCTTCATAAGTACGCGATTCAAGACCGGTTTTGGGAGTGATTCCGGTTTTTCCGTCGGGGGCAAAGGAGACTTCAATCAAATGTTCGCCGGTTTCCTTTTCCATCTCGGGAACTACTCGAAGATCGGGAAGAACGGCCGACGTCGGCACGATATAAAACTTCGCTTCAGCTTGTTTGTCGTAAATGCTTCGCATCCTTTTCATCCAATGCTGGATAGCCAGAGGGTTTCCGACAATCGGATCTATGGCATACCAAGTGTTGTCATCGCCTAAAACCAACGTAGTTACATGGAATCGCCAAAGAATTTGCCCGTGTTCTTTCAAGGCGCCTACGATGAACAGTTTTCTGATGCTTTCCGGCTTCAACCCCATCCTTAGGGCGATCAAGTGAACTGTCATGGCACGTCCGAAACAAAAACCGATGATTCCCTGGGGGTCATATTTGTAGAGTTGTGAAACATCGGCAATTTTGTGGTTGGCGGCGGAGTCATAAAGAAATTCGCGCTGAACATAGGATAAAGCTTTAAGTTTTCCGGACGCATTTTTCTGGATCTCCGTAAACCAGCCGTGGACGGTATCGCCGGTTATTTGAGCATCATCGGCGGCGGAGGGAGCCGCCTGGATCGAACCGGCAATCACAATGAAAACCGCAAGAATTAGAAAAAAGCGAATTGAGGTTCTTTTCTGAATCACGGGATACCTCCTGATATTAATTAATGAAATCGCTACGCTCAGCGAAAATATAATTGAAGTTACAATAGATTATACAAAACCCATATGTCTATTGTAAAGGTGATGGTATTTTGACACGTGTTCAGAATTTCGATTCTTGCTGGAAAAATGCGGGGACAGGAACTCATTTGGTCAAGTCCCCTTCATGTTGAAAGGATCAACATTATTCATGCAACAGTGCTTTGTTTCGCTGTTTCAATCACTGACAAAGTTTTGTCTTGAGGTTATTTCGAGTCTTCCGGCGAGGTGATTTCCTCATAAGGAGATGTCGTGCCGGTCGTATATGGATTCGGATCGTGGGCCAGATATCTTCGTCGCGGTCTGAAATATTTGAATGGTGAGTAGTTGGCCAAATCTCCGATGCTGGCCATGTATATGCAGGCATAGCGTTCTACGAGAGTCGCGAAACGCGATTCCTCATTTCCGGCTCTCATTACTTCACCCCAAAAAGGATTAAAATCTTTTTGTTCTTCCGTGATCAACTTGCTGATGATTTCATCGATTTGCTGGGTTTTTTCCTTGAGCTGCTCGCGCTTCTTTTCCAACGCGGAATTTCTTTTCTCATGCGGAGTCCCCCATGTTGACTCCTTAAGCGAACACATTTCATTTTCCAGATCTTCCTTTTCCATCATTTTATGCCAAATTTGTCGATGAGTTTCCAGATTCCGTTCGAGAACCGGAACCTCCTTTGACAATTCCTCAACTATCAATCCTGTGCGCCAACCGATGGCTTCCTTCAAGGTGACGACATCGCCGAAGATATGATCGCCCAAATACAAAATTTCGGACGGTGAAAGGGAAAGATCTCTTTCGAATGTCTTGGCATTGCCGCCCTGGTATATGTTTCCCCATTTTATCGGTTCGTGAAAATTGGAAAGATACCCGGTTTTCCGATCAACCTTGAGGTATTTGGGTTGATGCAGGAAAAAATTCGGCTTATTCGCGGCGACTATGATGATATCGAAAAGATCCTGCCATGGCCTGTCGAGAAATGGCGAAAAGCAATATTCCATCGCCACCTGACTATATTCGTAATCGGAATTGGTAATCAACGCCAGCTTTTTTCCAAACTTCTTGAACTGCTTCAGCGCATCCGCGTTTTGCTGATTTCTAATCAAGTATTTGTCGGGGTGGAGCGTGATGTCTCCCTTCAGATTGCCTTCTTGATGGGCATCATCAAGACAGGTGCGAACGTCGTTAAACATTTTCTTCAGGCTGAACGGTTTTTTCGTCTCTTCGAAAAAGTCCACAAGCTGCGCAAATATGCAACCTTCGGCCAGACTGAAGAGAGTATGGATGATGTAATATCTCGGATCGGTCAAATCGATGCCGTGCGTCCGATATATTTTTTTCTGATCTTCAATCGAGAGAAACTTGGTTCCATGGCAAGTCTTTTTGACATAACCGTATTTGTTGACTTTTAAAATATTACCCAGTTCCGTGTCGATCACAAGCCCGCGTATTATGAAATCGGGATTGAATTCCAGCTTTCCGATTTCTTCAGGATAACCGTGCTCCCTTATGAGTTTGTCCAAGACGATCGTGTATGCTTTTGCCTCAAATACCGGAACATTATAGGTAGCAAGAGTGTAATCCATATCGAAACCGATAAGCTTGATATGGTTCATGTTCAAAATTCTATTCACGAAAACGTGGTTTTGGGCTTCAATTTTCTGTTCCATCGTTATTTTCCAAGTTTATTATTATTTAAAATACTTTCTCTACACCGACGGGAAGATGCGCCGACGATTAAACGTTGAGAAACCCTTAAAGATAGGGTATGATTAAATTCATCTGAGGGTATAATTATTTCCATGGAAAATCAACTTCCCGCGATCAAGCTGCCGATCGAGATGGTATTATTCGATTACGGCAATGTCATCGCTATGGTCGATCACCGAAAATTCGCGGCCAGCCTGCATAAGAAAACAGGAGTCGCGCTGGATTTCATCATGGGAAAAATTTTTGAGAAGGGTTCCGTTTCCGAGAAACTCGAATGCGGGCAGATCGGCCCGGTGCAATTTCGCGAAGTCGTTCAATCGGCATTAAATATGGAAATCGATCGAGGTTTCCTGGAAAATACTTTCTGCGATATTTTCGAACCCATTCACACAACACGCATGCTGATAAGAAATCTCAAGCGAAGGTATCGACTGGGCTTGCTTTCCAATACGAATGCGATTCATTTTGATAAATATATCAAAAATGACGGAGTTTTCGAATTATTCGACCAAGTAACTCTCTCTTTCGTCGTCGGAAAAATGAAACCTTCGCCTGAAATCTTCAAGGATGCGCTGAATAAATTCGGGGGAAACGCAAACCGTGTTTTGTATTTGGACGATATTTCGGAATATGTACAAGCCGCACAGCAACTGGGTATTCAGTCCATCGTTTTCAACGACCCGTTGCGAATTACGGAATACTTAGCCGGCATTCTGCTTCCCAAGGGGCGTTGAGACTTTTACCGGTTTTTCCGGAAAAGAGATCAAGCAAAAAAGACCGTAAAATCGCAGTCTGATATTTCACCGCAGACGCCGAGACGCGGAGTCCGTAAAAAACGATGGATTAACCGCATTCTTTTTTGTCTGCCAATTTGCAGTGTCAGAAACCGGTAAATCGCGAGTTAAAACAAGGGAATTCCCGGAACCCCTTTGGGAGTTCTGAGCCCGAGTGCTTTTAGAACGGTAGTAAAAACATCGACCGTTCTGGCACAAGGAACCTGCGTGGGTTTGACGCCTTTACCCCAGCAGATCAATGGAACCGTGATCTGCGTTCTATCCAAGCCGCCATGTGATCCACGCTGGTTTTGTCTGGAAGGATCATATCCGACTGCCGCATTGATGACTATATCACCCGAATTTTCCGCATCGAGACACTGAGCGATTTGAAAAACCGCATCCGGATAAAACTGTTCGTTGCACGTATGACGCAACCACTCACGGTCGGATATCGGCTTACCGGTCGCAAAACGACTGCCTTCGGCTTCCATTCTCAACGGATCTTTGCCCGAGACCACGGAATAACCCAAAAGATTTCCATCGCGTACAATCAAACCTTCGCCTCGCGTGGAGAATACCCGATATTTTGCCGCTCCGTCACGAGCCATTACCAACCCCACACATGGATCCTTGAGAAGGGTATTTATCAAATCTCCGCTGATTTCGTTATCGGAAGTGCGGCGATAAGCCCTGATTTGATCGAAAGTCGGACGAACCGTGAAGCTGCCCTTTTTTCGGTCCGGAAGGCAACCCTTCAAATAAAGATAAAGACAAGCATTGCCATTGGGACAAATGACGACATCGGCTTCTTCCGCGGCTCTATCTTTATAGCTGTTGAAAGGAACGGCCGGAAATGCCAACGGCGGGGTTTCGACTTTTAAGCCCATTTCTCTGGATAACAAATCATCAATTTCAATCTTCTTTTTCGTGGCAGGATCGCAGGTCGGAGCCATGCCGTGATCCGCGGAAAAAATAAAGAGAACATTGCTCAATTCGCCGCTTTGTTTCCAATCTTCCATCAATATTTTCAGAAAACCATCAAATTGAACGATCGATTGCGCGTATTCCGAACCCATGACGCTGGTCACATGCCCGATATTATCCGGAGCGTGAAAACTCACGAATGAATATCTCGGAAGTCTTTGCGCCGTTGCATCGCGATAAGCGTTAAAAACGGCTCTATCCATCTCGAGATAATAAGACGCTTGTTTGCCGACCAACGCCATTGGCGGCACGATGCTGTGTCCCGATCCTCTGTCTATTAAACCTAATACGGATAGCGATTCATCCTTTGGTAAAAGTTCATAAATGGTCGGATAATCCGGGTTTAAATCTACTTTAAATTTATCATAGTCGGTAAAACAATAGTCGCGTACGGTTCCATCTTTTTTATAGTACCATCTGAGACCGCATATTCCGGAATTGCATGTATACAGGCCGTTGACAAACGGCGTATAAGCCGCCCACGTCGTAGTGGGGAATACCGATAGCGCACAGTCAACGGACAAACCTTCCTTTTTCAATCGAGCCAGCGTGGGAAGCTTGCCGTCCGCGATTAGTCTTTCGAAATTACTAACGCGGCATCCATCGAGCAAGAAGAAAACGACTTTCGTGGAGCTGTTTTCAACGGCGAAGCTGGGGAAAGTCGAGAAAGACGTCATGATGCCGATCATCACGAAAATTGTGGCGAAAATTCTAACTGATTTTTTCATAGATTCCCCACAGCAAAATATAGTAATTCCCATTACCATT
>Ga0074199_1001553_pt1 | contig 19013 bp, 7 predicted proteins | sample EPASupsiteSAE347_FD_64528 | JGI IMG/M metagenome (GOLD analysis project Ga0074199, IMG submission 64528) | Bioremediated contaminated groundwater from EPA Superfund site, New Mexico - Sample SAE3-47 | ecosystem: Environmental > Aquatic > Deep subsurface > Groundwater > Contaminated ...
CCGTGCCGCATCAAGAGCTATGCTCATCAGGCGGCCTTACGCAAGCCGCGCCCTTCTGACGGTTTTGCTAACCCGGTACCCCTGCCGGCTAGCGGTCGTTTTGCGCTATACCCCCGCCGTAAAAATAAACGAAAAATATTGTTGACAGGATTTTTTTATTTGTGCTATACTAATCATGTTGTCGCAAAGAGCACCTTGAAAAAGGGCAGCGAACCGAAGCAACAACCTGATCTTTTAAAGTTAATAACAACAGTGCGAAATAAAAAAGTTTTTTGAAAAGCAGCATCTCAAAAAACACTTTCTCCGACGGAGAAAATAGTAGTTGACAAGGTTCGCAGTTTTGTGATAATATTTACTTACGGTCGCGAACACAAGCCGCGACAGTAACAACCGACCTTCTACCTGTGGAGTGAACTCCACGAAACAGGAAAAGGGTTTGCTCTCTAAAAAATTATGTATGAATGGGCACCCTGAACGTGCGAAACAGGGAAAGCAGCGAGAGGCCAGGCCTTAAAACCTGTCTGAACTTTCTGCGGACTCTGCGGAACATGTTGATGGTGTAATATACGAAGCAATTACCTTATTGGTGTGATAACTAAGTTGGTTATAACAAAGTAATTAGAGCTAATTAGAACTTCTCCGTAAATGCTAATTGTTAATGGTCGGCAGCAATGCTAACTATTAGCTTTTATGGATTTTTTGGAGAGTTTGATCCTGGCTCAGAGTTAACGCTGGCGGCGTGCCTAACACATGCAAGTCGAGCGAAGAGTGGCAGAGTATCGCGCTCTTAGCGGCAGACGGGTGAGTAACACGTAAACAATCTGCCCTCGAATGGGAGACAACCAAGCGAAAGTTTGGCTAATACCCCATATAATCCTCTGGAGGCATCTTCGGAGGATGAAAGGCCCGCAAGGGTCGTTCGAGGAGGAGTTTGCGTCCTATCAGCTAGTTGGCGGTGTAAAAGACCACCAAGGCTATGACGGGTAGCCGATCTAAAAGGATGACCGGCCACAAGGGCACTGAGACACGGGCCCTACTCCTACGGGAGGCAGCAGTGGGGAATTTTGGACAATGGACGAAAGTCTGATCCAGCGACGCCGCGTGAAGGACGAAGGTTTTCGGATCGTAAACTTCTTTTGCAGGGGACGAATACGCGCAAGCGTTTGACGGTACTCTGCGAATAAGCCACGGCTAACTACGTGCCAGCAGCCGCGGTAATACGTAGGTGGCGAGCGTTACTCGGAATTACTAGGCGTAAAGCGCGTGTAGGCGGGAGCTTAAGTTTGCTGTTAAATCTCGTGGCTCAACCACGAAATGCCGGCGAATACTGGGCTTCTTGAATTCGGTAGAGGTAACTGGAATTCCAGGTGTAGCGGTGAAATGCGTAGATATCTGGAAGAACGCCAAAGGCGAAGGCAGGTTACTGGGCCGCAATTGACGCTGAGACGCGAAAGCTAGGGGAGCAAACAGGATTAGATACCCTGGTAGTCCTAGCCGTAAACGATGTAGACCAGGTGTGGGAGGTATCGACCCCTTCCGTGCCGACGCTAACGCATTAAGTCTACCGCCTGGGGAGTACGGCCGCAAGGTTAAAACTCAAAGGAATTGACGGGGGCCCGCACAAGCGGTGGATCATGTGGTTTAATTCGACGCTACGCGAAGAACCTTACCTGGGCTCGAACGACTAGTGGTAGTCCTTATGAAAGTAGGGGCGACCCGCAAGGGAGCTAGCCGAGGTGCTGCATGGCTGTCGTCAGCTCGTGTCGTGAGATGTTGGGTTAAGTCCCGCAACGAGCGCAACCCTTGTCCTGTGTTGCTACTCCGCAAGGAGAGGACTCTCAGGAGACTGCCGTGGATAACACGGAGGAAGGTGGGGACGACGTCAAGTCATCATGGCCTTTATGTCCAGGGCTACACACGTGATACAATGGTGCAGACAGAGGGTCGCAAGACCGCAAGGTGGAGCCAATCCCTAAACTGCACCCTAGTTCAGATTGAGGGCTGCAATTCGCCCTCATGAAGCTGGAATCGCTAGTAATCGCAGATCAGCAGGCTGCGGTGAATACGTTCCCGGGCCTTGTACACACCGCCCGTCACACCACGAAAGTCAGATGCAACAGAAGTACCTCGGATACTCGAGGTCCCAAGTTGTGTCTGGTGATTGGGGTGAAGTCGTAACAAGGTAGCCGTACGAGAACGTGCGGCTGGATCACCTCCTTTATTATTTTTCTTCACGGAAAAATATAGGTCGGTGCCATCAACCTTCGGTTCAGGGTGACCATTCATACATAACTTTTGGGCTCATAGCTCAGCTGGTTAGAGCGCACGCTTGATAAGCGTGAGGTCGATGGTTCAATTCCATCTGGGCCCATCGCTCTAAAAAAATCAGCGGCTATGACGGCTTGGCGGCCATTTCGGGGCAGTAGCTCAGTTGGGAGAGCGCCTGCTTTGCAAGCAGGAGGTCGCCGGTTCGATCCCGGTCTGCTCCAAAACAGGCAGACCAGAGATAAAATACTATAATAGTTACCCTCTAGCGGCCCTGGGCCGGCGAGGATTCAACTAAAAACAAATTTTCGGTTCTTTGACAATTCAAGCGCAAATTCTAACGGTCAAACCGTAATTCTCCTTCGGGAGTGGGTAAGACTAAAACGAATTATAAAGCAAAAGCGTCTTAATTTAGCATAATTAAGACACTACAATTAATAGATCACACCTTAGTATACATATGTGATAAGAAGAACGAACAAGTAAGTTAAAGTTAAGGCAAAAGTAGAATACAAGAAGTACAAACATTACCTTAATAGCTTAGGATTAAAGAATAAGGCCAAGCTACAAGGGTATATGGTGGATGCCTTGGCACTAGAAGTCTATGAAGGACGCGATAAGCTGCGATAAGCCTCGGGGAGGAGCAAATATCTTTTGATCCGAGGATTTCCGAATCGGGCAACCGTTAGGGGTATCCCCCCTAAATCTTTGCGTAAAGTGGGAGCCGTCAGGCACCTAGATAGCGCACTGAAGACAACCCTGGGAAGTGAAACATCATAGTACCAGGAGGAGAAGAAATCAACGAGATTCCCTTAGTAGTGGCGAGCGAACTGGGAACAGCCTAAACCGGATGGATTTATTCATCCGGGGTTACAGGGTCCGTCCGGTGCAGAACCGGGAAGTTACCAACCGTGAGATAGCCGAAGCTTCTGGAAAGAAGCACCATAGCGGGTGATAGTCCCGTAGGCGAAATCAAAGCGGCTTCCGATGGATACCTAAGTACCACTGGTCACGTGAAATCCGGTGGGAATTCGGGGAGACCACTCTCCAAGGCTAAATACTCTCTAGTGACCGATAGTGAACAAGTACCGCGAGGGAAAGGCGAAAAGAACCCGTGACCGGGAGTGAAATAGAACCTGAAACCGTATATCTACAAACTGTCATAGAGCTATGCCCGACCGCAAGGAAGGGAATGCTCGATGGCGTGCCTGTTGAAGAATGATCCGGCGAGTTACGTAGTGCGAGCAAGGTTAAGTCGGCAGTAAACGACGGAGCCGTAGCGAAAGCAAGTCTGAATAGGGCGATTAGTTCGCATTAGTAGACTCGAAGCCAAGTGATCTTACCCTGGCCAGGATGAAGTCACCTTAACCGGTGATGGAGGTCCGAAGTGTTAAACGTTGAAAAGTTTCTACATGAGTTGGGGTAAGGGGTGAAAGGCCAATCGAACTTGGTGATAGCTAGTTCTCCCCGAAATAGCTATAGGGCTAGCGTCGTGTTTTAACCCGCGGGGGTAGAGCACTGAATGATGTAGGCTGGGCGACCCCCGGTCCGAACTCAATCAAACTCCGAATACCGCGGCGAACAACACGGCAGTCAGTTCATGAGGGAAAAGCTTCATGTGCAAGAGAGAAACAGCTCAGACCGCCGATCTAGGTCCCAAAGTACATGCTAAGTGGCAAAGGATGTGGGTTTACACAAACAGCTAGGAGGTTGGCTTAGAAGCAGCCACCCTTTGAAGAGTGCGTAACAGCTCACTAGTCTAGCGAACCTGCGCCGAAAATGACACGGGGCTAAGCATGTCACCGCAATCGCGGATGGACGATTTCGAGAGATTTCGTTCGTGGTAGGGGAAGCGTTCGTACTGCAGCGAAGGCGTACTGAAAAGAGCGCTGGAGCGGTACGAAGTGAGGATGCCGGAATAAGTAGCGATAAACAAGGTGAGAATCCTTGTCGCCGAAAGCCTAAGGGTTCCTTGAGCAACGTTCGTCGGCTCAGGGTCAGTCGGGCCTAAGTCGAGGCCGAAAGGCGTAGACGATGGACATCTGGTTAATATTCCAGAACTATAGTGGACGCGTCATCACCTAAGGAGGGACGCAGTAGCGCAAGCTTACCGGGTAAAGGTTGTCCCGGAGAAAGAAGGAAGGCCAGGTCAGATAGGAAAATCCGTTTGACCGTTAACGCTGGAATTCGAGACTAGTGCGGGTAACACCGCGCGAAGTGGCCCAAGCACGCTGCCTAGAAAAACTTCGTAGGGAGTTTCCATTATAACCGTACCGTAATCCGACACAGGTGGGCGAGTTGAGTATACTAAGGCGCGCGAGATAACCTACGTTAAGGAACTAGGCAAACTGACTCCGTAACTTCGGAATAAGGAGTGCCCCGGTAGTGGTGTGGGATTTAAAGACCACGCTGTGAAAGGGTCGCAGTGAAATGGGGATCGTGACTGTTTAACAAAAACTTAGGGCTCTGCTGAAATCGCAAGATGACGTATAGGGCCTGATGCCTGCCCGGTGCTGGAAGGTCAAGGGGAGGGGTTAGCCGCAAGGCGAAGCTTCGAACTTAAGCCCCAGTAAACGGCGGCGGTAACTATAACCGTCCTAAGGTAGCGAAATTCCTTGTCGGGTAAGTTCCGACCTGCACGAATGGCATAACAAAGATCCCGCTGTCTCAACGTAGGGCTCGGCGAAATTGTGGTGCAAGTGAAGACGCTTGCTGCGCGTATCTAGACGAAAAGACCTCGTGGAGCTTTACTGTAACTTGTCATTGATTTACGGTTTTAGTTGCGTAGGATAGGTGGGAGCCGGTGATCCCAGGGTTTCGGTCCTGGGGGAGGCAACGGTGAAATACCACCCTATTGAAATTGTGAATCTAACTTCGTAGCCGTCATCCGGCCGAAGAACATTGGCAGGCGGGCAGTTTGACTGGGGCGGTCGCCTCCCAAAGAGTAACGGAGGCGTACCAAGGTTTCCTCAAGGCGAATAGAAATCGCCTGTCGAGCGCAATGGTAGAAGGAAGCTTGACTGTGAGGCCGACGGGCCGAACAGGGACGAAAGTCGGTCATAGTGATCCGGTGGTACCTCGTGGGAGGGCCATCGCTCAACGGATAAAAGCTACCCCGGGGATAACAGGCTGATCTGGTCCAAGAGTCCACATCGACGACCAGGTTTGGCACCTCGATGTCGGCTCATCGCATCCTCCCGCTGAAGCAGGTGGGAAGGGTTGGGCTGTTCGCCCATTAAAGCGGTACGTGAGCTGGGTTCAGTACGTCGTGAGACAGTACGGTCTCTATCTGATATGCGCGCAGGATACTTGAGGGAAGCTGCCTACAGTACGAGAGGACCTAGGTGGACGAACCGCCCGTATACCAGTTGTCGTGCCAACGGCATAAGCTGGGTAGCGGAGTTCGGTAGGGATAAACGCTGAAAGCATCTAAGCGTGAAACCCGTCCCAAGATAAGGTATCCCTGGACGTTAAGTCCCAGAAGACCCCCAGAAGACTACTGGGTTGATAGGCCGGATGTGTAAGCATAGTAATATGTTCAGCTAACCGGTACTAATCGGTCGTGAGGCTTGGCCTTATTTTCTAATCCTAACATTAGAACACATAAGACTAAGGTGTGGTTCGAATTGACTTTTGCTTTATGATACGCGCTTCCTGTGATTTGTAAGACCGGTGTTTATTCCGGAGAGGCAACACCCGTTCCCATTCCGAACACGGCAGTTAAGGTCTCCAGGGCCGATGGTACTAACACCCAACCCGGTGTTGGCAGAGTAGGTCGATGCCGGTCTTATTAATCACAGGAATCGCACTAAGCGCTTGAATTGTCTAAGGATCGAAGCAGGACTAAACAATAATGAAGATCTCGAAGACCGACAAAAAAGAACAGGCAGAGAAACTTGGCAAGGAGTTCGCGGCCAAGGATACTTTCTTTGCGACGTTCAACGGCATGAAGTTCAAGGATGCCAACGGCCTTCGCGATTCCCTGCGCCCGACCAAGGCTAAGTTCAAGGTAATGCGCAACACCGTCGTTGCCCACGCCCTGACCAACGCTTCCCTGAAGCCCGCCGACGCGACCGTGGCCAAAGGCCCTACCGCCGTCGTCACCCTCGAGGACCCCAACGAGATCACCCGCGTAGCTAAAGAGCTCATGGCGTTCGCCAAGACGAACCCCGGCGTCATCTGGAAGGGCGGTTTCTACGAGAAGAACTGGCTTACCCCCGAAGATATCTCCAAGCTTTCCAAGATCGGCTCCAAGCCCGAACTCCTGGGTCAGCTCGCCGGCACGCTCTACACCGCCGTCGCCCAGATCCGCTGGGTGCTCGAGGCCCTGAAAGAGCAGAAAGAGAAGGGCGCCGCGCCTGCCGCCGCCCACGAAGCGCCCGCTGCCGCCCCGGCGCAGCCCTAATTAATTAAAATTTTGCTATAATATAAGTAGATTGGTGAGTAAGTAGTCCGTGTTTAGATCCTTCACTCCTCCATCTGCGGTTCAGCTATCTATAAATTTGTCGTAAATCCTGGTAGTCCCGCCAGTCAATGGGATAAACCCCCTAGCCGCAAGGCTCGGGGGGCTACTAAAACAGACCGCCTCCCGGCGGAAAAAGGAGCCCTAAAATGGCCGCACTCAGCAAAGACCAGATGTTAGACGCAATCTCCACGATGACCATAATGGAACTCGCGGACCTCGTGAAAGGTATCGAGGACAAGTTCGGCGTGAAGGCCGCCCCCGTTGGTGGCGTGGCCGTTGCCGCCGCCGGCGCCGGTGCCGCCGCCGCCACCGAGGAAAAGACCGAATTCACCGTAGTTCTCAAGTCCGTCTCCGATCCCGCCAAGAAGATCAGCGTGATCAAGGTCGTCCGCGAGATCACCGGCCTGGGCCTGAAAGAGTCCAAGGACCTGGTGGAAGGCGCCCCCAAGAACGTGAAAGAGGGCGTGGACAAAAAGACCGCCGACGAGCTCAACAAGAAGCTCACCGAAGCCGGCGGCGTTGTCGAACTGAAGTAACTATCCGTAAAACCGCCGTCCGCTTAAACGCGGGCGGCGGTGTCGTTTAGGCCGGTTTTAGCCGGCTGCCAGTCGCGTACCCGGTATTTTGTGTTAAATAAAGCTTATAAGCGGTAACATAAGCGGGGTAGACTCATCCCTTCTGCCGAGAGGCCGGAGGGATAGTCTGCTGTTCGGTAAAAATTACGAGGTGAACTGATGAAACATCTTAACTTCTCGAAGATAGGGCAGATTCTCAAAGTACCGGACCTCCTCGACATGCAGAAGCAGTCGTTCGACTGGTTCCTCCAGCTGGACGAAAAACCCGAAAACCGCAAGATCCAGGGCCTCCAGGCCTCCTTCGTCGACGTCTTCCCGATCGAATCGGCCGACGGCACGATGGTGATGGACTTCCTCAAGTACGAACTGGGCACGCCCAAGTACGTCGGGCCCGAAGAGGCCCTCTCCCGCGGCGGCTCCTATTCCACGCCCCTCAAGGCGTACATGTCCCTCTCGCTCAAGCAGGAGAGCGGCAAGCTCAAGCACATGATCGACCAGGACGTCACCCTGTGCGAGCTGCCCATCATGACCGACACCGGCTCGTTCATCTTCAACGGCGCCGAGCGCATCGTGGTCAGCCAGCTGCACCGCTCGCCCGGCATCATCTTCGAGGAAGACGACGAGAAGAAGCAGTCGGTCCTCGGTAAGCCCCTCTTCTACGCCCGCATCATCCCGTACCGCGGCGCCTGGGTGGAGTTCGAATTCGACACCGACAACGTGCTCTGGGTCCGCCTGGACCGCAAGAAGAAGATCCTCGCCACCACTTTCGTGAAAGCCGCCGGCCTCGAGACCAACGCCGAGATCCTGCAGGCCTTCTACCAGTCCGTCGAGGCCGTGGTCAGCCACGACAACGCCGCCAACATCATCGGCAAGTACGCCATCGAGGACATCGTGGACAAATCCTCCGGCGAGGTCGTCTGGAACCTCGAGGAGAAGGCCGGCCAGCCCATCGACGAGAAAGCCTTCAAGTCCATGCTGGACCGCAAGCTCAAGTCCGTGCGCCTCATCAAGGGCAACCCCAAAGAAGAGAACCCCGGCGTGATCCTGGCCCTCGAGGCCAAGAACCAGCCCAAGACCGCCTCCGACGCCCGCTACGAGATCTACAAGAAGATGCGCGGCCAGGACTTCATCGTCAAGGAACAGGCCGAGGAATACCTCGACAATATCATGTTCAAGAGCCTGCGCCGCTACGACTTCTCCGTCGTGGGCCGCTACAAGGCCATGCGCAAGCTGCGCCCGCTCTACGAGGAGCTGGCCAAGACCGACAAGCGCTTCAAGGTGCCCGGCGACAAGCTGCGCAACATCAACCTCGAAGACATCATCGTCACCATCAAGTACCTGATGGCCCTCAACAGCGGCGCGCCGTCCTTCGACTACCAGGGCGCCAAGTTCGAGTTCAAGGTGGACGACATCGACCACCTCGGCAACCGCCGCGTGCGCTCCATCGGCGAGCTGCTGGAGAACCAGATCCGCGTCGCCCTGGTGCAGATAGCGCGCAACGTGCGCGACCGCATGAGCAAGGAAGACAAGACCGTCACCCCGCGCACGCTCATCAACGCCGCGCCCGTGGTGGCCATCATGAGGAAGTTCTTCGGTACTTCCCAGCTGTCCCAGTTCATGGACCAGATCAACCCGCTGGCCGAGCTGACCCACAAGCGCCGCCTGTCGGCCCTTGGACCGGGCGGTCTGAACCGCAAGCGCGCCGGCTTCGAAGTCCGCGACGTGCACTACACGCATTACGGCCGCGTCTGCCCCATCGAAACGCCCGAAGGCCCGAACATCGGCCTCATCGTGTCGCTGGCCAGCTACGCCAAGGTGAACCAGTACGGCCTCATCGAGACCCCGTACCGCAAGATCACCAACAAGAAGGTTACCGACGAAGCCGAGTACGTGACCGCCTATAACGAAGACGACATCTTCGTGGGCCAGGCCAATACCCCCATCGAAGGCAACAAGCTTTCCTCCGACCAGGTGTACGGCCGCATCAAGGACGAGTACGAGTTCAAGGACGCAGCCGACGTGACGTACATGGACGTGAGCCCGCTGCAGGTGGTGTCCATCTCCGCCGCGCTCGTGCCCTTCCTCGAACACGACGACGCCAACCGCGCCCTGATGGGCTGCAACATGCAGCGCCAGGCCGTGCCGCTCCTCGTGACCGAAGCCCCGCTGGTCGGGACCGGCATGGAAGAAGCCATCGCCCGCGACAGCCGCGCCTGCGTGACCGCCCGCACCTCGGGCAAGGTCATTTACGCCTCCGCGGACATGATCGCCATAAAGCCGGAGCACAGCAAAGAGCCCGACATTTACCACCTCATCAAGTACCGCCGCTCCAACCAGGACACCTGCGTCAACCAGGTGCCGATAGTGGAGAGCGGCATGGACGTGAAGAAAGGCGACGTCATCGCCGACGGCCCCTCCACGCAGAACGGCCAGCTCGCGCTGGGCAAGAACCTGCTGGTGGCCTTCATGAGCTGGGAAGGTTATAACTACGAAGACGCCATCCTGCTCTCCGAGAAGGTCGTGGAACAGGACCAGCTGACCTCGGTGTTCATCGAGGAATTCGAAGTGGAAGCCCGCGACACCAAGCTGGGCCCCGAAGAGATCACCCGCGACATCCCGAACGTGGGCACCGACGCCCTGGAGCACATCGACTCCGACGGCGTGGTGATCCCGTCCACCATGGTGCGCCCCGGCGACATCCTGGTCTGCAAGGTGTCCCCGAAGGGCGAGCAGCAGCTCAGCCCCGAAGAGCGCCTGCTGAAGGTCATCTTCGGCAAGAAGGCCGAGGACGTGACCGACACCTCCATGCGCGTGCCGCCCGGCGTGTACGGCAAGATCATCGGCACCCGCGTGTTCGTGCGCCGCGAGAAGCTCTCGAAGCCCGAGGAAGACCGCCGCAAGAAAGAGATCGACGCCGAGATGAACTATAACCTCGACGCGCTCAAGGAGTTCCGCAAGGACACCGCCAAGCGGGGCACCGACACCGAAGAGTTCTGCAAGCAGATGGAAAAGAAGATCAAGGAGAAGTTCGCCCGCGAGAAGGAGATGCTGAAATCCTCCGGCGAACTGCCCGTCACCGTCAACAAAGTGGTGAAGGTGCACATCGCCCTTAAGCGCCGCCTGCAGGTGGGCGACAAGCTCTCCGGCCGCCACGGCAACAAGGGCGTCGTCGCCCGCATCCTCCCCAAGGAGGACATGCCGTATATGCCCGACGGTACCCCGGTGGACGTGCTGCTGTCCCCGCTGGGCGTGCCCTCGCGCATGAACATCGGCCAGATCCTCGAGGTCATGCTCGGCTGGGCCGGCAAGCAGCTCGACACCCAGATGTCCTGCCCCGTGTTCGACAGCGCGGCCGAGGACAATAAGGATTATTGGAAATATTGGGAGTCCAAGCACGGCAAGAAGCGCGGTCAGATCACCATCGACGACGTGCTGGCCGACATCCAGAAGAACCCCTCCGCCGAAAAGCCCGGCGTCATCCAGATGGTGCAGCTGGCCAAGGACCACCTGAAGGCCAAGGGCGTGCCGGAGGAATACCTCCCGGACGACTACTGCCGCATCCAGCTGTTCGACGGCCGCACCGGCGAGGCCTTCCACGAGAAAGTCACGATCGGCTATATGTACATCCTCAAGCTGATCCACCTCGTCGAAGACAAGGTTCACGCCCGCAGCACCGGCCCTTACAGCCTCATCACCAGGCAGCCCCTGGGCGGTAAGGCCCTGTTCGGCGGCCAGCGCTTCGGCGAAATGGAAGTCTGGGCGCTCGAAGGCTACGGCGCCGCGTACACCCTGCAGGAGATGCTGACCGTGAAGTCCGACGACTTCACCGGCCGCACCAAGATGTACGAAGCCATCATCAAGGGCGACTTCCCTCCGCAGCCCGGCGTGCCGGAATCCTTCAAGGTGCTCGTGAAGGAACTCCAGGCGCTCGCGCTCGAAGTGGACCTGCTCAACACGCCGCACGTGCCGACCTTCCAGCCCGAGATGGAGCTGGCGGCCGAGCGGGCCGCCGAGAAGGCCGCCGCTTCCAAGAAGAAAGCGGAATCCAAGGCGTAATTACCGGCAGCAACAAACGGCCAAGGCCGGGGAAACCCGGCCGCGGCCGGAGCGGACAGACGATAACCGGAGACCACTATGGACATGATGTCGGAAGTTAAGAACTTATTCAACGCGGGCAAGACCAAGAAGCGCGCCAAGGAACTCAATTACGCGGCTTTTAACGGCATAAAGATCGGCCTCGCCAGCCCGAGCCGGATCCGCAACTGGTCCTTCGGCGAAGTCAAGAAACCCGAGACCATCAACTACCGCACGCTCAAGCCCGAGCGCGACGGCCTGCTGTGCGAAAGGATCTTCGGACCCTCCAAGGACTACGAGTGCGCCTGCGGCAAGTACCGCTGGGTGAAGTTCAAGGGCGTGGTCTGCGACCGCTGCGGCGTAGAAGTGACCGAAGCCAAGGTGCGCCGCGAGCGCATGGGCCACATCGAGCTGGCCTGCCCCGTCGCCCACATCTGGTTCCTGCGCAAGAGCCCCTCGCGCATCGGCATCATTCTGGACATGCGCCCCACCGACCTGGAGAAGGTCGTGTACTACGCGGCGTACGTCGTCCTCGACGACACCAAGGACCCCGTCACCGGCCGCGTGGAGCACAAGCGCGGCGAGGTCTTCACCGAGACCCAGCTCAGCGAAGTCAAGAAGAAGTACTCCAAGATCAAGGTCGGCATCGGCGCCAACGCCATCCAGCACCTGCTCGAGAACATCGACATGAAGGTCGAGATCGAGCGCATCCAGAAGGAACTGCCCGCCATCAAGAGCGACGCCGACCGCTCCAAGGCTATCAAGCGCCTCAAGATCCTCGAAGGTTTCATGGCCAGCGGCAACCGCCCGGAGTGGATGATCATGACCGTGCTGCCCGTGCTGCCGCCGGACCTGCGCCCGCTCGTGCCGCTCGAAGGCGGCCGCTTCGCCACCTCCGACCTCAACGACCTGTACCGCCGCATCATCAACCGCAACAACCGCCTCAAGCACATCGAGGCCCTCCGCGCCCCGCAGGTGATGATCTACAACGAAAAGCGCCTCCTCCAGGAAGCCGTCGACGCCCTCATAGAGAACGGCGCCCGCGGTAAAGTGGTCCTGGGCGCGGCCAACCGCCCGCTCAAGTCCATCTCGGACATCCTTAAGGGTAAGCAGGGCCGCTTCCGCCAGAACCTGCTGGGTAAGCGCGTGGACTATTCCGGCCGCTCGGTCATCGTCGTCGGCCCGAACCTCAAGCTCAACCAGTGCGGTCTCCCCAAGGAGATGGCGCTCGAGCTGTTCAAACCCTTCGTGCTCGCCGAGCTGATCAAGAAAGAGAACATCACTCTGAAGGTCGCCAAGAAGAAGATGGAGCACGCGGACAACGAGATCTGGGACATCCTGGAGCGCGTCACCAAGAAGCATCCCGTGATGCTCAACCGCGCCCCCACGCTGCACCGCCTCGGTATCCAGGCTTTCGAGCCCGTCCTCATCGAGGGTCTCGCCATCCAGCTGCACCCGCTCACCTGCGCCGCCTTCAACGCCGACTTCGACGGCGACCAGATGGCCGTGCACGTGCCCATCAGCCAGGAAGCGCAGATGGAAGCCCGCATGCTGATGATGGCCACCAACAACATCCTCAGCCCCGCCAGCGGCAAGCCGATAGCCAACCCGTCGCACGACATGGTGCTCGGCGTCAACTACCTGACCAAAATTAAGGCCGGCGAACCCGGCGAGGGCAAGTTCTTCAACGACAAGGAAGAGGCCCTGACCGCCCACCAGCACGGCGTGGTCGACCTGCACGCGAAGATCAAAGTGCGCGGCATGAACGACACCACGCACGAGTCGGCGGACTACGACGCCGAAGCCAAGGCCTGGAAGAAACCCAACGACTGGAAGGACTACGTCACCGTGGGCCGCCTGATCTTCTTCGAGATCCTGCCCGCCAAGCTCGACTGGAAGAAGTACAACAAGGTGCAGGGCAAGAAAGACCTGTCCAACCTCGTCGACGAATGCTTCAAGAACCCGGAGGTCGGCCATCACGCCACCGTGACGCTGCTCGACCACCTGATGAACCTCGGCTTCCACTACTGCACCGTGTCCGGCCTGTCCATTTCGCTGGCCGACATGAGCGTGCCCGGCAAGAAGGCCGAACTGATAGAGAAAGCCCAGAAGATGGTGCGCGCCATCGGCGACCAGGCTCAGGACGGTATCATCACCGAGAACGAGCGCTACAACAAGATCATCGACATCTGGACCAAGGTCAGCGACCGCGTCGCCGACATGATGTTCGAGGAAATGGAGAAGCAGGAGACGCGCCCTTACAGCGTGAACGAACCCCGCTTCAACTCCGTGCACATGATGCAGGGCTCCGGCGCCCGCGGCAGCCGCCAGCAGGTACGCCAGCTGGCCGGCATGCGCGGTCTTATGGCCAAGCCCCAGAAGAAGCTGACCGGCGGCGTCGGCGAGATCATCGAGAACCCGATCTTGTCGAACTTCCGCGAAGGCCTCACCGTGCTCGAGTACTTCATCTCCACGCACGGCGGTCGTAAAGGTCTGTCCGACACGGCTCTTAAAACCGCCGACGCCGGTTACCTTACCCGCCGCCTCGTCGACGTGGCCCACAACGTGGTCATCACCATGCCCGACTGCGGCACCATCAACGGCGTCGAACTGAAGGCCCTGCAGAGCGGCGAGGAAGTCATCGAGTCGCTGGCGGACCGCGTTACCGGCCGCGTGCTGCTCGAGGACGTCAAGATCACCGACTCCGACGGCAAGCTCAAGACCATCGCCAAGAAGGACGAACTGGTTTCCCCCGAGACCGCCAAGGCCATAGAGAAGGCCGGCGTGGAGAGCGTGTTCGCGCGCTCCGTGCTCACCTGCGAGGCCGAAACCGGCATCTGCGGCAAGTGCTACGGCCAGAACCTGGCCACCGGCTACCAGGTGGAACCCGGCGAAGCCGTCGGCATCATCGCCGCGCAGTCCATCGGCGAACCCGGCACGCAGCTGACGCTCCGCACGTTCCACATCGGCGGTACCGCGTCCCGCGTTCTGGAAAACACCGAAGCCCGCGCCAAGGGCAAGGGCAAGCTGGAATTCAGGAACGTCCGCACCGTTAAGAACCGCGACGGCCACGACATCTGCGTCAGCCGCGGCGCCATCATAATAGTGAAATACGAGGACAAGAAGCTGCCGCCCGAAGAGCTCAAGCTGAGCTTCGGCGCGCGCATCCACGTCGCCGAGAAGGCCGAACTGCGCGGCCCCAGCGACAAGACCAAGAACGACGGCACCCTGATCGCCGACTGGGACCCGCATACGGTGCCGATCATCACGGAGCACGACGGTAAGGCCAAGTACCTCGACATCAAGGAAGGCGTCACGCTGCACGAGGAACGCAACAAGGTCACCGGCATCATCGAGCGCAAGATCATCGAGCACCGCGGCACGAAGCGCAACCCGCGCATCGTCGTCGAAGACGGCGCCCAGCTGGTCGGCTCGCATACGCTGCCTACCGACACCATCATCATCGTAGAGCAGGGCGAAGAGGTGAAGAAGGGCGACGTCATCGCCAAGATCCACCGCGACACCGCGAAGACCAAGGACATCACGGGCGGTCTGCCCCGCGTGGCCGAGCTCTTCGAAGTCCGCCGCCCCAAGAACGCCGCCATCATCACCAAGATCGAAGGCCTCGTTTCCCTCGGCACCAACGCCAAGGGCCTGGTGGAAGTCTCCGTCAAGAACGAGGAGACCGGCCAGGTTGAAGCCTACGCCATACCTTACGGCAAGCACCTGGTGGTTTACGAAGGCGACCGCGTGGCCGTCGGCGAAGCCCTCACGGACGGCGCCGTGGATATGCACGACCTGCTCGCCGTCAAAGGCGTGAAGGAAGTGCAGAACTACATCGTGGACGCCATCCAGGAAGTGTACCGGCTGCAGGGCGTCAACATCAACGACAAGTACATCGAGATCATCGTCCGCCAGATGCTTTCCAACGTGAAAGTGACAGAGCCGGGCGGGACCTCGCTGCTGAAGGGCGAGATCGTCCACAAGGGCGGCTTCAAGTCGGAGAACCAGGCCGCCGGAGCCACCGGCCACGAGCCCGCGCAGGGCGAGCCCGTGCTGCTGGGTATCTCCAAGGCGTCGCTCGCCAGCGAGTCGTTCATATCGGCCGCCAGCTTCCAGGAAACCACCCGGGTGCTGACGGACGCGGCCACCACCAACAAGGTGGATAGTTTAAAAGGCCTCAAGGAAAATGTTATAATAGGACATCTGGTCCCCGCGGGCAGCGGTTTCGCTACGCGCAAGCTTGCTGACGAAGAGGAAAAGAAGAACAAGGAGGAGTAACCGGAAGGGTGAAACCTTTCCCGGTGTTCATATGGCTACTATTAACCAGTTAATCAGGCACGGCCGCACTAAGGCGCGCACGTTCAGCAAGGCCCCCGCCCTCAACTCGTGCCCGCAGCGCCGCGGCGTTTGCACCCGCGTCTACACGACGACGCCCAAGAAGCCCAACTCGGCCCTCCGCAAGGTGGCCCGCGTGAAGCTGACCAGCAAGCAGGAAGTCACCGCCTACATCCCGGGCGTCGGCCACAACCTGCAGGAGCACTCCATAGTGATGGTGCGCGGAGGCCGCGTGAAGGACCTGCCCGGCGTGCGCTACCACATCATCCGCGGCGCGCTCGACGCGTCCGGCGTGGAAGGCAGGCTGCAGAGCCGCTCCTGCTACGGCACCAAGCGCCCGAAGGGCGAGAAGAAGCCCGGCCGCAAAGGTCACGAAGCTTCCAAGTAACGTCGATAAAATAATAAGGATTGGATAAACTACTATGCCTAGAAAAGGTTTAAAGCCCCGCGAACGCCGTGACGCTCCGCCGCCGGAGTTTAAATATAACTCCGTGCTCCTGGCGCGGATGATCAACAGGATCAACTTCCAGGGCAAGAAGATCGTGGGCGAGCGCATCATGTACGGCGCCCTCGACATCATCGCCGAGAAGACCAAAGAGGACGCGCTGGCCGTGTTCACGAAAGCCATCGAGAACGTGCGCCCGCTCCTCGAAGTAAAGGCCCGCCGCGTCGGCGGCGCCAACTACCAGGTGCCGATCGAAGTCCGCCCGGCCCGCTCCGCCACGCTGGCGATGCGCTGGATACTCTCCGCCGCGCGCACCCGCAAGGGCCGCCCGATGGCCGAGCACCTGGCCGAAGAGCTGCTCCTCGCGTGGAAGAAAGAAGGCGCCGCCTTCAAGAAGCGCGAAGACACCCACAGAATGGCGGAAGCCAACAGGGCCTTCGCTCATTACCGCTGGTAATCCAGATCCTCCGGTGAGGTTCCGCCAGGCAGCCGGGAAACCGGCCGCCTGGCCCCAAAATTATAAAGCAGCAAGGAAAATATGGCAGAACTCGACCTCCGCAAAGTACGCAACACCGGCATCATCGCTCACATCGACGCGGGTAAAACCACCACGACCGAGCGCATACTTTACTACACGGGCAAATCCCACAAGATCGGCGAGGTGCACGACGGCACCACCACCACCGACTGGATGCCCCAGGAGCGCGAGCGCGGCATAACCATCACGGCCGCCGCCATTTCCACCCAGTGGGACGGCCATACCGTCAACATCATCGACACCCCCGGCCACGTGGACTTCACCGCCGAGGTGGAGCGCTCGCTGCGCGTGCTCGACGGCGCCGTGACCGTGTTCGACGGCGTGCAGGGCGTGGAGCCCCAGAGCGAGACCGTGTGGCGCCAGGCCGACAAGTACCACGTGCCCCGCGTCGCCTACGTCAACAAGATGGACCGCATCGGCGCCGACTTCTATATGTCCGCCGAGTCCATCGTGGAAAAACTGGGCGCCAACGCCGCCCCCATACAGCTTCCGATCGGCGTCACCGAGACCTTCAAGGGCCTCGTGGACCTGGTCAAGATGAAGGCCCTGATCTGGGTCGGCGACGACCTGGGCGCGCACTTCGACGAAGTCGAGATCCCCGCCGACATGAAGGAGATCTCCGAAAAGTACCGCACCCACCTCATCGAGAAGATCGCCGATTTCGACGACGCGATCGCCGAGAAGTTCCTGAACGGCCAGACCGAATTCTCCGTGCCGGAGCTCAAGGCCGCCATCCGCCGCGGTACCCTGGCCAATAAGTTCTTCCCCGTGCTGTGCGGCTCCTCCTATAAGAACAAGGGCGTGCAGCCCATGCTCGACGCCGTCATCGACTTCCTGCCGAGCCCGCTCGACATCCCGCCGCTGACCTGCAAGCACGCCTTCACCGGCGAGGACGTGATCCGCAAGCCCGACCCGAAGGACCCCTTCTGCGCGCTGCTCTTCAAGATCCAGCCCGACCCGTTCGTCGGCAAGCTGACCTTCTTCCGCGTGTACTCCGGCACCCTTAAGCCCGGCGACACGGTGTACTTCGGCCGCAAGAAGAACACCGAGCGCATCGGCCGCATCCTGCGCATGCACGCCAACAAGCGCGAAGAGATCAAGGAGATCGGCGCCGGCGACATCGCCGCCACCGTGGCCATCAAGAGCGCCACCGTGGGCGAGACCATCTGCGATCCCGACAATCCCGTGATCCTCGAAGGTATCACCTTCCCCGAGCCCGTCATCCAGATCTCCATCGAGCCCAAGTCCAAAGAGGACGAGCAGAAGATGGGCCTGGCCATGGGCCGCCTCGCCGAAGAGGACCAGACCTTCCGTATCAAGACCGACGAAGAGACCGGCCAGACCATCATCTCCGGCATGGGCGAACTCCACCTGGACATCATCGTGGACCGCCTCCGCCGCGAGTTCAACGTGCAGGCCAACGTGGGCCGCCCGCAGGTGGCTTTCCGCGAGTCCATCAAGAAGAAGGTGGAGCAGGAAGGCAAGTTCATCCGCCAGTCCGGCGGCCGCGGCCAGTACGGCCACGTGTGGATCACCGTCGAGCCCCAGGAGATGAACAAGGGTTTCGAGTTCATCGACAACATCAAGCAGGGCCGCATCCCCAAGGAATTCATCCCCGCCGTGGAAAAAGGCGTGCGCGAGGCGCTCGACGCCGGCGTGATGGCCGGCTTCCCCGTGGTGGACGTGAAAGTGACGCTGTTCGACGGCTCCTTCCACGACGTGGACTCCTCCGAAATCGCCTTCAAGATCGCCGGCGCCATGGCGTTCAAGGACGCCTGCCGCAAGGCCACCCCGTACCTGATGGAACCCATCATGAAGATCGAGGTGGTCACCCCCGAAGCCAACATGGGTGACGTCATAGGCGACCTCTCGAGCCGCCGCGCCAAGATCAACGAGATGGGCAGCCGCGGCAACGCGCGCGCCGTGAAGGGCACCGTGCCGCTCTCCGAGATGTTCGGCTATTCCACCGCCGTTCGTTCCATCTCGCAGGGCCGCGCCTCCTTCACCATGGAGCCCAGCCACTACGAGGAAGTGCCGCCGAACATAGCCAAGTCGGTTATCGAGACGCGCACCGCCGCCGCCGAGGCCGAGAGCAAGTAACGATTTGCCCGCCGGTCGGCAAAGCCGGCGGGTTAAAAAGCAAGCAAAACACTAAGGAGCAACAAATGGCAAAAGCAAAGTTCGACCGCACCAAGCCGCACGTTAACGTGGGTACCATCGGCCACGTCGACCACGGCAAATCCACTCTGACCACCGCTCTGGTCAAGGTCCAGTCCGAGAAGGGCCTGGCCAACCTGAAGTCCTACGCCGAGA
>Ga0074199_1001554_pt1 | contig 19006 bp, 15 predicted proteins | sample EPASupsiteSAE347_FD_64528 | JGI IMG/M metagenome (GOLD analysis project Ga0074199, IMG submission 64528) | Bioremediated contaminated groundwater from EPA Superfund site, New Mexico - Sample SAE3-47 | ecosystem: Environmental > Aquatic > Deep subsurface > Groundwater > Contaminated ...
AAAGTGAATATAATCAAGATCATCGCACTTGGCAGGATTCAAGTTCAGCCCGGTTCCTTTTATTTGTTGGACTTAATATAGACTATGCAATATAAGAATGTTATGCCAAGTGCGTAAGTCCTATTCGTCTTTTGATAATACACATTGATATTGCTTTTTTGATCTCGCTTTTGATCTCGCGTTTTATATCTCATTCTTCAATTTTTAAATCTATGTTTGCTTGATCGAATCTCATAAAAAATTATGCAGCAAAAAGGCTTCCGCTTCCATGCACAAGCCGGAATGAAATCAAAACAAGAACGCTTGAAAAAAAGCTATTCGTTAAAACGAAGTCCCGATAATGGACAGGTCGGGATTTGAACCCGAGGCCTCTACCATGCCAAGGTAGCGATCTTCCAGCTGATCTACCTGCCCTTCCGATCACAACCCTTTGCAGTACTGCATTTAAACGTGTCGGTAGAGTGCAGTCAAATTGGATTTTTTCCGCTCGCAAGAGGGCGCGCCATAGGCTCGAAATTAACCACCATTACATCTTTGTTAGTCGTCATGCGGAAGCATTCCGGTTTGATTGCCAGGAAAGAGCCGTTGCATCACGTATTGGCCGTGATGTCGCGAATTTTTCCGGCGATCCTTTTTATCTCGCCTCAAATTGCCTTCCACTTAAAGAGCGCAGCGTGCGCGGATGCCGCCCGACGCGCCAAATGATGAGCATCGGTCTTGCCCCGTCCGCCTCGCCGTCCTAAAACGTTATATCCAACCCGAAGAGAACAGGTAACTACAATGAGAATTATGAGACTCACGCTACCGATTTTGCTCTTTGCGCTGCTCTTTATGCTCGTCTTTACTTCGAACGCCGGAGGAATCATGTATCTCTTCAGCGGCACCGATTCATATGGCCAGGGAATGAGCTATCCGGGAATCAACAGGACATCCGCCATTGCGTCCTTTGTGATCAACGACAGCACCTCGCAGTTGGCATCCGTATTCCTTGGTGCCACGATCATGCGGCCTGAATTTCGTCAGATAAAATATCACAATCGTTCCGATAACTATCCACTGGTCCTGCCTTTCCGCAATAATTCCCTGTGGAGCCAGTACAGCTTCTATTTGCCCACCTCATCTTCGGGCGGCTGGTCGCCGGCCAGCCACACGTGGCCTACTGCGGAAAACACCGATCAGGTTGCGTCCATTAAGGACTTCACAAGCTCGAATTGGAAGCCTGCCGAGGCCGAATACCAGACGCCGTCGGTTCGGGAGTTTGCCAGAGAAAATAATTACCGCATGGGTCTTGAGGTCCACAATGATGCGAAATGGGACAGCCTGAATCATTTCCTGGACGATGATGAGCCGCCAAGTCCGCCCTTGCTGTGACGAGCATCGCCCGGATTAAGATGGAAGAAACAGCCAGACGGCTGCTCTTCCGGCGGATTTTTATTACAATGGGAGGGCAGAGGGTCACGAATACCCCGACCTTCAGGTCGGGGATGAAGTGAACCCTTGCTGTTTTTTTGCGCTAACTTAAATCGATCAACCGCTGCTTCTTTTAGACAGAAATTGTATTTGGCACCTTAGCCATAGGTGGTGCCACCCAACTATGGCTAGGATGTGATTTGCATTGGAATTGCGCAGTTTCAGCCATGGCTATGGCCAGATTACCTACCACATCGTGCTGGTGCCAGAGTATCGATACAAGATCTTCTATGAAAGACAAGTTAAAAAGGATTGCGAATTGGTCATCAATGATATCTGCAGGGAGAACGGCTATAAAATTCATGCTATGGAAATTGTGGAGGACCATGTTCACCTGTTCCTGGAATTTCACCCGAGCATTTCTCTATCAAGAGTCGTTCAATCCTTGAAAGGAGGCAGTTCCTATAGGCTGTTCAAGCTTCATCCTGAATTGAAAGAACGCTATTGGGGAGGACGCTTATGGTCAAGCGGCAAATTCTTTCGGTCTGTTGGAAATGTGACTGCTGACACGATATCTCACTATATTAAACCTAACCTCCCGAAAGTTCAGGCGCACAATTTTAGCGCCTGAATAATTTCTCTTTGTTTTTTTGTCATTTCAGTGACGGATATCTGTCCGTCCGCCAAAGTAATTTTTCTCAATTTCTCCAACTGCAAAAGCAGAAGTTCTATAGAATATTTATCCAGTATCTTTGCATCCCTCATCATATTTATTAATCGTGATCTGATGATAAGACTCAGGAAAGCGATGAAAATGAACCCTCTTGTTGTCTTTTCGCTGTGAGTGTTCAATGGAAGGATGTCAATTTCATTTTTCAATGCCTTGAAGCTCTTTTCAATTTCATCGCGTTCTCGATACATAGAAAGGCACTTCATCCAGTCGAAATCCCCAGAGTAAAACAGGATGTACTTGCCCATTTTGTTCATTCTCTGAGCGACTGCATTTTGTTTAATCTCAACATCAAAGCGATTATCGATCACGTGCCAATCAAAAAAGTTTCCAAATCCGTGCGCTTTCTCTTTGAAAACTGCATAGTGGTTGCTGTTCTTATTCAAGCGCACCTTGAGCAACTCCTCGCGAATATCGTACAGCCTGCTCAAAAGGGTCTGCTTTTCGGTTTGTTCGAGTTTAGGATCATAATACACATATCCGTGGACTTCAATAGAGTCAAGATTATATGTAATTGGCTTGGCAAAAATTGGATCTTTGTTAAATTTATGAAGATATTTTACATCATCGATGTCCTTTTGCGCTTCAGTCATCAGCTGCTTCAGATCATTCAACTGTAATTTAGCAGCCATGATGAATGAAATCTCATTGTCCATCAATTCAAGAAGATTGCTCAAGCTAAAGAATCCGCGATCCATTACTGCGACGTAGTTTTGGATACCATGAGCTTTAATCTTTTTTAAAGTGCCGGAAAGCGTACTGACATCAGAAATACTGCCTGGGAAGATGTCATACATAACAGGTATCCCTCTATCCTTATCTAAAATCAAGGACATGTTGATTTGTGGAAGTGGTTCTCCATCGCGGTTGTACCCATACTCAAGAAGGTTGATGAACTGAGAATAGCTTGAAAGGCTCGTGATATCGTAAATGAGAGTGTTTTTTGTGCCGGTTCCTTCGATAAGCTGGGACATGAACCGGTCCGGAATATTGCTTTCACCCAACCGACATAGAAGCTCACTTACTCGCTGGCCGGCTAGATCAATTTGCGGCGATTCGAGGGCAAGAGCGGTTCCTTCATACCATGAATCGACATTCTTCATTGCAGTAGGTCGTATGATCCGATTAAATGCCAATGCGCGAACCATGGACACTTCCGAAGAAGGCAACAAATCCTCCAGATAGCGATCTAGATTAAGCTCTTCCATAATTGACTGGAGAACAAATATGGAACCATAATCAAATGACGACTTGACTATCGCGGTTTTCTTTTTCGTCTTCTCTTTGACCTCGTCTGGTGCTGAACGCATCCGGACTGGCTGGCCATCGACATTTCTTCCTAAATATTTTGATTTATGTCGGATCTGTTTTTTCTCCTTGTCATAGTACGGAGTTTCTTCATACCAATATTCGATCCCATTTTTCACTTTGATTCTTCGAGTGGGTTGCATTATGCGCCTCAATAATAGTAGGCGCATAAAATATAAAAACCTGTCGGTAAGCAGGGCTAATCGAGGATATTTTTCAAAATAAGGGCTTTAAAATTGAGATCGATCAGGTAATGCTCCTACTTGATCCGGGAGGTTAGGGTCGATCGGCGCAGAGGACGCATAGCGACGCAAAATAACCAAAGAAGAATATCGCCTTCAATCAAAAATTGGCGGGGATGATCGACGAATCAATATCCCCACGCGTTCTGCATCCGCAAGGTACGTGTGCAGCACGCATTCGATTCCAGCTTAATTCAGGCTAAAACAGATTGATTAAAAATAATCAAATCGGTTTAGATTTAGTATCTTCTGGGTGGCCTGGCAGGTCTATGCTTCTGATAGCAATCGCTGCAGTACACGGGCCTGGAGCCATCGGGCTTGAAGGGAACCTGGCACTGTTTGCCACACTCTGAACAAGTAACATCGTGCATCTCTCTTGGGCCGCTGTTAAAGCCGCCTCTGCTGCCGCTTCCATATCTTTCCATTTTATTTCATATCCTATTGATCGACTCAGAGAATCGATATATCGCCACAAAAACATCTCAAGAAAAGTGCCTTGAATCAACGCAATGCAGCCTCTCCTCGAACGGCGCACCAGATTATATAGTTGACGGTCAAAACCAAATTCAGCCTTTTCAGCTTCCAGGTTATTCTATCATCTTTTTTCCCGGGCCGGTTTCCATTTTCCGCGCTCTCCGGCTCGCTCCCGCGCTCTCCGGCATCCTGCCCGCCCGGCCCTCCAACGCCGCTCTCGTGTGCTTCAAGAATAGCGATAAAATTCCATCGCTCTCGGCCAGGCCGTGAAGGCATGTCTCCACCTCAAAGCCGTTCATCTGCAGAATGCTTTTCCAGGAATCCGGTCCCTCGCCTGCCATGTCCCGCAGAGCGTGTCCGCCCGCCACCAGGAGGAAGGGCATGAGCTTGACCCGATCGAATCCGGATCGCTTCAGATCCGGTATCAGCTCACGGATTCCTGGAAAGCCCTCTAAGGTGCAGAGGAATGCATTTTCGTAATTGGCGTGCAGAACTGAAGCCATCAGGGTGTAGAGACTATCAGCCGGGTGTCCGGTTCCGTGGCCCATCAGCACAACAGCGGTTTTGCCGCGGTTCGCGCCGCTGCCCTCGCATTCGCTGCCGCTTTTGCTTGCAGCCAAGAGCTGCCCAAGGCCGGCGGAGACGAGGCGGCAGTCTTCCAGGCCGGACAGCAGCGGCAGCCCCGGAGCGAGGCTGTGGAAGGCAAGCCGCTCTCCGCCTGAACGCAAGCTTTGCACAAGCGCAGCCAGCCTGTGGAACTCGTCACCCGGAACGACTTGCAGCGATTGGACCACGACATCCTCAACTCCGTGGTCATGCAGATTTCCCAGCGCAGCAAGTGGGCTATGCACGTCGATGCCGCTTTTTTCCCGCAGCCGGTCCCTCATCAGGTTTGATGTGAAGGCCAGGCGCACCGGACTGCCGGGAAAGGCCCTCTCGTATTTCTTTTGGATAGATTCGTAAGCGGCAAGTCCGGTCGGCTCGACGGTTCCAAAAGCAGCCAGCACAATTCCCGGATCTTTCTCTTTTCCGTTCTTTTCGTTCATCTTCGTCGACGTGCATTCAACATTTTGTTCTCATCGGCATTTGCAGTTAAGCCATCATTTGCCGCTGTCTGCATCGCTTTTCGCTGCATCCTTCTTCTCGAAGTCCTGGAAGGTTCTCAGGGAAGACGCCAGGATTCTGCTCTGGCCGATGATGGCGGCGATGATGATCGCGTCCAGGATCTCGTCCTTGCTTGCGCCCGCCTGGGTGGCCGCGCCCATGTGCACCTTCAGGCACTTGTCCGCGCCCGCACTCGCGGCTGCGGCGATTGCCAGCAGCTCCGCGGTCTTGGCGTCCAGGCTCCTGGGCCGCAGGGCGTAGAAGTCCTTGAGGCTGGAGAAGATCATGAACTCCGGGCGCTGGGCCATGACCTCCAAAATGAAGGGCACAACGCCGAGCATGTCCTGGCTGTCGTCGAAGATGTCCTCCTGCATGGCAACGCCGTGCTCCAGGAGGGATTTGATCAGTGCTTTATTTTCGGCTCTCATTTTTTTCGTCTCTTATTTTGGTGTTTCAGCTTCTTTCCATTTGGCAAGCGTTTTCTTTGCTGAGATCAGATTGGGGCTTTCGATCTGCTCGAAGATCTTGACGGCGTCTTCCATGCTTTTGATGGCTTCTTGGCGGCGACTGAGTCCGTAAAATGCTATGCCCAGTTTTCCGAGACGGTTTCCTTCACCCCTTCGATCTCCGATCTCCCGCGAGATCTTCAGAGCTTGCTCATAATATTGGATGGCTTTGCGCGGCTCGCCCAGGTCAGAGTAGGCAAGGCCCAGGTTTCCGAGGTGGTTTCCTTCACCCCTTCGATCTCCGATCTCCCGCGAGATCTTCAGAGCTTGCTCGTAATATTGGATGGCTTTGCGCGGCTCGCCCAGGTGAGAGTAGGCACTGCCCAGGTTTCCGAGGTCAGATCCTTCACCCCTTCGATCTCCGATCTCCCGCGAGATCTTCAGAGCTTGCTCGTAATATTCGATGGCTTTGCGCGGCTCGGCCAACAATAAATGAATACTGCCAAGTTCGGAAAGAGAATTACTCATGTCTTTTTTATCTTTTATTTTTTCCAGCAAGTATTCATTGATTCGCTTACGCCTCAGCAATTCCTCTTTGCTCTGATAACTCATGCTGAGCGGTGTCGATAAGGCTTCCACTGCTTGATAGGCTTTTCCCGTCTCATCGCCTTTTAGCACATGGAACCCGCCTCTGTAGCGCCAGAAGTCGGGAGCTAGGCTTATGGCTTGATGCAGAGCTGATGGAGAGAGAAATACGATGGATGGAATTCCGGCCTGATAAAAAAACTCGCGGAAGTTATTAAGTGCCTCAATAATATCATTTGGCAACGACTCGGGAAAAATCCATAAAGATACATCAACGCCTTCAAGCTTCTTTCCTTTCAGATCATAAATGAGCGTATCTCCGTCTTCAATTTGCGTGATCTTGGTGGAGAATCGATCTTGGATCAGTTGAATGATCTTGGACCGATATGCGGGAGACGCCACAACGCAGATCACAAGGTTGCCTTTTCCCTTGGAGATCTCCAGCTCGGTGAGCATCAACTCGACTTCATCCAGGTCGTCTATTGAGATTTGCGCCATTTCTCCGCCAGAGGCATCAGCAGTGGGTCTATCTCGCACCATCTTCCTTCCCGGTCCTTGTATTCGACTGCAGAAAGACTGAAGAGCAATTCTCTGATGATCGTCGAATCCGGGCCTTCGTCTCTGGCTTCATGACAGCTATGAATTTCGAGAAGCTTTTTCTTATGAGCTTCTGTTAAAGTTCGATCATACATTGTCCTGAGCTTGTCAAGCGCGATTTCCACGTCATCCTCGATAATTTGCTTTCGTCTCATTCTAAAAGCATTCAGCGATGAATCTCTCATGATCTCAACGAACTCCGAGAGCTTCCCAGTGGAGACAATCGCTTTTTCCAGAATTTTGTCTTCCAATAGGTCCTGATTCATTCTCCTGAGAACGACCTGGCGATAAAACTCAATGCCTTCCGGGTCTTCATTGCCCTGTCTGTCTTTCACCGGAATTTGAAGCAAGACAACGTCCCAGTTGAACGCCTGCCTGACGCTCTCATAGCTTGGATGAAAAGCCAGAGGAATTGGGAACGTGTAGACAATGAAGCAGTCCGGCTGCACCAGCAGGCCATAATTCTTGTAGAAGAAATCTTCCGACTGCTGACCCCGCGTCAATTTATCGAGATCATCTACAATGACCACAATCTGTTTTCCCGATTTATCCTCAATGTCCAATATCAACCAGTTCAATCGCAAAATTAGATCGCTTATCTTTAAATCCAGTTCGGTTCTTAAATACTCTCGTGTTTTAGCCTCACGATTGATCTTCAAAAGAATTATTTGAGACCAGGAGATCCCGCCGCTTGTTATGCTTGTGAATTCTTCCTCAGTAACTTTAGTGACGCGCTTGATGAATTCCTGGAAATCCTTCTCGATATCCTGTTGAATCGGTATGCTTTCCGATCGCGCCATATCATAGATCTTCAGCGCCATGGATACAAAAAATTCCTTGAAATCAAAGTCACTCATGTTGAGATCTTCTCGGATGGAATAATTGACGATCAGAAAACGATCTTCATCAAGAGCTGCTTCCAGGCGGTTAAGCTCCGTACTTTTGCCCGATCCTCTAAAACCCAGGAACAAGTATTTTTCTTTTCGGTTGGAGATCTCAATTCGGTCTTTCAATTCGCCAATGGGAGAGCTGGCACTATCCGGTCTTTCCACATAGAATTCCTTGAATTCCTGTGCTTTTTTCAGCGGCTCGACATACAAATTGTTGTAGGCATCCTTCAAATTCTCGGCCCTGGGCATTGCATCAACCGATCTCATGTTATTCTTGCAAAGATAATAATCTGACTATTGAGCAGGCGAACTGCAGCCAAATCCGTGCAGCCGTGCAGAAAGCCACTTATGCCAGAAAAACCAAAACAATTCCAGGGAAATGATATGGGCGAGTTGGGACGAATCAGGAAGAACGACACAACGGAGATTGTCGTTCAGAAGACCGAATTTCGCGGCTCGGTCGGAATCGACATTCGGGAGTATGTGACCTCGGAGAGGTACACCGGCTGGTCCAAGAACGGAATTCGAGTTCCTGTGGAAAAGTGGAAGGATTTTAAGGATATCCTGGACGGAGTGGAAACCGCCGAGAAGTAATCGCGAGAGGATTTTGGCGAACCGGGAATTAGACATTTCCAGCTCAGGATTCCGGTTCAAGGAATTGAGAGAGCGGCCTATTGCCATGAACTCTACAACCATGAACTCTGCGCGAAAGACTTTTATCTGTTAATGCACCTACCTAATTATTTGTTGAACTAATTTTTTTCGAGGGACCAAAATGATATTAGACAGAGTAAAACGGAAAATGATTTTGACGATGGCAGTTCTATTGCTCATCTCAATCACCCTGGCTGTTTGTCTGGCTATGGAAACCAACACCGATCGGCCCGGCATGGACTACAGCAGTTTCGATCTTGCCAGCGCCAATCCCGGTCTTTGCGAACAGGCCTGCAACAGCGATCCGAATTGCAGGGCCTTCACTTTCGTCAAGCCCGGATTTCAGGGAGCAAACGCCAGGTGTTACTTGAAGAATGATATTCCTGCGGCAGTCCCGGACAGTTGCTGCGATTCCGGTGTAAAGGGTTCCACGGGCGTCGCTTGCCACCCCGGCCTCCCCAATCCGCAACTTGTTCTGACGGGAACGGAGAGCTATACTGCTTCAGGAGGGCATTTCACCAGGTATAGTCTTGCTGTGCTCAACAGGGCAGCCTATCCCGCAGACCTATTTCAGGCTGCGCCCGATCTCCCGCCCTGCGGCACCAACACCAACTCCGCTAGATCCTGGGTGAACATATACAATCAGGATGGGAACTACATCTATGGTTTTTGCGCTCTGGGCTCTCCGGAAGACCTGGGCGACCTGTGGTTTGCCGTAGCTCAAGGTGAAGCGCCGCCCTCACAGGTTTACATAACCATCGAGGACAGGCGCTGCAACATGACGCTGCGGTCCAATCCGGTCACCATCCCTGCGAGCGGCAGTTCGCCCGGCGGAAGCACTCCGGGAGGCACACCGCCTGGAGGGAGCCCCGGCTCGTCTCCTGCCGTGATCGATCTGACCGGCACCTGGAACTGCGATGACGGCGGCAGGTACTACATTCGCCAGTTCGGGCCGACCGTTTGGTGGTACGGCGAGCATGATCCCAATTCGCCGGACTGGTCCAACGTCATGCGTGGAACCATCAGCGGCCACACCATCAATGCGGACTGGACCGATGTTCCCAAGGGCAGCATCATGCAATACGGCATGCTCACTTTGAACATCGAGTCAAATAACAGGATAAGCGCTATTTCCAAGACGGGCGGCTTTGCAGGGTCCGTCTGGACGAGGTGAGGCGGGCATTTCTATCCGCCTCCGTTAATCCGCCTCAGTACAGAAATTCCTTCAAAAAATTTTTTAGACGATCTTTAGCCGACCTATCCGCATCTGCCCGATTCCGGCAGAAACGGCCTGTTCTCCCGCAAGCACCACTCCATCTCCGCCAGCAGCGGCTTGATTTCGCCCTCACCCTTCTCCCGCATCCTCCGGGCCATCAGCTCCGCCAGGCTTCCCTGCTCGATGCGCCTGGCTATCAGCGGCAGGTAACGCATCTCTTCCTCGGTGCCGTTTTTAGCGGCAACGGCATAGAGCCTCTCCAGCTCCGGCAACAATTCCGACACGCCGCCTTTCATGGCCGTCTCCAGCAATGCCTTCAGGCCGGACTCATCCTCTTCCAGCTCCAAATCGCTGCGGAGCAGCGCCAGCAGGAACGCCGACACGGCCATGTCCGAGTGCAGACACTCCTGCTCGTCGATGGCCTTAACCTCCAGACATTTCCTGGTAAAGCGCACGATCACGCCCCTGGAATTCACCCACTCCCGGCAGAGGATATTCGCGCTGCGGCGTTTCAATTCCGAGTAAATGCCGCGGTTGATCCTGATGTAGTCGTCCACGCTCTCCAGCCTTTCGGGAAGAATGTCGTGGCAGATCTCCGGCATCCGGGCCTGGTTCTCGCGGTAGTAGATCAGGCGGTTGTCCATGTAGCCGGTCAGCTTTCCTTCCACCATCGGCGAGGAGGCGGACACGGCCACAAGATACGGCATCAGGGCACGAATCTTGTTGAAGGCGGCGACCATCTCATCGGTATCCCGGTAAGGAATGTTGATCTGCAGGGCCTGAATGTTCAGCCAGCCGTGCTGCTTGATGTTGAACAGCCGGTCATAAGTGTGGTAGTATTCCTGTTCGTCGTGGTCCCAGTAGGTCGTCTGCTCCAGCTTCAAGAGCGGATGCATCCCCAGTCCCAGGAATTTGTAATCGTAGTTTGTAGCCCGCATCAGCTCGACCAGTCCCCGGTAGAGGTTGTCTTCAAGATAACTCAGTGTGCCGGGCCGGGCCGGAATCAGTTCAATGGCATGCTTTTGCAGCTCCTTTGAGACCAGGATTCCGCCGAATGAAACCTCATGCTCCACAGTGCCGTGAAGCCTCTCAATGATCTTATCCGAGATGGTGAGGGGCTGAAAGTCGCTGTTGTTTATGGAGTACTCATGCTCCGTGCCCACAATTCCCGAAATTGCCAGCGATTTGTGCTGCGACATTTTGTACTGTGGCAATTTATGCTGCGGTAATTTGCTCTGCATATTTTTCTGCACCGTGCTCATGCAACCGGTCACCTACAGATCGATCTCAGCCACAAGATCCGTCTCAGGCTCCTCAATCTTCAGAATCTCCGCCATTTCCTCGGGTGGAATGGCCGCCACCAGATCCATGATCTTTTGCACCGAGACCTCGAAGAGACTGTCGTAGGCTTTCCGGTCGGCCTTGAGGAACCGGACCATGGGGCAGATGGTCTCCTGCTTCAGGAAGATCTGCAGCTTATTGTTCACAATATCGAAGGTGAATGGCCCGGCCACGCACGTCTCCGGCTTGAAGGAATGAATGCTGCACTTGCCGTCCCGGAAGAGAATGCAAAAGCCGTCCTGCCGCAGCTTCAATCTCTTATATCCGCTAAACTCAACTGCATTCAAATCGACGCCGTTGGCGGTCAATATGTCTATCCTCTCCTGGCTCAAAGGCGGCCTGGCTTCAAAGCAGCAGCCTCCGGCCAGGTGACACTCCCCACAGGCCTTGCTCAGGGCCTCACAAAGTGATTCATCCATTGAAACATCATCTCTAAAATCGAATCGTCAATCGATCAAATCGAGTCATCTTATCTTCTTAAAAAGGGAAGATCGGCTAATGCTCGGAGAAGTCGATCTTGTACGAGTAAACATCATTTTCAACCGATGCCTCCGGCTGAACCAGAGACGCGGCTGCCCCCAGGCCGTACTCGCCCTCAAAGCCGTGCGGGCCGTAAACCTGATCCGACAGCTCATCGGCACGTCTGGTGGTCTCTCCCGTGGTCAGGTAGGTGATGATCTTGCGGAACATGTCCGGGTAGTGAGTATCCTCGCCGCCTTCCAGGGAGGGGTTGTCGTTCACCTCGATGACATAGAGCTTGCCGTTGCTCTCTTTGATGTCCACGCCGTACATGCCTTTGCCGATGGCGTTTCCTGCGGCCATGCCAAGCTCGATTACCTCGGGCGGAACCTGGTCGGCGGGCACGCTCTCCACATCGCAGTAGACGATATGGCCGTTCACGGATGCCTGGATCTTGAAGGTCTCGGAGGGAATGATGTAGCGGCAGGCGTAAAGCAGCGAGCCGTTCAGGACTCCCACTCTCCAGTCGAACCTGCTTTCGATGTACTCCTGAACCACGATCCAGTCGGACAGCTTGAAGAACCTCTTGGCGACCTTGAGCAGCTCATCAACGCTTGCCACCTTCTCCACGCGCACCGAGAATGAGGTCGACGGCTCTTTCAAGATCAGGGGCGTTCCCAGCTCCTCAAAAAGCTCCTCAGCCTGGGCGGCATCCAGCTCCTTCTTCTTCAGGAAGAGCGTGCGGGGCATGGAGACGTTCTTCTTTTGCAGGTGCATGTACATGTTGATCTTATCGGCGCAGATCTGGATGGAACTGGGGTCGTCTATCACCGGCACTCCGTACATCTGGGCCATCCTGGCAGCCACATAGGTGGTGTTCATCGGGTCGGTGTTTGCCCGGATGAACAGCGCATCAAGCTTCGGAATTTTCTTGATGTCCACGGGAAAGATGAATTCGGCTGTGTGACCCATGCTCTCAGCCACATCCCTGCATTTGACCAGGGCGGTGAGCTGTTCAGAGCTGCTTAACGTCTGTCTATTGACAAAGATGCCTAGCTTACTCAAAGCGTTTCACCCTCTTGTCCAGAAGGTCCTGCAACATTTCCGTTTCTTCCTTCGATAATTGCGAATACTTAACAGGCGCCAAAGAAGAGAGGCGACAGCCCGACTCATCCTTGACCAGCACTATCTCCACCAGAGGCAGCCTGAATACCTCGTAGATCTGCTCCGCCAGCGCCGAGACCTTCTCGCAGCAGTTTATGGTCTTGCCGAAGATGGAGACGCACTTGGCGACGGACGCGGTATCGTCGATCTTCTGATAGCAGAAGGGATACTTGCCCCGGTTGGTGACATGCTTTATGACCTTCTTCGCCCCCTCCAGATCGTTCACCAGGAAGTGATCCGAAGGCGTGGAGAAGTAGTTCAGTCCGTAGACCACTGCCGGCAGCGAGACATACTGATTGGAGATGATCCAATCGCAGACTGGAATGCCTGCTAGCTTCGCCTTCTCCAGACATATGGGAACGATGTAGGCGTCCAGCACGTCGGTGCTGCTCGGTATGGTCTTGACGCCCTCGTTCTCGTTCTTGACGATGGTATAGTACGGCTCGGTCTTGTAGAAGTAACTCTCATTAACAATATATTGGGAGTCATCTTCCTTCAAGGTGTACATGATATCCTTTTTAGGAATATGATCTTTCCGTTTGTTCATTTAGATCATCACCGCTGGACCGGCGTGTGAGAAAATAGGCTTGGCAAATAGATGACATCCGCCCCATTCAGGTCCAATCAGAGGCGATTTTAAGGATTTTTCTGGATACGGTACCCTACGGTGTTTATTAAGACTACGATGTGTCTCCAGTTCGGAGGCCGCTTCATTCTCAGAAATTTGGATCTCCTCAAATGGTCAATACTCTATTGGTAGTATTTATCGTTGTCGACCTGGGACGATCTTGCCGGATGCTTATCAGCACCAGTAGCACCAATTGCCCCCAATAACTCAGGAAGTTGGCCGCGAGATGCCCTCATGCTCGCGAAAACTGTCCTCAGGTTGACGCTTCCCCGGCCATCGCAGGACAGTTCAGCCGGTTCATGTCGCTTTTTCCAGCAAATCCACCATTTTTTCGACCTCTGTGACGGGTGGCCGGCAGCTATTTCCTGAGCAGATATAGGCCGTTGCTCGCCCCTGCAACTGGACCATATTTTTGGTGAACTTCGCGATGCGCTCAATTTCATTCCGATCGGTTTGCACTTCCTCGCCATTTCCGCCGTCATCGCCCTCTTTTCCTTCAACATCTTTGGCGGGCAGCATCATCACCACGGCGCCGGGAAGAAAGCGCATTCTTATGCCCTGAAGCATCTTTTGCATTCCTTCTTCCTCCGGCCTTCCCACCAGAACGATTTCATATGACGGGCCGATGGCGTAGTCCAGGGCCGCAAGAAGCATGGCGTTTCCAGGAGCGGCAACACCGGCTGCACTCCTGGATGCAAGGGCGACGGCATTGGCTCGATCCTCCAATGTTGAGTCTCCCGTGAGGCGCGAGAGTCGCAGCAAATTGTAAGCGGCCACCGAATTTCCAGACGGCACGGCTCCATCGTAAAAGACCTTGGGTCGAATTATCAGAGCCTCTCCGTCATCGGATGTGAGGAACAGCCCGCCCCGTCGCTCATCCCAGAAATGCTGCAACATCATTTGGTTTAGCTCTATTGCGGCTTTGAGATATTTCGGATCGAAAATCGCCTCGTAAAGCTCAATCAAGCCCCAAACCAGGAAGGCGTAATCATCCAATTTCGCTTCAATTCCGGGAACCCCCCGGTAGCGATGCAGCAGCCTTCCTTCGCTGGTGCGCATCTTCTCCAGAAGGAAATCGGCGGCTCTCTTTGCCGCTGCCGCATAATCCGAACGGTTTGAGCAATCCGGCTCCTGAAAGGCTTGCGCGGCTTTCGCATAGGCCGCTATCATGAGCCCGTTCCAGTCCGTCAGGATCTTATCGTCCCGCAAAGGTCGAACTCTCTTCTCCCGGGCGGCGAAGAGCTTTTGCCTGATCGTCTCCAACCGACTTTGCAGCTCTTTTTCATCCGTTTTCAGGACCGCTGCCGCATCCTTTGGCGAAGAGCGAAGGCGCAGAATATTTTTTCCCCGCTCAAAGTTGCCGCTCTCGTAAATATCGAAAAGCCGGATCACAAGCCGCATCTCCACTTCGTCCAGGCATCTCCTCAGCTCCTCAGCCGTCCAGAGGTAGAATTTGCCTTCCTCGCCCTCGCTATCTGCGTCCTCCGCCGAATAAAAGCCGCCTTCCGGTGATGTCAAGTCGCGCCGCACGTATTCCAGGACCTCGCGAGCGGTTCGGGCATAATCATGCGAACAGTCCCGCGATCCTCCGGCCTGGTAGGCTTCCACATAAGCCATGACGAGCAGGGCCTGGTCGTAGAGCATCTTTTCAAAGTGAGGGACAGACCATTCCCTGTCTGTGGAATATCTATGGAACCCAAATCCCACCTGATCATAAATCCCTCCCCGGCGCATGGCCTGCAGTGTGGTCTCGACCATCTGCAACGGCTCCTTTCGCAATCTTCGCCGCCCGTAGCGCAGAAGAAACAGAAGATTATGGGGCGTGGGAAATTTAGGAGCCGTGCCAAATCCTCCGGCGGCGGGATCGTAGACGGCGCTCAGGTTCATAAACCCCTGATCGAGGATAGCCGCGCTCACCTCAGACGATGGTGCGATATTAATTGATGCAATTTCACTATCGCTGATTGCACTATCTCGGGAACCCTGGGATTGCTGCAGATGATCGACGATCTTCGCCGCCGAATCCAGCAGCTCCTCGCGGTTATTCTTCCACAGCTCCTTTACCTTAGGAATAAGCTCCATCATCCCGGCCTGGCCGTAGCGCCCGCTCTTGGGGATGTACGTGGCGGCAAAGAAGGGTTTCCTGTCCCATGTCATGATAATAGTAAGCGGCCAGCCGCCTCTTCCGGTCATTCCCTGGGCTGCGGTCATGTACATCTGGTCTATGTCCGGCCTCTCCTCCCTGTCCACCTTTATGCAGACGAAGGCATCGTTCATCAGGTCGGCCACTGCCCGGTCCTCAAAGGACTCGCGGGCCATGACATGACACCAGTGGCAGGTGGAATAGCCGATGGAAAGAAAGACGGGCTTGTCCTCCGCCTTTGCCTTGCGGAAGGCTTCCTCGTCCCAGGGATACCAATCCACCGGATTGTAGACATGCTGTTGCAGGTATGGGCTCAATTCACGGAAGAGGTGATTTTTCGGGCTGCCGTCACCAGTTTTTTCTTGGCCGGAGAGTGCATGATCTGTCATATTGACCTCGATAACCTCGATAATATTGCATCAGGATACTGTTCATACTACTATTGCTCATGTTAGTCGCATTTTAACGCGCCGCCGATTCCGGATCGGTAATGAGCGATCGTTCCAGTCATATGAACTGAATACAGATTCAATAACGAAACCGGCTGTTATGCCGGCAATGATGCCGTTTAAGTTATTGGCGTTTAGGTCATAATACAGGTTATTATTGTAAGTCCTTCCATTAATAGTGTTGACCGTCTGGATATCGCCTGGAACGATGTAGATCTTGCATTAATCCCGATAGCCTGGGCGAACTTGCATCTTCAGGCGTGGTCCGGCTCCGCCTTAATCCCTGTGATCCAGTTTTCAGCGAACCTGGATCTTTGCGCCATTCCGGGATCTCAGAGACGGAACGATCGCCCACGATGGGCCGGAGCGGGTCCTGGACCGGAATGTCGTGCTCGATCCATCCATCCCGCGCCTCCGGGAATCCAAGATCTTTGTAGCCCGGGCCAAGATCTATTTAACCGCTAGTTAGTGATTATTGCGATTGGCGCACTTCTACCGCCGGATATCTTGACCTCCAATGGACTTGAATATCCCGAGCTTGCACCTTTGCTGTCTGTTGCCCTGGCTTTTACCTGGAATGTTCCCGTTTTGGTCCATTTATGAGATGCAATTACCTCTGTTCCGGAGTTGACCGGACGTGTTGTCGACGTTGTGCCGTCTCCCCAGTTGAATGTGTATTTAATTCGGTCTCCTTCTGGATCCGTGGCTGATGTGGTATATCTGTAAAATATTCCTTTTTTGCCCGAGATGGCTCCTGAAGGTTTGGACGGCGTATTTGGAGGAGCTTTTATGAAGACAGTTATGAAAGCATTGTAGTCTCCTGCATTCGCGGGCTGATATGCATTTTTGGTCGGGAAATCGGTCGAATTCGTCCATCCTGCAACGTAAGCGTTACCGCTTTGATCCAAAGCTACGCCGGTACCCCAATCGGGTCCGCTGCCGCCCAGATAAGTGGAATAGATCAATTTATTCCCTGCAGGGCTAAACTTGGTGACGAAAGCGTCGTAGTATCCTGCAAATGTGCCCTGGTATGCATTTTTAATCGGGAAGTTGGTCGAAGGTGTTTCTCCTGTAACATAAGCGTTACCGCTGCTGTCGATGGCTATGCCATTACCATTTTCGCAACTGTTGCCGCCCAGATAAGTGGAATAGACCAGTTTATTTCCTGCAGGGTTCAGCTTGGTCACAAAAACGTCGGAGCACCCTGCATTCGAGAGCTGGTATGCATTTTCGGTTGGGAAGTTGACCGAACCCGTCCCTCCTGCAACATAAGCGTTACAACTGCGATCTACGGCGATACCTGTACCCTCATCGCCTCTGCTGCCGCCAAGATATGTTGAATAGACCAGTTTATTCCCTGCAGGGCTCAGCTTTGCGATAAAAGCGTCGCGTTCTCCTGCATTTGCTGCCTGGTATGCATTTTCGGTCGGGAAGTTGATTGACCCCGTTTCTCCTGTAACATAAGCGTTACCGCTGCTGTCTACAGCTATGCCATGACCTTCATCGAATTTGCTGCCGCCTAGATATGTTGAGTAGACCAGTTTATTCCCTGCAGGGCTAAGCTTTGCGATAAAAGCGTCGCGTACTCCTGCAATCGCGCTTTGATATGCATTTTTGGTTGGGAAGTCGGTCGAATTCGTCCATCCTGTAACAAAAGCATTACCGCCGCGGTCTATGGCAATGCTCCAGCCGGCATTGTCGTCGCCGCTTCCGCCCAGATAAGTTGAGTAGACCAGTTTATTCCCTGCGGGGCTCAGCTTTGAGATAAAAGCGCTGCGTTCTCCTGCAATCGCACTCTGGTATGCATTTTTGATCGGGAGGTCGGTCGAATTCGTCCATCCTGTAATATAAGCATTACCGCTGCGGTCTGTGGCTATGCCCCAGCCAATGTCGTTGTCGCTACCGCCCAGATATGTGGAATAGACCAGTTTATTCCCTGCAGGGTTCAGCTTAACGATAAAAGCGTCGCGTCCTCCTGCATTTGCAGCCTGGTAAGCATTTTCGGTGGGGAAATCGGTCGAATTCGTGTCTCCCGTAATATAAGCGTTGCCGCTGCTGTCTACAGCTATGCTATAGCCGTCATCAGTTTCTCTACCACCCAGATAGGTGGAATATCTCAGCAAGGGATCGATAACGAGTGGCAGGCTCCGGTCATAATTGTTGAGATCAAATCCGATCCTTTTGTCGTCAATTCTTCGATACTTTCCCTCGACAGCCAACCTGCTCCCATTGATGTCCTGGTAGCAGAAGGGCGCAGAGTCTGTGAGGTTGCCTGCTGTGGTCTTGATCAGAATCGATCCGTTTTTATCAAGGCTCAGGCTATCCTGGCCGCTGTAGGTCAGAACGATTTTAGCCGGGTCCGCGCCGGGCTTCAGCAGCAGCTCATGTTTCAGGTTTCCATCCGTGCCCTTGAAGATCAGATCGATTCCGGGATAAAGGCTCTCGTACTTGATAGAGCTGTAAGTGGAAATGTCCGTGATCCATTGGGATGAGTTATTGCCGATGAAGAAGTTTGCTGTGCCGGGAAGCACATCTTCGCCGGATAGCCGGTTCGGCCCGGCATTTTCAAAGCTCATTCCGACAATTGATGTATTGTTCTCCGAGGACAAGGCAAACAGCACCCCGGAAGGCGTAAAATAGATGGCCTCATGCGATGTCTTGACCATGAACTTTGCATCATCCGAGGCCTGCCCACGGTTCTCTATAAAGCTCAAAGGCAGCTTCAGCATTTCGGCCCGAAATAATTCGCCGTCGATTGCCGGGGCATTATTAAGCGTGCTGTTCGGTTCAATGCAGCTCAATTCAATGCTGTTCGGTACTTTGGCAGGCTGGAAGGAGGACGCTGCCAAAGCCGATCCCATGAGCTGGCCGACAAAGATCAGCAAAATCAACCATTTTTTGAGTGCCATACATTCCCCATCAGTTCACAATTTCTTATGACACCTATATCGTTAGTAATATACAGTATTTAAATTATTCTAAACTGTAAGTCACGCAGTCCAGAAAATCCAATATCCTCTCTGGACCTCGACCGCGATGATGTTTGGATATTGGATGAGCTAGTCAACTACCACGCCCTAAAGGGCATGGCTTGCGGCTGCGCAAAAAATCGCGCCACAATAGGCTGGTTGACATAGATTTGCAAGATCCATCGAGCCGTTTCATG
>Ga0074199_1001556_pt1 | contig 18968 bp, 12 predicted proteins | sample EPASupsiteSAE347_FD_64528 | JGI IMG/M metagenome (GOLD analysis project Ga0074199, IMG submission 64528) | Bioremediated contaminated groundwater from EPA Superfund site, New Mexico - Sample SAE3-47 | ecosystem: Environmental > Aquatic > Deep subsurface > Groundwater > Contaminated ...
TATGGAAATGAGTTGTACCTGATCTGCGCGTATCCGGAAGGCAAGGATCTGGCAAGCCGGTTCTTCCTTAAAATTCGCGGGGAGTGGGAGGTGGAAGATTATATGCTTGGGATAAAAATTCCGGTGGAGCAGGACGGAGCATACACGAAGTTTGAAGGCGTCATATTGTCGCCGGGCGGGTGCGTCTATCGTTTAAGATCAAGGATCCCGAGCAAGCCTGAAGGATCGGAAACCGGGCGGCAAAACAAGGCGGCCGGGGAGGAAGATGCGAAGAAGCGCGTAAAACCGGAGAAAAATGAGAGGGTTTCACAATCTGGCAAGGATGTGCCCCTGCCGTTCAAGGGCGAACTGCAGGAACAGAACGGTGAGGTTGAGATGGGCGGATACAAATTCCGCATAGCGGTTGCCGTTGAAAAATATTTTGAGAAAGGGCGGGTCTTTTTGACGGTTTGCCGGGGGGAGGAGGAACGGAGACAGGAACTGAAGACTGGGCAGGAATCCTTGTTTGTGTTTCGGGATCAAGCCATTCGGGTAAAATGCGAAAACCAATCCTACAACTATCCAGAAGGGGCGACCGTGGCGATCGAAGCGGTTGGCCGGCCGAAGATAAAGTCGGAGTGCGGGATAAAGACGAACGGATCCGCACGTGAGCTTTCCAACGGGATGGTGAGCCTGAAGGTATTGCCGGATGAAGGGGGAAAGATCGTAGAATTGAAGACATGGCCGGAGGGAATCAATCATGTTTTTACCGGCGGGATCAAGGAAGTGGATGGAGGATATCCCGGGAATTTAATGAATCAGCGTTTTGCGGTTGAGAGCGAAGCGGCCGCGCCGGAAGAATGTAAAATTATGCTGGGGATGGAGAATGCAACCGGCGAGGGGTTGAAGGAACGGAAAGAGATACGGTTAAAACGGGGCATGGCATGGGCGGGCGTTAATATTGAATTGCGGAATGAAGGCGCTGGAATTTGGGAGGGATGTTTTCGGGCGCATCCGGAGTTAAGCGTGGGCGGCATGGTGGATGGAAGCGATATGTTTTATGCGCCGGAGAAAGATGGGATGACAGCAATTCAATATTCCCCGGGAGATCGGTACTTGAATCCGACCGCGGGCTGGGCGGCCTGTTGTGATGCCCGGGAAAGGCTGGCATATGTGAGCGCATTCAGCCTGGATGAAGTAAAAACGGTCTATTTATATTTTGGCGACAATTTTTATAATATAGAATTACATGGCGATAAAGGGGCGCAATTGAAGAAAGGAGAAAGCCTTCGGTTGAATCATGAAATTTACATGGTGAAAGGCGTAAGCGGTGTGAGTGCCTACGGCAAGGGCTGGGCGGGTAACATGATAATTCCGGCGGAAAAATGGTCGCAGGACAAAAAGATGAAGCTTGTATTGGAAATCGGGAACGCCTACCTGGAGAAGCAGTCCGTAAGCGTGCGGGTGGCTTTGCGGCGCGAAGGCAAAGAGGTGCGGGTGTATTATGAGGGGAAGGCGGACGTAAGCTATGAGGAGGGATTTAATAAGGAGATTGAGGCCGGCTTTGACGGGTTGGCGGAGGGGGAATATGAGTTTGAGGCGCGGATCATTGTCGGTGCGGCGGAGAGCTTAACCATTCACAAAACTATAAGTCTGCTGGGGAAGAAATTGGAGAGGGATCGGGCGGCCTGCAAGGCATATCAGGAACGTTTGGACGCCTGCTTGAAAAACAAAAAAAATACGAAGGAACAGAAGCTTAACGCAGTGCAGATTTTGGAGGAACTGAAGGCGGCGGTGGAACGGCAGGACAATGAAGTCATTCGGCAAAAGTGCGAGGCGCTGGAATCTGTCTTTAGCGGATTGAAGTCTGCGAAATAAACGTATGAGAACATAGAAAGGTGTTATCACATGTTTGAGCAGTTTCTTCAGTATGCCGATAAGTCCATTTCCGGCGAACGGATCAAGCATATGACGGAAAAAATCTGGCGTTCGGACCGATGGTCCAAGTTCAGCCGGTTCCATCAAACGGCGATGATGGCTCAATCGGCTATGCGTTCTGCCGGCCTTTCAAATGTGAATATCATGCCGCTTGCGGCCGACGGCCGGACGCGTTACGGCGATTATATCATTCCTCAGGCATGGGAGGCGCGGAGCGGCGAATTACGGATTGTGCATCCGAAACGGTCTGCGCGTCTACTGGCTTCCTACAAGCAGTCGTCGAACTCATTGATGATGTACAGCGCCTCCACTCCGCCTTCGGGGATGGAATTGGAAATCGTGCCTTGGGACGACATGCGGCCATTGCGGCGCCGGCAGGATTCAAATTGCTTTGGCAAGCTCGTTTTTACGGGAATGTATCCGGCTTCAATTTGGCGAGAGGCGGCCAAGCGGGGCGCGTCCGGCATTGTTTATGCGAACGAGAAACAGGATGGCATTCACTGGCATAATTACTGTTTTGTGCCGCGCAATGAAAAAAAACTTTTCGGTTTTTCCTTGAACCGCGAGGACGGCCAATGGCTCAAACAAGTCCTGCGCCAGGCGCCGCGCGTGATTGCACATGCCCGGGTGGACGCCAACCTGTTTGACGGCAGAGCGGAAACGGTTATGGGAATTGTCCGGGGGCAGTCATCCGACGAAATGTTGGCTTTTGCCCATTTATACGAACCCGGCGCATGGGATAACGCCTCCGGTTGCGCCTCCCTGCTGGAGATATCGGGAATCCTGTGCCGGGCCATTGAAAAGGGCTTGTTGCCGCGTCCCAGGCGGACAATCCGGTTTATGCTCGGCTGGGAGTGTTACAGCCTGATGGCCTGGCTGGTTCAAAAGAAACGGCCGCGTCCCGTGGCCGGCTTGACGATGGACGGCTTGGGCAGGGATATTATTAAAAATAATGCTCCGTTAGGTATTCATGGAACACCCGAAGCGAATCCCGCATATACGGACGCGTTCCTCGCGGCGATAGCGGAAGCATATCTAAAAGACAAGGGACGGATTGTGGAAAATGGATTGTGGAAAATGTTTCCGTTTGCGGCCGGCGACAGTCTGCCGTCCGATCCGTGGTTTGACGTGCCCATGCCGTATTTGTATCAACCGGTGCGGGCTATCTGGCATACGTCCATTGACACGGCCGATCAACTTTCCGCCGAATCATTAAAATGGTCCGCCGTTATCGGCGCAACGTATTTATGGAGCCTGGCAAACGCGGACGGCAAGGATGTTGCCTGGATTGCAGGGGAAACGGCCCGCCATTATCGCGAACGATTTGTTGATTTTAGGGGAGAAGTTGATGGCTTGCAACATTTGCGTGATTGCGGAGTGAAAGCGCTTGATTCCGTGTTGAAATTGACCGATGGAAGGGAACGGAAACGGTTAATCCCGCTCTTGAAACGATTGAGAAGTGATTTGTACGCTCAATATGATCTGAAAAAAAAACGCCCGAACCCGCCGCAAAATCATACAGCACCTGGCCGCAAGACAGGCCGGCTGAAACGCCTTGAAAAGTCGGCGGCGCTCATGATTCCAGTCCGGCGTGTGCCCGGACTTTTGACCTTGCAGACCTTGCCGGAGGATGCCAAGTCAAACTGCCGCTGGGGGCCGGATTACCACGTGCTGGTTAAGCCCATACTCTGGGCTGATGGAAAACGCAGTGTTCTGGAGATTGCCCGCGCGATTTGTTTTGAGACGGGCAAGGTGTATGATGGAAAAGACCTGGCGGACTTGATTGACAGCTTTCGCTTTCTGGATCAGCACGGTTATATCTCGTTCAAACGCCGGTAAACCCACGGGAAATAATTATGCTTATTGATTTATGCCATGAACGTTGGGACACTACTGATATGACAACTTGTATCCGGTAAACAATTCCTCCTTGTTTTTTCACTGTTGTTCAACGAGCAATCGGACGTTTTCAGCCGGTACGAACAATAATATAACGAATGAGCCGATGATAAAAGACTGGGTTAATCAGAACTGTCGCCTGCGCATGAGTTCGCCATGTGTTAATACAGGAACCAACCAGGATTGGATGATGAATGCGGTTGACTTGGAGGGGAATGCGCGTATTTTGAATACCATTATGGACATGGAGTGTTAAGAATACTTTTCGCAGGGAAGCTTCTATTCCGTGCCGTAACGCCGTTGTAATCCTCAATCGTATGAACTTAATTTTGCACAAACAAAACAACTGAAAACACCGGCCCGAAGCAAAATTATGCGAATTATCCATATCTTGGTTGTCCTTCTTACCGCGGTTGCGGTGGCCATGGCCGGCGGACATGTGGAAGACAAGGGCGGTAAAACCATCATTCATCTTGTGCTCTGGTCAATGCCCGATCCCGCCGACCCATCGCCCGGAACGCAGTCTGAAGTGGCGGTGGTCAAGGAGTTTGTCAGCCGTTTCCCACAGATTTTTGCCGAGCGTTACCAGGCCAAATACCGCGCGAATCCGGGCCGCTATGGAAAGAAATCGTGGAGCAATGTGGAAATTGAACTGCATCGTTTTTCCGGTATTACCATCTCTGGGCTTAGCCAGGATTCCAAGCCGCTGATGGCCATTGCCGGCGGCATGGCGCCCGACGTCATGTCGGTTTTTTTACGCGTATCCGACACTTATATCCAGCAGGGGTTTTTGTATCCCCTGGACAAACCGGAAGACAACTATTTCACCAGTCTGACTGAAGCGGAGAAGGTGTTTTGTATTCATCCCAAAATCATGCCCGTCATGTATCGCAAGGGCCCCGACGGGCAGAAACATATGTGGGCCATGCCATTGTGGGGGGTCGTGGGCAGGGTCATGCTGTACCGGAAAGATTTGCTGGACGCGAATAATATTCCTTATCCTAACAATGACTGGACCTGGGATGATTTCTTTGCCATCTGCCAAAAAGTGACGGATCCCGCCAAAGGCATCTATGGCACATGTTATCCGGCCTTCAATATGGAAAGTTGGTATTGGGTAACCTATCTCTGGTCGGCCGGCGGCGAAGTGATAGAATGTGATGAGACCAGTGACGAATGGCGCGCGGTTTATAACTCCCAAGCCGGCGTCCAGGCGCTGGATTTTTATAACCGGCTCTGTAATGAAATCTGGTACGACAAAACGGGCCGGAAACGCTACGGCTATGTGATGCGTGAGGTCTCGTGGGCGGACATTGGGCACAAATGGGAAATAGGACAGATCGCGTTCAATACCGCTTATATTGATGAAAGAACGTTCAAGCAAATCAATCCGGATACTACCGGCATGGTGGCGGTGCCCAAGGGACCCGGGGGCCGGCGGGGGTCGGAATTAAACTCGGACATGCAGGGGATTTTTGCGGGCATCAAGGACCCGGTTATCCGTGATGCGGCCTGGGAGTATATACGCTTTCTGGCCAGCGAGGATGCCGTCCGCATCCGGACTCGTGTTTTGGTGGAAGGGGGATTGGGACGCTTTATCAATCCCCGTTATTTGCGGATGTTCGGTTACGAAGATATGGTCCGTCTGGCGCCGAAAGAAATTGAGGAGTGTTTTAATATTGCCCTTGAGACCGGCCGCCCGGAACCATACGGCCGCAATTGTCAGATGGTGTTTGAGATCATGACCAAGCCGCTGGTCAAGGCGGCTCAATTGACAATCTCCGGCGAGATGCCGACCAACTCCATCCAACGGACGGCGCTCCTGAAATCCTTGCTGGATGAGTCTGTCCGCGAGACGAACGAGAAGATGATCGGTATAGTTTCGCCGCGTGAAACGTTGCAGCGGCGGATAACCGCCGTTGTTTTTCTGGCGCTGATAGTCGGTGCGTTCACGTTTCTTTTCCGCAAGATAGCCAAAGTTTTTGCCGCTCCGGCTGGTGTTGGAGAAAAGACGGTGGGATGGGGATTTAAAAAATACGCCTGGGCTTATATCCTGCTGGTTCCGGCCCTGCTGACGATAGTATTTTGGCAATATCTGCCCCTGATCCTCGGATCCAAACTGGCGTTCCAGGATTATCATATTATGGGCGGTTCAACCTGGGTATGGGTGGATAATTTCGGATCAGTTCTCTGGGACAAGGACTGGTGGCAGGCCGTCTGGAACTCAGTGCACTATTGTGTCCTGGTAATCGGGCTCACGTTCCTGCCGCCGGTCATTCTGGCGGTCCTGTTGCAGGAGATTCCGCGGGGTAAGATTCTGTTCCGGACGATATTTTATCTTCCGGCGGTGATCAGCGGTTTGGTGGTGATATTTCTCTGGCAGTCGTTTTATGAGCCGACGGAATACGGGGTGTTAAACGCGGTCGTGCTGTCCATCCCGGCGATCGGATATATCATTCTGGGCGGGATATTTTTCCTGATCATGTTTTTCTTCGCCAAGCGGCTGTTGCTCCATCAGAAATACCTGGCAAGCGTCATGTGCCTGGCGGTGGGGGTGATGCTGTTCACGTTCTTTTTTAATTTTTCGCGTCCGATTCTTTTCCAGGAAGGGACGCCGTGGTATCTGGCTTTGTTCAATAAAGCTTCCGACCCATACCGCTGGCTTTTGGATCCTAAATCGGCCATGTTCTGCTGTGTTCTGCCGATGGTCTGGGCGGGAATGGGACCGGGGTGTCTTATTTACCTGGCGGCCTTGAAGGGCATCGCGGAGGATTTTTACGAGGCGGCGGATATTGACGGGGCATCGTTCATTGATAAAATCCTCTTTATTGTGATTCCCATATTAAAACCGCTCCTGATCATACAATTCATCGGTATTTTTATCGCCTCCTGGCAAAGCGAGGCTTTTATCCTGGCAATGACCGGGGGCGCGAGCAATACGACCGTGGCCGGTCTGCATATTTTTTACAAGGCCTATATGTATTTGAAATTCGGGCCGGCATCGGCGATGGCCTGGGTCTTGGGATTCATGCTGATCGGTTTTACGGTGCATCAGCTCAGGATACTGTCGCGGCTTGAATTTAAGACGACGGGGAATAAGTAAGAAAAGTCAGAATTTAGAATGCAGAATGTAGAATGAAAGAAAAAAAACAGCCGTAGGCTGGTCCGCCTTTGCCGGAACAATCAAAAATCCAAAATCGCAAATCTAAAATTCAGAAAGATGCCAATCGTATCTAAAATAGGACAAAAGACGTTCAAGACCAAACTGCTGTTCGCGGGCATGTATGCATTTCTGATAGTGGGCGGGGCGGCCATGATATACCCGTTCATGCTGATGCTTTCGGGGAGCACGAAAAGCGCGGTGGATATTAAGTATTTTGATGCCGTGCCGCGGTTTTTGCGGGATGATTTATGGCTTTACCGGAAGCATATCGAAGCCTTGTTCAACGAGAATAGCCTGGATGAAAACATGACCTATGGCGAAGATATTGCGAGTTTTGAAACCCTGGAATTGCCGAAGGGATTGAACGATGGGCTGACGGATGAGTGGGCCGGATTTCTGACCAATCAGCCCCTGCCCATCTACGCCTGGCAATGCGGGCATCTGGATGCTCCTTATTCAAAGACGGTGCCATCGGGTCTGAGGCGTTTCCAATTGTTCCTGCAGGAAAAATACGGGCGCGACATAGAAGACGTGAATCACGGCGTAAAAATGGATTTTGTCGGCTGGAACGTCATTCGCTACAAGCCTAATGCATGCCTCATGCGGAGGAACAAACCAAGAACGTCGCCTTACGATGCGGCAATGGACGAATTCAGAACGCATCTTCCCCTTGAGTGGCGTTATTATTTTTCGGTAGAGGGTTTTTACAAAAAGATGCATTTGAAGTCGGCGTATTCGCTGGATATTCAAAATTACAACAATGAGCACGGGACGCGGTATGCGTCCTGGGACGACGTGCATCTGGCGCGCTCCTGGGGCGAGATGGGGAATGAGAGGGAAAGGAAGGATTGGGAGGATTTTGTGCGGAACACGCTGGTGCTCCAGTGGCTTCGCCTGGAAGAGTCGGCGCTGACGGCCTACCGCGTTTACCTTCAGGCGCGGCATAAAAAGATAGAAACCCTCAACCGCCATTATGGAACGCAATACAGGACGTTTGATGAAATTTTGCTGATCGGCGAGCCGCCGCTGGTCGGGCTGGCGCTAAGCGATTGGGAAAATTTTATCACGGGATGGAAAGACCCCGACACCGGCATTGCGCACCAGGCGCCGGTTGCGTCACTGCGCGTTTTCAGCGTGGAGTATCTGTTCCGCGATTATCTGCAGGCAAAATATAAAAACATTGACGCGCTGAACGAAAAACTAAAGACGGGATTCAAGTCGTTTGGCGAAATAGTTCCGCCCCAGCGCGAGCTTCATTACCGCTGGTTTCTCGGTCACAAAGGGGAGATTAAATGGGATTTTGTTACGCGCAACTACAAAACCGTGGCTGAATATATGCTGTTTCACGGTCGCGGAATCGTCAATACGGTAATCTACTGCTCTCTGGCGGTGTTGATCGCCTTGCTGATAAACCCCCTGGCCGCTTACGCGCTCTCGCGGTATAAAATGCCGTCAACCTACAAGATCCTGCTTTTCCTGATGGCCACCATGGCGTTCCCCACCATGGTCACTCAAATCCCCAACTTCCTCATGCTCCGCCAATTGCATCTTTTGAACACGTTTGCGGCGCTGGTTCTGCCGGGGATGGCCAACGGTTACGCGATATTCCTGTTAAAGGGGTTCTTTGACTCGCTTCCCCGGGAACTGTATGAAAGCGCCCAGCTCGACGGCGCAAGCGAATTGACAATGTTCTGGCAGTTGACCATGAGCCTTTCCAAACCGATCCTGGCGGTGATCGCGCTCGGGGCGTTCACGGGAGCCTATGCCAATTTCATGTTCGCTTTTGTGGTCTGCCAGGACGAAAAGATGTGGACGTTGATGGTCTGGCTCTATCAGCTTCAGCAGATGAGCGGGCAGGCGGTCATGTATGCCTCGCTGATTATCGCCGCCGTTCCGACGTTTTTAATCTTCCTGTTCTGCCAGAACATTATTATGCGCGGAATTGTGGTGCCGTCGGAGAAGTGATTTAAAGAAAGTAGCCAGAAGACAGAAGTCAGGAGTAAAAACGAAAAATGAATATGTCATTCCAGCGGAAACGGGAATCCAGGAAAAAAAATGTCAGAAAGGAAACAAATATGGCAAGGGTGATACTTGAGAATGTCTGGAAAACATATCCGGGAAACGTCACGGCGGTCAGGGACTTCAATCTCGAAATCCCCGATAAGGAATTTATCATTTTTGTCGGGCCTTCGGGCTGCGGCAAATCCACCACTTTGCGCATGATCGCGGGATTGGAGGAAATCAGCCGCGGAACAATCCGGATCGGGGAACGCGTCATCAATGACGTGCCGCCGAAGAACCGCGATATTGCCATGGTATTCCAGAACTATGCCCTTTATCCCCATATGACGGTTTATAACAACCTGGCCTTCGGGCTCAGGCTACGGTCGGTGCCGCGGCGGGAAATCCAATCCCGGGTGGAAAGCGCCGCAAAAGACCTTGGTATAGCGGACTTTCTGTCCCGCCGGCCATCGGCATTGTCGGGCGGCCAGCGCCAGCGCGTGGCGTTGGGGCGCGCCATCGTGCGGCATCCGGCGGTCTTTCTCTTTGACGAGCCGCTCAGCAACCTTGACGCCAAAATGCGGGTGGAAATGCGCAGTATGCTCATGCATCTGCACAAACGGCTTAACACCACCATGATTTACGTTACGCATGACCAGGTTGAAGCCATGACGCTCGGCGACCGGATCGTGGTGATGAAGGATGGACTTGCCCTGCAGGCGGCCGAACCGCTGACCGTTTACCGGTATCCGGCCGATACGTTTGTGGCCCGGTTCATCGGCACGCCGCCCATGAATCTGTTTCCGGGTAAAATCGTCCGGAATTCATCCAATTATGTTTTTGACGGAGAAACGTTTCAACTGCGCCTTCCGGAACGGATGACAAAACAAATTCAGGGCTGTGAAAATAAAGACGTTTTTTTCGGCATCCGGCCCGAGTCCCTTGTGTTCAAGGAGGCGTTTGCCGGCGAGGCGGACGGGGGCATTGGCGGGAACGTGGATGTAACCGAAAAATTGGGGAATGAAGTCATCGTCCATATTGTCGCGGGAAAACATAATTTCCAGATGCGGATGGATTCCGGCCTGTTCGGCACGCTCAAGCCGCAGATAGAAGTCTGCCCGAAAATGGACCAGGCCCATATTTTTGACGGCGCAACCGGTTTAAATCTTACGATCCCCGAATCAGCCGGGGCAACCGCCCACGCCGCCGAACTTAAGCCGGATAACGCGGTCATCACGTGAACGCATGAGAACTTATAAGGGGGTATTGTAAAAAGCATGTCAAGCGATAATTTTAGGAAAAAAAATCTTGTAGCTTATAAGGAGGCGAGCTTATATTTCATTGTCTATCAGTGAGTTGGGTTAAGGCATAGAGAGGTGATGGGCAATGACAGAGCGAAATTTTGTCGTGCCACGGGCAGATCCGCCTGCGGCGGAAAGAATTGAATTTATGGCAAAAGATATTTGCGGAACATTGGGAAGCGTTTGCTGAATATTATGAGTGTGAAATTTCATTCCAATATATTTTGCTGAAAAAAGGTTGCCATTGGTGAAGCATGAATATAAATTTTGAGCAGAAAGACCGGGATGTAACATATAATGATAAGAGGGATGTATTTCGCAATCATCCCTGTCTGCCTGCCCGCAGTGCTACGCCCAGCGTAGGCGGGAAAGCAACCGAGTCTGCGAGGTTACCCTTGAACACAAACATGAATGAGACAAAAAAAATGCATAAGAAACGTATAATTATCGGAGCAATGATGGCATGTCTGCTCGTCCCGATGCTTCAGAGTGAATGTTTCGCCGCCACGCATTACGTGGTAACGAACGGAACGCCCGGCTGGATCGGGGCGACCGACCCATACACCAACTGGGCCACGGCCGGCACAAACATTATTGACGTGGTGAATACCGCCATGACCAATCCTGCTTCAAGAGTGGTATGGGTGACGAACGGCACGTATAACCTTACCAATGTGATAGCGATAACCAATGCGATGACCATTCAAAGTGTGAAGGGGCGGAATGCAACGATATTGGCCGGACAGGGTTCAATAGCTACGAACAGATGCTTGAGTTTCAGCGCCACCGGATCAGTGTTTGATGGTTTCACGGTAACAAACTTTGCCGGTAGTAGTGGGGGCGCTGTCTATGGCGCTACGGGAGGAATTTCCATAATAAATTGTCTCTTTGTAGGAAATTCCAACGCTTCAGGGGGTGGCCTTTATATCTATACCACCGGCTCCGGCGTCATTGTAACCAATTGCGTCTTTAGCAACAACATTGCGAATTATAACGGAGGCGGGCTGGCGCTGTCGCATGGATCGGGCATAAACAATGCGCGAGTCGAAGGTTGTTACTTTTATGGCAACTTATGCAATCCACTCTACGGCGGCGCGGGTGGCGGGTGTTATATTTCCGGATACAATTGTGTAGTTTCAAATTGCATTGCTATAAATAATACACATACCATTTCTGGCGGTGGATTTGGTTTTCTTGGCGGTAATAACAACACGATTGTAAATTGCTCCGCTATATCAAATACAGTCACATCGGGAGCCTATAGCGGTTACGGAGGGGGAGGGATAGTAATGAACAGTGCTGGTCTGATTAAAGACTGTTTGATAATCAGCAATAAGTCAGGAACTTCTGCGATAAGCGGAGGCGGAGGAGTCAGGGCTGGTCCGGGTGGAATAGTTAAGAATTGTTTGATTGCGCGGAATCAGGCCAATGGAGGCGCTGGGGGCGGCGTGTATCTAACCAACGGCGCCATTGAGAGTTGCACAATCAGTTGCACAATCGTCAGCAATTACGCCGCAGTGTCCGGCGGCGGCCTTTATATTGCCGGTCCGGGAAGCGGCACAAACAACATCATTTATTTCAATACGGCGCCGGATGCGGCGAATTTCACCAACACGGCGGGAAATACGGGCTTGCAATATTCCTGCGTGATTCCGGCGGTGGATGGCGCCCGCAATATCACGAATGATCCCAGCCTGGTCAATCTGAACGGCGGCGATTATCATTTGAATGGAAATTCACCGTGTGTCAATGCCGGGTTAAACCAGAGTTGGATGACGAACGCGGTTGATCGGGATGGCAGATCCCGCATTCGTTACGGCACGGTTGACATGGGCGCCTATGAGCGCATCAACTCGGGCGTAATCTACACTGTTCATTAGCACGCATATTTCGGATTACCCCTGGCTGTTTCGAAGATGTGCCCATGTTTTTTCAAATTAGATTTTCAAGCCCACAGATTTTGCGTTGAGTCTACCGCGGTTATAACCGCTCCAAGACCTTGAAAACGGACGATTTGCAAACATCCGCCTGTTCCAATGCGCGGCGCAGCATGCGCAGGGCCGGGGAAATATAACGCCCAAATCCGGCTGTTTCCTTGTTGGCCGAAAGGAACCCATACGCCCCCAATGCCTGCGCAAGCCTTTGAACAGCCGCCAGCCAGAAGCTTGAAGCGGTAACCTGATGTTTGGCGGCAATATGCCGGTTATAATAATCAAGCAGAGATAACTGAACATCAATCGGCAGGCTGACATAAGGATCGCACAGGAACGAGGCGAGGTCATAGGCGGCCGGGCCGAAACGCATGCCCTGGAAGTCAATAAAATACGGTTTGGCTTGGTAAAAAATAATGTTGCTTGATTGGAGGTCGCGGTGAATCAAGACCGGTTTTTCCCGGCTGAGCGCTTTGCCTATTTCGGCGAGTTTGCTCATAATACCGCTAACTTGCGCTTGATTGAGGCGCAGGTATGGCGCAAGGAAATGCCGGGCAAAATACTCGCGTTCCCAGCGGTATAAATCCGGTGAAAAAGGAGGCACGGTGGCAAGTCTTTCCTTTAAAGCCCGGCTTGCGCCGCGTTCGTGCAGGATGACGACGGAATCCAAAGCGCGGCGGTAATATTTGACCAATTCGGCCATTGAAGACCGGGCCGCGATTTGCTGGAGTGAAGTGTCCCCCAAATCCTGGATCAGGACAAGTTGTTGTTGCGGAAAATCGGCGGCGACCTTCGGAACATCAAGTCCCAGCCTGGCAAGGAAGCGGGCGTGCTGAGCGTACAGGCAGTTTTCGGTCCGTTCCAAGCTGTAGCGGATCATGATCCAGCTTTTGCCTTTTCCAGTAATGCGCGTGAAGGAACGTGCCGACCCGCGCGGATTAAATGGAATAATGATGGCCTCCGCCGGCTTGAGGTTCAGTTGGCGCAACGTGACGGATAATTGCGGGTCAAAATAACTATCGGCCGTTTTGGTGGTTGGATCCGATTTGACCCTTCTTCGCCAGGAAACCATGCGGCTTCCGGGCTTCGCAGGGTTCCGCAAAGCCTGCCCGGGCCCGGACCGGGTCTTGACCTGCGTAGCCAAGCCTGCTCCGGCGAAGTGGGTTGCCGCCGGGTACTTCACCGCGAGACGGGTAACCCGGCCGTTGATTTCGCAGTCCGAACCGATCACGGCGTTTTCAATCACCGCTTTTTTGCCGATGCGCGCGCCCCTCCAAATGACGGAGTTCTCGATCCTGGCGCCCGGTTCGATTACAACGGGCTTATCAATCGCGGCGAAACCGGTTATGAAGACGCCCTTTTTGCGCAGTTGAGCTGTCAAACGTCCCTGGGCCGGGTTAAAAAGATTATGTCCCGGCAGATGGCGACGATAACAATCAAGAATTTCAACATGGGCTTTAAGGTAGGATTTCGGCGTGCCCAAATCAGCCCAATATGAGCCGGGAACACATACGCCGCGCACAAGCCGTCCGGCCTGAATGGCGTTCTGGTAGGCCTGGATGATACTGCAAAACCGGTCCGGGGGCAGGTAGTCGAGCAAGGCCGGTGAAATTAATTGAAGCCCGCAGAAGGTATAAGTCCCGTTGGTACCCGGCCGGCTGGTTTGAAAGTCAACAATGTTGCCCCGCCTCATTTCAACCGTCCGCGGCCCGCGATTAGACTCCATCCAGAGAGCGGCGATTGTGTTGCGCCGTTTGAATTCGGCGAGGAACCGGCCAGGCGTCAAATCTGCGGCAATGTCGGAATTAACCATCCAGAACGGATCCGCATCCGGAAACCATCCGGCCCGGCGCAAAGCCCCGCCCGTTCCCATAATTTCCGGCTCAAAAGAAAATGAAATCCGCAGGTTGGCCGGCGGTTCTTTTTTCAGATATTCGCAGATGGGCGATGGATTGAAATGGAGATTGATCAGGACTTCCTTTACCCCCCAGCGGGACAGCAGGGCGAGCAGGTGTTTTATAACCGGTTTGCCCCAGAGCGGCATGATCGGCTTGGGCGTATCCAGGCTGAGCGGCAGCATTCTTGTGCTGAAACCGGCCGCCAAGATGATTGCTTTTTCAGGTGTTTTCATTTAGCACCTTAAACGTTTAGTACCGAGATTAAAAAACAAGATGCCATTGGCATCCGCCTACGGCGGAAAATGATTCACCACGGAGACTCGGAGGCACGGAGTAAAAGAGATTGCCTGAAATTTGATTTTGCAAGCCAAAATCAGATTTCAGGCAACACCTTGTTCTGGAAGGATAAAAGGAGTCCGACAAAGGAGTGAAAACTGACAAATTGAATCTCTGGTCTTTCTCTAAAAAACAGTCAGTTTTGTCAAATTTGGGTCCGGTCTTCCACTGCTCCCAAATTTGACAGAAGCTCCTCTTATTTTTCCTCCGTGCCTCGGCGCCTCCGTGGTTGTCTTTTTTTTTATTTGGGTTGCGGGCATGACCCGCGTTGGAGTAGTATGCCATGAGTATTTATGTTTTCAATTCAATATGTCTGCCGATATGTTAATACTGGCCGTTGAACAATCCACTGACACGGGCAGTGTCGCCATCCTGAAAGACGGAAAAATTCTTGGCGAACGCGAATGGGACGGACTGCTCTTGCGCAGTTGCGGTTTGTTTGCGTGTCTGAAAGAATTATTGGCGGCAACCGCATTGGATTTAATGGATATTTCACGTTTTGTCGTTGATGTCGGCCCGGGGTCCTACAGCGGCCTGCGTTCATCGTTCGCGGCCGTCCGCGCTTTTGCCCTGCCGGAAAAACAGCCGGTTTATGCGTTGACCAGCGCCGAAACCCTTGCGTTTGAAATCATGGAAGAATTTCCGGATGATCTTGTTCAAGTGGTCGGCGATGCCCGCCGTCAACAAATATGGTCTTGTGTCTATAAAAGGAACGGCAGGACGCCCGCTGCGCAGTCAAAGATTCAACTGGCGGCGGAAAATGATTTTCAGCCCGCCCCGGGGGCGCTTGTGGTCTCGCCGGATTGGAAGAGACTGGGGGCCAAATTAAAGACTTTTATCGCGGGCGGAACGCGCCTGCTTGAAATGCCGCGCGCGCCGAAAGCCGGATGTCTGGGGAGGCTGGCTTTTCAGAAAATGCAGTTAAACATTCCGGGCGAGCCCTTGAGTCCGATTTATCTTCACGCGGCCGTGGGAAGCGTGAAGCGGAATCAGTGAAGCGCAGCGCGTATGAATAAAACATCAGAAATAATTACTGTATTTGATCCGCTCGTAACCCGAAAGTTCACGCTTGCTTCGCGGATTGTGCGCAGCGCCACGGCCGAGCGAATCGCGATGCAGGATGAGCGCGATGGCCAGAGTCTCGGCGCGAAATATGCGGCCCTCGTGGAAGGCGGGGTGGGGGCGATCATTTCCGGGCATATCGCCGTGCATCCTTCCGGCCGGCTTTATCCTTCCATGGCCGCTATTCACACCGAAGGAAATTTGTCCGCCTGGCGGCAGGCAATTGCCTTGACCCATAAGGCGGGCGGAGTCCTGTTCCTTCAACTCAATCATGGCGGCGGACGATGCCGTGAAGGCAATGACGTCAAGCCGCTTTGTGTTTCCTGCCTGCCGGAACGCGCCCATGACGCCATGCTCGGCGCAGAATTGACCGAAGCGCAGATTCAGGAACTGATCAAGGCGTTTGCCGATGCCGCCCGGAACGCGCGCGCCGCGGGCGCCGACGGCATCCAAATTCATGCCGCCCACGGTTACCTCGTCAGCCAGTTTCTTTCGCCGTTGACCAACCGCCGCAAGGATGAATGGGGCGGAGCGCTGGAAGGGCGCGCCAGATTTTTACGGGCAGTTATAAGCGCGGCGCGGGAGGCGGTCGGCGCTGATTTCCCGCTGGGCGTTAAACTCGGCGCCTGTGATGATGATCCCGAGGGATTAAAGATTGAGGAAACTCTCCAGGTCGCGAAATGGCTTGCCACGCCGTTGGCATGGCCAAAGGAGCGGCTGGAAGAGGACGGTATTGATTTTGTTGAGATTTCCGGCGGATTCCGGGCTGATCTCGTATGCCGCAAGGTGAGGACGGGAAAGAATGAAGGATATTACCTGCCCTTTGCCGCCCGTTTCAAGAAGGAGCTGAAGATTCCGGTTTTTGCGGTGGGCGGACTGCGCAGTCTGGAAAAGATCAATGAAGCGCTTGCTTTGAATCAGTGTGATGCGGCGGCGATGTCGCGTCCGCTGATTTGCCAGCCGGATTTGCCCATGATTCTGCGCTCCGGCGGCAAGAGCGAATGCCGCGGATGCAATCTATGTTTATTCAAACATAACCAGCCGACCGCCTGTCATTCGCGGCGCAATGCCAAGGGATAAGCCGCTCCCCGGCCAATATTCAGCGGATGAGCATTCAATCCTCATAACAGAGGCATTGCAATTGCTGTTTTTTTTATTTTTATTGACCTTATGCGTATAAACGCATATTGTTTTTCGCATGAACTATCCACAGGCAAAAATACGCGCAAAAATATTGAAGGCGCTTGCCCACCCGGTGCGTCTCCTGATCGTGGAAACACTTTCAAAGGGCGACCGGTGCGTGTGCGAGTTGAATGACTTGGCCGATATTGATCAATCCAATATCTCCCGTCATTTGGCGATCCTTAAGAAGGCGGGCATCGTTATTGACCGGCGGGATGGAATGAGGGTGTTTTATCATCTGCGAACCCCCTGCATTCTTAATGCCCTGAAATGCGCCGTAGAGGTGATGAAGATTGAAGATAAAAGCTGTTGAAAGGAAAAAAGAGATTAACAAGGAATGGAAAATATTCGGTTGGCTGGCGGGAATATTTCTTGTGGCATATTTTTTGCCGTTGGGGAACCCAAAAGTTACCAGCGCCATTTATGAGGCGTTCCGCCTTCTGCAATGGTATGCCCGCGAGCATACCCTCGCCTGCGTGGTTCCAGCCATGTTCATAGCCGGCGGCATAGCGACGTTTTTATCGCAGGCTTCGGTCATGCGGTATCTGGGGCCGAAATCAAACCGCTTTCTGGCTTATACGGTCGCTTCGGTTTCCGGTTGCATCCTGGCGGTCTGCTCCTGCAGCGTGCTTCCGATGTTTGCCGGCATTTATACCATGGGCGCAGGCTTGGGTCCGGCCAGCGCATTTTTGTACTCGGGGCCGGCGATCAACGTCATGGCGATTTTTCTCTCGGCGCGCGTGCTGGGATTTGAAATCGGTCTGGCCCGGGCGGTTCTTTCAATCGGGTTTGCCTTCGTGATCGGGCTTCTCATGGCGGCGGCCTTCAGGCGCTCGGAAGCCAAACGGAATGAGATTGCCATGGCCATGCCGGAGCCGCCCCAAAGCGCAAGATCGCTCTGGAAAACAGCGCTCTTTTTTGCCGGGATGATATTTTTCCTGGTCTTCAGCGACTGGTATAACACCAATGACGTTACCATCGCCCTGAAAGACGGCCGCGTCATAACCGCCAACATCCGCTACACCACAAAGGATGCTCTGGATATCCAGGAATATAACAATGCACAGGGAAAACTCGTTTCGGATGTGCACAGGATAAACAAGGCGGATATTGTCGAAATAAAACCCATCCCGAGCTTCACCATGACCGTTCACCATTACAAGTGGCCTCTGGCGGGGGTAATGGGGCTTGCCGTCCTGCTGATGACGTGGCAATGGTTTTCGCGCGACGAAATCAAAGAATGGATGCGGTCAACATGGGATTTTGCCAAAATGATCGTGCCGCTCCTCTTTGGCGGTGTGTTTATCACCGGCTTTATCGGCGCCCTGATTCCGGAGAAATACGTGGCCAGCCTGGTGGGCGGCAACAGCATTTTTGCAAACTTTTTCGCCTCAATCATTGGCGCGATTTGGTATTTTGCGACCCTGACCGAAATACCGATCACCGAAACATTGATGCGGCTTGGGATGGGCAAGGGCCCGGCCCTGGCGCTCCTGCTGGCTGGTCCGGCGCTTTCCGTGCCAAGCATGCTGGTCATCTATAAAATCATCGGATTCAAAAAAACCGCCGTGTTTGTGGCGCTGGTGGTTGCTTTTTCAACCGCGGCGGGATTGATCTTCGGCGCATTCATTAAATAAGGGCAGACAGAAAAGGAGAGAATGAAAAAAATTGAAATACTCGGGACTGGTTGTCCAAAATGCAATACCCTGACTGAAAACGTCAAGAAGGCATTGCAGGAAACGAATCAGACGGCGGAGGTCGTCAAAATTACGGACATAAAGGATATGATCGCGAAGGGGGTCATGTTCACGCCCGGACTGATCATTGACGGCAAAATTGTCAGCCAGGGGAAGACATTGAACGTTGAGCGAATCAAGGAATTAATACAAGGAAACTAACATGAGCAAGCATGGAACATGGCAGGGCATGCCAAGGGAAAATATTCCATGGTATCCCGCGATTGACGAGGCAAAATGCAAAGGATGCAAAGTGTGTTTTGAATTTTGTCCCCATGGCGTATATGAGTGGGAAGCGACGAAAAACAAGCCGAAAATCGCCAATCCATTCGAATGTGTGGTCGGATGCAGCAATTGCGCCGGCAAATGCGAGAGCGGGGCGATAATGTTTCCGCCGCTGACAATTTTGAAACCATATTTGTCCAGCGACAATTATTCTTCCTCTTGACGACAATTAGAATTCCCCACTGACGACAATTACCCGTTAGTCATCTTGGGAGGGGATTTCTTATCCTTTCTCCCCCCGAGGGGGGAGAAAAAAG
>Ga0074199_1001557_pt1 | contig 18962 bp, 28 predicted proteins | sample EPASupsiteSAE347_FD_64528 | JGI IMG/M metagenome (GOLD analysis project Ga0074199, IMG submission 64528) | Bioremediated contaminated groundwater from EPA Superfund site, New Mexico - Sample SAE3-47 | ecosystem: Environmental > Aquatic > Deep subsurface > Groundwater > Contaminated ...
GGTGGGCAGGACATAAGTTTGGATAGGATAGGAAGTGATTAAAAGAAGCTCCTGCCCATTATCATTATAATCAGAATTTAGTATATATAAGATTATCCATATACATATACATAAACATCATGAGCGGGTGTAAACGGCTCTATCGCGATTCGAGATAGATGAGCAGGAAGTGCTCGGAGGGGATTAACAGTGAGTAAATTAAAAGTTGATCACAGACCTGCTCACCACTGAGATAATATTATTTCATTGTATAAATAGTGGGTTCCTTAATTTCCACTGGAGGTCTTTGGTAATGGTTGGAGAGCTAAAATAGTATATTGTGGCAGGTTGGGGAGTGGGGGTTAGGTGGAAAAAAGTTTTGCCTGCCACTCTACACTGGGAAAACAACTATAGGGGTTCATACTTAAAATTTTCGGAATTACTGTGGGTTATTAATAGGCAGGATTTACACCTATCGCTGTAAATTCCATGATTTACACCAAATACTGTAAAAAACTCGCTTCTCATGGAATCCATGCCTCAAGAATTAAGGAGAGTTTGGAGTAGTCTGGTAGCCTGGAATCAGAGATAATGCGCCATAAAGCATGTACGTGGCTTTTTTTGACAGGCAACCGATACTGAATATTGAAAACAGGCTGTAATCGCTATAATCGGAAGAATTCGTTATAATCGGAAGAATGCGTTAAGAAAAATTTTATGGATATAATGGTTATAAGAAATAAAAATATGGTCACTTCCTAAAAATGGTGGGGTTCAAATGGGAAATCTCCGGTTCAAATGGGAAATCTCCGGTTCAAATGGGAAATCTCCGGTTCAAATGGGAAAATGTTCCCAATGGGAAAATGGTCCGGTGCAAATTCACAGGTCTATAAGGAAGCTATTCCCAAAGCTCAATATTCTTGATTTTAGCAATTGGTATTGCTGTCTCTACATCCTTCCGTGCTGCTTCGGCTGTAGGCGCGAATACGATTTGAGTGGCACCGTCGATTAGAGTGACTTTGTAGCGGTTGTATTTGTTAGGGGTCCATGTTGTCATTTTATTCACTTCCCCATACCTTCTTCCAGAAATCAATATCTGATTTATCGTAAATATCTGCAAATGATACTATGTCTTCTCCTTCTTTTGAGACTTCAAAGTCATCGTTCACGTATTTCTTCCAGTCTGGATTGCCTGGTAATATAATATGGAACTCAGTCTTTTCAGTATGGAGGTAATTTGCCGCATCCAGTACCATGTCTGGTTTATTTTTATTGTTAATATGGACAACAACAAAGTGCGGGTATGTACCATTGTACATGCTGAATCCTAGTCTCCAGTTGGATATATCGTTGCCGTTTTTAAATAGGTCAACAACCGCACCTGCTTTTATATCGTTGAGAATCATCTGTGAGACTGGACCGCATGAGCCTATTCCTGTTTTCTCATTGTAGATGGGTGTGTATTTATCCACTATTTTCTCTATTCTGTTTATGTCGAAGGGATGGGTTGGGGAAGGTGTGGTTAAGGTTTTGCGCGATATGGGTATCACTCCACCTTGACCTTCTGTACCAATTCTGGCGGCAACTGAGAGATTAGCTTCTGCATGAAATCCTGCATTCCTTTCATTTGCTTCTCTAATTGCTCATTTTTCTGCTGCTGTATCGCAAACGCCTCACGCATTTCATGGACTTCTTCTGTCGCGCCTTTGTTTGCCAGGTCTTTAAGTAAGCCGTCTACGGTTTTCTGTAATTCTTCGTTACGTTGTGATTGTGTATCCAGCTTCTCTCTTAATTCGAACAAAGTATCAGCTAAGTTAGTAAGTTTCAATGTTTCAGGTTGTACTATACGTTTAGGCTTTGGCGGCTCAACATGTCCATCACCATTCCCAAGCACACGTTTTTGTTCAGCGATTGAATCGTCGTCGGTGGCATGTTTGTATCGCGCTGGTACAGTAGAAGTAGCGGTCCAGCCCATGATTCTACGAAGTGTATCTTCGTCTATGCCCATTCTTTTAAGATATGTTACTCTCCCATGCCTGAATTTATGAAACGTTAAAGGTTTGGTGATATTTGCATCCTTCCCAGCTTGCTCAAGCACTTTGATCTCATATCTGTACTTCAAGCCAAAAATAATATCATCTGCCTTTGCGTGTGCAATATGCTGTAGATTTCTAATAAATTTTGAGCTTTCTGCCAGGAACACTCTCCTATATCCCGCCTTTGTCTTCTTTGTCGGAATATGTACTTCAAAACCGTCTGTAGTATCAATCAGGTCTTTCCACTTGATTGATTTTGCTTCGCTTATCCTCGATCCCGTATCCCATAGAAACGAGAACAGAGCCTTAAAATAGTGGTTATCAGTGGCTTGAATCAGCGCACTTATGTCCTCTGGCGTCAGGACATCATTCGGATCAAAGTTATCGTCTGGCTTCTGTACCTTTATCCAATCTACAAGTTCTGTCTTTCCCTGGTCGCGGTAATATTTCTTGACCACAATCGAGGTTAATAGTTTGGTGCTGTCGCTCATCTTATATGTAGCGAAAAATTCGACCAGATCCTTTTTGGTCAGTTTATTAAGACCTATAGATTTCCAGCTATCAACACGTTCTAATGTCTTTCTATAGGTTTCCAGCGTTCCAGCACCGAGGTTATTAGCCTTTTGAAGCATTATCCACTCAGTTATGGAGTCCATACGCTTAGTACGCTCTCCAAGTATAAAAAAATATCTTTCAACATTAGTGAGAAATACAGGATTTATTATACTGGATAAGTTAGATATATCGAGCCGCAGATAAACGCAGATGAACGCAGATTTGTTACTCCAATTTACGTTTATCAAACTGTGGCTAATTGAATGAGAATCAACCTGTCTAAAATATGTCCTTATCCGATATCATAATACAGAAAATCCAGCAGAACGGTCCCATTTCATTCCGCGATTTCATGGAGATGGCGCTTTACCATCCTGAACTTGGTTACTACACTTCACAAAAAGACAGGATAGGGAAAAGAGGGGATTTCTATACAAGCCCGAACGTAACCTCCATATTCGGTGAGATGCTGGGCAGACAGCTTGAGGAGATGTGGCGCATCCTGGGCGGGAAAGAATTCACGGTCGTGGAGATGGGGGCTGGGACAGGGCTGCTATCCCAGGATGTTCTTGGGTACCTCAAAAGAAACCAAGAATTGTACGAAAACCTGGAGTACTGCATCATAGAAAAAAGCCAGTCGATGAAGGAGGAACAGAGAGAGCGTTTGGGCGGTGAGGTCAGGTGGTGCAATTCCATCCTGGAGATATCAGGAATGACTGGATGCGTGTTCTCCAATGAACTGGTGGATGCATTCCCCGTGCACCAGGTCGTGATGGGAGAGGAGCTTATGGAGGTCTTTGTGGATTATAAGGATGGCTTCCTAGAGGTGCTAAAGCCCGCATCGGATGGGCTTAAGGATTACTTCGTCGAGCTTGGAGTTGCTCTTCCGCCGGGATTCAGGACTGAAGTAAACCTTGATGCCTTAAGGTGGATACAGGAAATAGGTTCATCGCTCAAAAGGGGATTCGTCCTGACAGTAGATTACGGGTATCCCTCCTCTGAATTATATCAGGAGTACAGGAGTTCGGGGACGCTCATGTGCTATTACAGGCATACGACGAATGAGAATCCATACGAGCATACAGGAGAGCAGGATATTACGTCCCATGTTAATTTTTCGGCACTGGAGCGATGGGGCAATAAGGAAGGACTGGAACTTTGCGGCTTCACAGACCAGGCGCATTTCCTGCCGGGGCTCGGAATCGAGGAGTACCTTAAAAAGCTCCAGGAATCTGACCCTAAAAACTACCTGAAAAAAATGCTTCAGGTTAAAACCCTTGTCATGGAAATGGGCGAGATGTTCAAAATCCTGATACAGAAAAAAGGAGTTGAATGCACGGAGCTTTCAGGATTGAAGTTCCAGAGCCGCTGGAGGATCTGATAGTATCAGGTTAACAGTAGCAGTACCATCGCTTCAATTCTGGCTCCATGCTTGTATGATTGCTCTATTATCTTCTCGATCTTTTTGCCTTCGTTGATCTCTTCGCCTTGACTGTCTTTTTTGCTTTCACTGTCTTTTTCACTTTCGCTATCTTTTTTGCCTTGACTTTCTTTGCTTTTGGTCTTGTTGGTCTGGCTATCTCTGCCAGAATCTTGCTTCTCTCTTCCCACCACGAAGATGCTGATGTGGTGGTTTTGCCCATGGTTTTGTTTGCCATTAATTTCCCTCCAGTTATTCTGTATTATTATTTTTATCATTAATAAGATTTATGCATATCTGTCAATGATATGAAAACAGTCACCTGAGATAATTGGATTGACCAGTTCATTATGTCGAATATAGAAACTGATAAGGAACTATAGCAGAACTCAAAACAAAAATACGCAGTATTAGCACAACCCGGATTTCGCCCGAACATAGCGGATCTGGCATGGACGTTAGTGGTCGACGGGCTGAACACCTCGTCACCTTGGTGCTTACAGGCCCCTTCTTCCCGTTGAGCCGGGCTTTCAGGTGCCTGCACTGGGCATGACTCACCAACTATACTCGTCCTTACGGATTTGCAGTCGGCTATGTTTTTATTAAACAGCCAGCGTTCCCTGGTCTCTGCGACCTGCCCTCTTCAGGGCAGGCACTCCTTCTCTCGAAGTTACGGAGCCAATTTGCCGAATTCCCTTAGCCAGTTTATCTTCGACACGCCTTAGTCTTCTCAACCAGGGGCACCTGTGTCGGTTTTTGGTACGGACACCCAGCCGCCTTTTCACGGGCACCCGGTTGAGCCAGCTTACGCCGTAACGCTTCCTACAGGATCACCTTTCGGTGCCCCGCGGTATCGGCGGTCGGCTTAGCCCCGTCCATTTTCGGGGCCCCGGACCTCGACTGGTGTGCTGCTACGCACTCCTTAGAGGATAGCTGCTTCTGAGCTCACCTTCCAGCTGTCTTTGATCCAGGACCCCTTCGCATTTACACTTAGCCGACACTTGGGGACCTTAACCGCGATCCGGGTTGTCTCCCTCACGGACTACAAGCTTATCCCGGTAGCCCGGACTCCCGCCTTCTACGGCGACGGCGGATTCGGAGTTCGACAGGGGAGCCGGGAGATCTCCTTCTCCCGACCCCCCAATCGGTGCTCTATCCCGCCGGCTGCCTCTGGCGAGGTCATGCTTAGACATGTTTCGAAAGGAACCAGCTATCGCCCGGCTCGATTAGCATTTCACTCCTAGACAGAGGTCACGTGAGCGAATTGCACATCAGCGCTTGAGCCGAGCCATCCGCCGGGTGGCATAAATGCCGTTCCACTACGTTCAGTTAGCGTCCAGATTGTGCTTATACACGGTATCATTTCAGCTTTCAATCGCTGATCTACCCTTCCGCAGCGGCATTGCACCGCTGAGTGCATGAACCCCGCAAATGCGGGGGCAGCATAGCAGTTTTTCGGTTCCCAATCGATAGACATAGCACACGTATTGCTTAGGAGGTGATCCAGCCACAGGTTCCCCTACGGCTACCTTGTTGCGACTTAGCTCCACTTGCGGGACCCGGGTTTGAGCACGCCAAATAGCGTGCCCTCGCCCGGACCCCGCAAGCGCGGCTAGGCGGGCGGTGTGTGCAAGGAGCAGGGACATATTCACCGCGTGATGTTGATACGCGATTACTACGGATTCCGGCTTCATGAGGGCGAGTTGCAGCCCTCAATCCGAACCTGGGCTGGGTTTAGGAGATTACCGTCCTCTCTCGAAGTAGGAAGCCCATTGTCCCAACCACTGTAGCCCGCGTGTAGCCCGGACCATTCGGGGTATACTGACCTATCGTAGCCCGCTCCTTCCTCCGCTTTAGCAGCGGCGGTCCCCGCAGTGTGCCTACCCTTTGCCTCTTTGCGAGACAAAGGATAGTGGCAACTGCGGGCGCGGGTCATGCTCGTTACCTGACTTGACAGGATGTCTCACGATACGAGCCGGCGATGGCCATGCACCGCCTCTCAGCTAATCCGGTAAGGTCTTTAGCCGGACTTTCATATCGCTGTCTGGCCCGGTAAGCTTCCCGGCGTCGAATCCAATTGAACCGCAGGCTCCACCCGTTGTGGTGCTCCCCCGCCAATTCCTTTGAGTTTCAGCCTTGCGGCCGTACTCCATAGGTGACTCGCTTAGTGTTTTCACTGCAGCACCAGGTGCGGTCGCACCACACCTGGCACCTGGCGAGCATCGTTTAGGGCTGGGACTACCCGGATTCCTAAACCGGTTTGAGCCCCCAGCTTTCGTCCCTCACCGTCGGACCCGTTCTGGTGGGATGCCTTCGCCATCGATGGTCCCCCAGGGATTTTCAGATTTCACCCTTACCCCTGAAGTACCCCCCACCTCTCCCGGTCCCAAGCCTGCCAGTATCTCCTGGTCGCCCGACGGTTAAGCCGCCGGATTTCCCAGGAGACTTGACAGGCCGGCTACGGGCCCTTTAAACCCAATAATAGTGATTACCACCCAAGCCGCCGGTGTTACCGCGGCGGCTGGCACCGGACTTGCCCGGCTCTTGCTTTCCGCCGCTTTTTACACGGCGGGACAGCCCTCTTCGGGCACTTGGGGTCCCCCTGTCGCGGTTGCCCGCATTGCAAAGGTTTCGCGCCTGCTGCGCCCCGCAGGGCCTGGGTTCTTGTCTCAGAACCCATCTGGGGGCTCTTGCTCTCACAACCCCTACCCGTCTTCGGCTAGTAGGTGCGTTACACCCACTACGACCTGATAGGACGCAGATCCATCTTTGGGCGCAGAGAGCCTCTCAGCCACGGGGCATTCCAGCGCCCGTGACCTATCCAGAATTAGTCCCGGTTTCCCGGGGTTATACCGGTCCCAAAGGCAGGTTATCCACGTGTTACTCAGCCGTACGCCGAGGGCTCTCCCCTCCCGGCTAGCATGGCTTAGTCGGACCCCGATAGCAGTAATCTCTGGCAGGATCAACCAGTGTTATATCGATTGGAATTGACCGAACTGCTATGCTTACGTCAGACGAGGAACTGCGTTCCCGTCTCCATTTGGTATATAGTATATCATGGTTGGAATGCGCCTCTTCAGGTTATTCTTTGGGCTGAGCCGATGCCGGATTTTAACCATGGACCAGTGCGATGATAAACAGCTATTGCTCCCCCTGCGATAATCGGATACTCTATTGTTTCACAGCACCCCAACTACAACTAAATGTATCACGCATGGATGTATATAGACTTCGGTCACAAACGGTACAGTCAGCCTGGATGTACGGCTTCCAGATCGCTATCCAGCGATGCCAGGTCGTTTTGCCCGGCAGGGTAAATGCCATACTGCACAGACGAAAAGGTTTATAATCTAAAAATAAATTATCTATTCAGGGAGTTTTTATGATCAAAACAACCAAGCCTGGATTAACTGAGGTCCCGCCAGAGGTATGCGTGGACCATGATAAAGAGAACTACCACATCGAGATAGAACTGCCCGGGGTAAAGAAAGAGGATATCGACCTTGAAGTTGGCGAAGATGCATTATGCGTACGCGCCCCAAAGGAGGATATCGTTTACAGCGCATGTTACTCTTTAGCTCACAGCGTTGATACCGGAAAAGTCAGCGCCAGGTTCAAAGATGGTCTTCTCACTATCAGAGCCGCCTTCAAGCACCCTATTCAGGTAGGGGTTAAAGTACCGATCGAATGATCTGATTGTACCAGTCAAAATCTTAATCATATTGGATTTTATAATTAGAGTGTATGTCGGATGAGAGAGTTGCCAAAATCATCGCACTGCTGAAAAAAGAGTACCCTGACGTAACGACGGCGCTTAATTTCTCAAACCCTCTGGAGATGCTGGTCGCTACTATACTTTCAGCCCAGAGCACGGACAGGCAGGTGAATGAGGTTACAAAGAACCTCTTTAAAAAATACAGGGTGCCTGAAGATTATGCTAAAGCCCCGCTGGAGGAGCTTGAGAAGGACATCTACTCCACAGGGTTTTATAAGAACAAAGCACGGAATATCAAAAAAATGTGCGAGATACTGGTCGAAAACTTTGGAGGTAAAGTCCCGGATAACATGAAAGACCTCATCACCCTGCCGGGAGTAGCAAGAAAGACGGCGAACGTAGTGTTGTGGAACGCTTTCGGGAAAAACGAGGGAATAGCTGTCGATACCCATGTAAAGAGGGTGGCAGCCAGACTCGGTCTCACGGCGAATACCGACCCTGATAAGATAGAGAAGGACCTGATGAGGATAGTCCCGAAAAACGAGTGGGGTATCTTTTCCCTGCTGCTTATAAGGCATGGAAGGGAGATATGCGTAGCCAGGAAACCGCGCTGCCAGGACTGCGTTTTGAACAGGATCTGCCCCTCTGCATTTACCTTTGGGTGAGATATGCCGCTTGATGAATATAAGAAAATGAGAGATTTTACTAAATCACCTGAACCTTTGCCTGAAAGTGGTTTTAAAAAGGGGACAGGAAATATATTTGTGGTGCATGAGCATGATGCCTCGCACCTGCATTATGATCTGCGGCTTGAAATAGGCGGAGTGCTGCGGTCATGGGCTGTACCGAAGGAGCCGCCTCAGAAAGAGGGCGTAAAGCGCCTGGCCATCCAGACAGAGGACCACCCTCTGGAGTATGCGGATTTTGAAGGCACGATACCTGAGGGTTTACAGAAAAATAACATAGCTAAATCGGCTTTCTCCGAGACTTTAAGAAATCTGCGTTCATCTGCGTTTATCTGCGGTTTGTTCTCCTGAAATTTGCTACTTTATTTTCCTCCAAAGACTGAGGGAATGTACGGTGCAGGCACGGTGCGCATCTGGGACAGGGGCGAGTTCAGACCGGAAGAAGAGACCGGCGACAGGCTGCTTTTTGAACTGAAGGGAAAAAAACTGACAGGAAAATACGCCCTGATAAAGACGAAGTTCAAAGGAAAGGACTCCTGGCTTTTCTTCAAGAGGAAATGAGCATGTGGCAGGAGATGGCTAAGTTCGGAAAGAAGCTCGTAGAATACGGGCTTGTGGAATCACATTTCGGGAACATAAGCATCCGCACCGGCAGCAGGATGCTCATAACCAGGACTGGCGTCTCCCTTGATGAGATAGATGAAAATAGCGTTGTAGAGGTGGAAATAGATAGACCCTCAAACCTCGACATAATCGCCTCATCTGAGAGCATCGTGCACAGGGCGATATACAGGAATACCCGTGCCCTGGCGATAATCCATGCCCATTCCCCCTTTGCCGTTATCGAATCCCTGCTTGCGGACGGGGGTGTTATAATCCCTCTTGACAGCGAGGGGCAGTATTTCCTGCATGAGATCCCTGTTGTTGAGGGAGGCATCGGGACGCCTGAGCTTGCGAAAAACGCTTCAGAAGCGCTCAAAGACCGCAGGGGCGCTATTGCCCTGGGCCACGGCACGTTCGCTATCGGGAAAGTACTTGAGGAAGCCTATATCGTTACAACGCAGATAGAGCACAGCTGCAAACTGAAATACTATTACGATCTTGCTAACAAAAATAAAACTTCCGGGCTATGAGAGCGGATTCTGACGAAGGCGACCAAGAATATATATAGCTGCAGGTCATACTGATATCCAATCAGTTGGCTTATTAAGTAACATATAGAATCCGGGATAATCCCCTGTCTGTTTGTGCTTTTTTTAGGTTGATTGATTGAACAGAAGGGAATAGATTGTTTACAGAACAAGAAAAAATTGCTCCGGTCTCGGAGGGCGGGGTCCACGATGTTACAATCGAGGGCGTCGCCAGAAAGGGAGATGGAATTGCACGTATCGAGGGCTTTGTGATTTTTGTGCCCGGTACTAAAATCGGTGACAAGGTCAAGATCAAAATTGAACGGGTCATGCAGAAATTCGCGATTGCAACCCTTGACGAGACGAATCAGTAATAAGGAGATAAACATGAGCGACGATAGAAGAGGCGGCTTCCGCGGCGGAGGAAGAGGCGGTTTCAGACCAAGCGGTCCAAGAGAGATGCACAAGGCAACCTGTGCAGACTGCGGTCAGGAAACTGAGGTACCCTTCCAGCCATCCGGCGACAGACCGGTATACTGCAGGGAATGCTACCAGAACCATAGACCAAAGAGATATTAAGTTTATACTTACATATATAATATATAAAAAGATAAATGGCACTGATATCTAAAATATCACTGCCGCAGCTTTTTTTAGGTTTTTATTATTTAAGCCAGATAGCTTCGGCGCCGTTCTATGTGTACATATAATTATATTCAGGTGCCTGTTTCTTATTATTCTCGACAGTATCTGGCTTATTCTCAGACAGGCTGGTTGCTATAACCCCGAGGAACTCTCTTTCGATCAGGGAAATAACCTCCTTGCTAAGCCCTTTCTGCTCAAAGACCAGGACATCTCTCTCGTTATATACGGATATCTTTCCTTTTTCATTATCCGATACTACTTTCCAGATCCTGTCAACGGGTTGAACCCATGCCCAGATGCCCATATATAGCACCTCCTATATTTTTTATCCGATCACCTGTTGGATATAAACAGGTTGTTCGAAGTTTTATTCTTATAACAATAGTTAGGTTCTTTCTGTATTTAAATTTATCTCATGCTAAAAATTTAATTGTTATAATTATAATCATATGCATCACTATGTGCATGATTAATGCTGTCAATGGTGACTCTCATGCTTTATCTCTACAGGCTCGCATTCAGCGCACTCGAACTGCAGCGTCGTATGCAGTATGCTGAACTCTTCCCTCAGCGTACGGCTTATCTTACGTATCAGGACATCTGTCTGCTGAACATGGATCCTGTCTACGAGGACATGTGCGCTCATGGCATGTATGTTCGAGCAGATGCTCCATATATGTACATCATGCACGCCCTTAACGCCCTCTACCTGTGTCATTATATCTTTCAGGGTATCGGCATCGACGTGCTTCGGGGCGAACTCAAGGAGAATACGGGCTGAGCCGAATATGAGCTTGGTTGCACCGTAGATAAGCATCACGCCAATAAGAATGCTGAGCACTGGATCGACTATGCTTTCCCCTGTAAGTATAATGATCACAGCCCCTGCAATCACTGCCAGCGATGCCAGAGCATCGCCAAGCACATGCAGGTACGCCCCCCTGATATTGAGCTCATGATGCCCGTGCAGTTTTAAAGCTGCCCAGGCATTTACAGCCAGACCGATAGTAGCGATTACCAGTACCTGAGCACCTCTCACCGGGGGCGGGCTTAATATTCTTTCATATGCTTCGAAGAAGATAAAAACAGCAACCAGGATAATCGTTACCCCGTTTATCAGGGCTGCGAAAATCTCAAACCTGTGGTAGCCGAAGGTCACCTCCCTGCTGGAAGGGCGAGCTGATATTCTTATTGCACCATATGCAAGGACCAAAGCCACCACATCCATGAAAACATGGGCTGAATCAGACAGCAGAGCAAGGCTATTGGAGATTATGCCCCCCACCAGTTCCATCAGGAAGATGGCTGCTGTAAGTAATGTTGCAGTTCTCAGGTTAGTACTAACATCGCTCATGTTTACCTTTTCTATCTGATGATATATTATTGATTTATGCCATGATAAGATATTTCTATCGGTAGTGCTTAAACCTAAAGCATCAATAAACCGTTGGATTAACTCTCGATTTTCCAATCCCTTTCCAATAGTCTTGAAAACCTCAGAATCATCATGCTTGAACTCTTATTGTATAGCATCAGCCTGACCATAACACTCGTTATGCTCTGAGTCGGGATGATCAGTGACATGTGAACGGTGCGTTAATGCCTGCTTCAGTAAATTAAAATCGTTAAATTTGATTCTTATTTCGTATTCAAAATTAGATAACAGTCTCTTATATCCAAGCCAGGTTTCGTTTTGCATTCCGTTTTGCATTCGGTTCTCCTATTATATGATGAATAATATTATGTTTATGCGTGTATTTGGCTATGTAAGTTCAACCTGTTAAAACAGGCAACAGGCATTCACACCCCGCCTAACTATAGCACCCCTTTTTTCGCCCTCTGGAGCCTTCATGAACCTCTTTGCTTCTCTGACTGTGAAGCCAGCCAGCTTACCGGCTTCGTCAAAATTTTTTACAATTCCGTTCTCGCCCTCGCTGTGTTCAACTGAGCCCGGAGGGTACCGGAAGTTGATATACATCACGTCAGACTCAGCATCGTAATCTATCCAGACATCATTCCTTCCGGACCTGATAACGTGCGGGATAATTCCAAGTATTTCCTCTTCCTTTTTTTTCATAAAGCACCTCTATTCTGTAAACCTGATCTGTACTTCTATCTGCTGCGTGCATCCTGTGCAGACTATAACTTTTCTGTATGCCTTTCTATTTGCCGTTCTATTATCCATTATTTAATTCCCATATTTACTTCCCATCCGGCAATGCCTTAATATCGCTGTAAAATCTCATAATCAGCTTCGCTGTAATGTTTTCTTTATTCATGGCAAACGTTCTTACCTGTTTGCCGAGCCTTTTCTCTGTCACGATATCGTTCTCAACAAGCGTCTCTATCACCCTTGCCACGCTTGAATGGGAAAGCCCGGTCTCCCTGGCGACCCCCGATAAGCAGGTAAACTCGCCATTATGTTCTATCAGGTTCTCCAATACAAGCATCCGGGCATTCCTTCCAAATATCTTTTCAAGCATAATCTCCTCATTACCCGGTAAGTCCCAGAGTAACAAAAACGCCTACAGTAAACCCTACCAGAAAAAATAATATTGGCAGTAGATATCGCATTATATATTTGATCTTTTCTTCGGGCATTCTGTGTTCCATAATTAACGTCTCCCATTTCTGAATTGATTAGATATCATATACAACATCTTCTTTTGCCCCGCAATTATAACAGGAGATGTAACCAGAACGCTCTTCTCCTTTTCTGGCTATAAACAAAGAACCGCATAAGGGACATTCTGCAGGTAAATTCACCTTCCCATGGTGGTCCTTATTCCAGTGCGTAAAGCCTGTGCTGCCGTTTTTATTTAATAGATCTCTCAATGCTATTCTTACAGTACGGTATCCTGTATCATCAAAATCTTTAAGATCTAAATCTTTGATAATCCGCTGATGCCAGTGCCGCAGTGTCCCCCCTGTGGATTTACAAATATCGGCTATCTCAGCCTGTGTTTTTGTTTCTCCTGCAAGAAGCGCGCCCATATATAAAAAAGCAGGGACTAAGTATTTCCCGCTTCCGTAATGCTGCAGATCGTATGTTTTTTTAAGATACGTCTGCGCTATGATCCTGGTTAATTGCATCGCGCAGCTGCTAAGATTTAAGGCTTTGCCGTATTCCTCTATAAGTTTGATATTCGGACATACAAACACCCTGCACGCTTTTATTTTTAGATCTCTGGCTGTTATCTCCCCACTCATAAAAATCAAGGCTGTAAAGATATTTCTTTGGCTTTCTCTAAAAACGTTCTTCCCTTATCTGTTATTACGTATCTGTTCTCTTTTTTCTCCAGCAGTCCGTTCTTTATCAAGAGGTCCAGGCACTTACCTGTAAGATTAAAATTTAAGTTCGTTTTATACACTATCCGTGTTTTGTTCTGCTGCTCTTTGCATACGTTCAGAATGTCTGTAATTATATCTATTCTGCCTCGATTCATGCTTATTTCCTCCCGGTAATTTCAACATGCCTGCCTGAGAAGCCCGCTTTTAGCAGCTTCACCATGTCCTCTTGGGACCCGAGTATGTCGTGTTTTGCCATGTCTGCAGGTGTAGTTGTGTAATCCTGTTCCCTGGATTCACTGATACCAAGCACATCAGTTAATCGACTCAATAGTATCACCTTCGCTTCTATTTGATAGTTGGAAGTGCGAATATAGTGGTGAGGGAGTGGGGTTAGGTTTTAAAATAGGCACTTACAACCACCGAACTAATGACGGTTAGCAGTGCATATATAGTTTTGGTTTATATTAAGTAATAACAAAAACAATATATAAATTATATAAATGGTAAGTGATATAACACATGAAAAGTAAACGTGAAAGTATGTTGGAGTTAAAGGTCAGAAAGCTTGGTAATAGTTTGATAATTACGATACCGGCAGAGATTGCTAAGATGTATGGAATTGTAGAAGGATCGGCAATCGAAGTCGTTCCTGATAAGGATAAACTCATCATGCAAAGCAAAAAAAGGTGAAATTATGAAGAAGACGTGAACTTCTGATATGATGACGAGATACTTCGATTGTTGTAGAGCAGAGAGAGCATAATAAACGCCTTGAGAAAATCCTTGAAAAACTGGCTGAACGATAAATTTATCACGATTTGTCATCAAATATTTTATAAAATTAAAATTTTAAATTCTATAAAAGCTCCGCCGTCTGGGTAATATTACAAAGAATAAGTATTTCTATCGGTAGCGATTCGAAGCACTCATGATTATTGAGCAGATACACCTTGACAACGGCAGCGCCATTGGTTTGAAGCTTGATATGGAGCATGCCCCTCTCCTTGTCATCAGGGCAAAAAAAGGTTTTGTGATGTGCGGGTACCTTAACATGGAAGTGGCTAATAAGCTTGGGGACGCGGCTGTCAGGGTAACGGGCGTGAGGAGCTTTGAGGACGTTCTGGACGCCAGAGCAGTGGACGTTTCCGCGGCTGCAAAAAAAATGGGCATAGCTGTCGGCATGACGGCTAAAGAGGCTCTTGAGATGATGCTTTAATTCGAAAGACTTATAAATTCCTGTACTAATAGTAATATCCCTAATCATTATGGTGATTATAATTAGAACATCTGCACGGTGATAAAGCTGGATGATAACTCATTTGACTGGATATACCGGAAGACGATTCCACGGGATAAGGGAGGATAGAAAATGGATGGCATAAAGATTCTTGTTGTAGAGGATGAGAGTATCGTGGCAATGGATATAGAGAGCAGGTTGAGGAGCCATGGGTACTCTACTTCTGTTACCTATTCGGGAAAAGGAGCCGTTAAAAAAGCCGAAGAGATGATGCCGGATCTGATTTTGATGGATATCATGCTAAATGACGAGATAGACGGCATTCAGGCCGCTGAACAAATTAAGAGCCGCTTTGATGTTCCCATCGTATATCTTACCGCTTATTCAGATCCGAACACACTGCAGCGTGCGAAAATAACCCAGCCTTTCGGTTATATAATAAAACCTTTCTCAGAGAGGGAACTGCATATTGCCATAGAGATAGCGATTTATAAGCATGCTATGGAGAAGAGGCTCAAAGAGAGCGAACGATGGCTCTCAGCAACGCTTAGAAGCATAGGCGATGCTGTCATAGCCACGGACGAGAGAGGGGCTATTAAATTCATTAATCTTTTCGCAGAGGCATTAACCGGCTGGAAGCAGGAAGAAGCTGCAGGCGTACCTCTGGAAGATGTTTTCAACATTATCAACGGCGAAACGCGTGAACGCGTGGAAAATCCCATAACAAAGATAACACGTGAAGGTCTTTTCTTCGGTCTTGCGGATAATAACATGCTGATCTCCAGGGAGGGGACTGAGATACCTGTAGAAATAATCGGTACCCCCATTCTGGATGAGAAAAATAACATGGTTGGCACGGTTCTTGTTTTCTATGATACCATTGCCAGAAAGAGAATGGAGACGTTGATCTTTAGTAAACCGGCTCCTGGCGAGCAGAAACCTGTTGGGAACTAAAGCCTGCTGTCAGGCGTTTTGCACACGTTCAGTTTCCTGCATATATCGCAGTCTTCCTTGCAGGGCTCGATATGTATCAATATTGAGAGATTGGGGATTTTCGTCTTGATATCTCTCTCAAGATGGTTGCAGAATTCGTGAGCCTCTATCACATGCTGGTTCCTGGGAACGACCAGGTGCAGATCAACGAATCTTTCCGCCCCCGACATCCTTGTGCGGAGGTTATGGAATCCCGCATACTGCGAGTAATGCTCAGCGATTATAGATTTGATGAGGGTTTCTTCCCCATCCGACAGTTTGACATCCATGAGACCTGAGATGGAGCGTTTAGTGAGTTTGTACGATGCCTTTATGATGATGAGGGCTACCAGTATTGCCAGAACAGGATCGAAAATAGGGTTCCCGGTAAGCTGTATGAGTACCAGACCGGCAAACACACCTGCTGAGGTATATACATCCGTGGTGAGGTGATAAGCGTCCGCCTCAAGTGCTATGGATTCTGCTCTCTTTGCTATTTTCATGATTTTCCTTGAAATAATAAGGTTCACGGCCGCAGATATGCCCATTATGATGATGCCTGCTCCGATGAATTCAATCTTTCCTCCTGAGGTTATTTTTCCGCTCGCCTCAACTAGTATGGCTATTGCTGCTATGAAGATCAGCAGAGCCTCTACTGTCCCTGAGATGTTCTCAAATTTGCCGTGCCCGAATTTATGCACGTCATCAGCAGGTTTCCCGGCTTCCCTGACTGAATAATTGGCAATAGCTGCAGCCAGAAGGTCGATGCCTGAGTGAAGGGCTTCTGACAGTACGCTTATCGAACCCATGAGAATACCCGCTGCGAGCTTCAGGAGGAGCAAAAAAGCATTGGAATATATAGAGAGCCTTGCTACGGATGTTATTTCACTGTGCGCAGCAAGATACGTGTTATTTCCATCATACATTTGCCTTTAGTTTATATTAGCAATAGTATAAATGGCTATTTGAGGTATCGCTACTCCTAAAAATAAGGAGGGTCGGCCCTCTGACCCTTATTTATCCGTCTGGTATCGCCTTTGCTTATCAATATCCAGATTCCTCAGCAGTAACTTTGCGGGAAGCAGGTCTTTCCCTCTCAATATACTCCGCTTTAGCCTCTCCGGTAGAAGAGATATCTTCAGCGCCTGTACGTTCCAGGATTTCCTTGGCGCGGTCAACCTCCTCTGAGCTTTCGGAGTGAACAGAGAGCAAAATCCCGCCCTTATTGATGCTTCCCTCGTACCTCTTTGCCTCGTACTCAGGTATACCCATGCCGATAAGTGCTCCTGCGATCCCGCCGACTGCTCCGCCTGCACCCGTTGCAGCCCCCTCCGGAGCCTTTGTATGCTTCTCGTGCGCGAATTCTCTTGTAGCTACGCCTTCAGGCATAAGTACCGAGATATCCGAGTTCCGGAAACCTGCGGCTTTCAGAGCATCTACAGCCGACTCAACCCCAACCCTGCTGGAATATATGCCGAACATTGCTTTATTTTTTGCCATGTTCTAACCACTCCCAATAATCTACCTCTTCTCTTTCTACTTAATATTATCCGTAAAGGTGTCGGCAATCGTGGTGCGGCGTAAGATTGGTGCGGCAAAACACGAGGAACTCAGACAGGGTATAAGACCCTCCATTTAATGAGAACCCCATCTTCCAGATCTTTGCACGAGATAAGCGACAGCCTGCAGAACCCGTTTGTGTATCCCTCCCCATCCACGAGCGTCGGCGCAGTCCTGCCCCCGATAATGATGTTGCCAATGAAGGTATATATCTCGTCCACAAGCCCTTTTGAGATAAGTCCCCAGTTCAGTGTAGCGCCTCCCTCCACCATCAGGCGGTCGATACCGCGCGCCTTAAGTTCAATAAGGAGTTCTCCAAGTTCCACGCGCGTCTTGCCTGTGGTTATAATCTCAGCATGCCCTGCAAGCTGCTCCACCCTCTCCTCAGGTGCTCTCTCCGAGACCGCTATTATCCTTTTGCCTGCGCCTTTTTTGAAGATATCGGCATCGATCGGTGTTCGCGCCAGGCTGTCGACCACCACCCTGGCAGGGTTCTCATCAAGCCCTCTTGCTCGCCGCTTTTCCCTGCGCTGAGCCGATTTTACGGTAAGGCTGGGGTTATCCGAGAGTACGGTGCCTATGCCCACCATTACGGCATCGGAAGTGGCTCTGAGCTCATCCATGCGGTCAAAGTCAAAGCTTCCTGAGATGCGGGTTTGCCGCCGCTCGATCGTAGCTATTTTCCCGTCAGCGCTCATGGCCGCGTTGATGAAGACGAAGGGGCAGGTGGATTTATCCAGGTTATTCATTGTATCAGGTGTGAGTTCTTCTTTATACTTATGGGATGAAATATCTAACCGAGAACTGAATATGGGATATCCGTCTTGGGACTGAAAATATAAATCTATGCTTGCATCAGGCTTGTAGTTTTATATATTCATAGCGATAAGATTAACTTAGAGATGAAAACAGCAATTCTTTTTAACGGTCGAAGGCTTAATAATCCTACACGCAGAGCAATTGCTGAGATACTCAAACGCACATCTGCATGTTATGAGATGTCGCTGTACCTGCTAAAATCAAGACTGAACCCGCATATTTTGCAATGGCTTGAAACTGAAGGTCATTATCAAACTCACAGTGGTCCGCTTTTGGTTTTAAAAAATAGTGCGGTGTATCTTACCTTAGAGGGTCGGATCAAATCATTAAAGGATATAAGCAGTCTTGAAAAAATAATGGAGCAGGGTAAGTATGAGGTCATCATGCATTACCCCACCTATCCAGAAAACATCAAAAAAATAGAAATGTTTAGCAGAATGTTAGGAAAAGCATGGAAAAAGACTTACTTAAAATCATCAGATTACTTAACAGGCACAAAATAAAATATTTGCTGATCGGAGGATATGCAGCAGTGCTCTATGGTGTTCCACGAGCCACATTCGATATAGATATCGCAATAGCATCAGATCCTAAAGAGGAAGAGAAAACTATCAACCTTTTATCGTCTAAACTCGGATTTATTGAAAAAGGGAAATTAGAGGGTGGCATCAGATTGACAAAAGGCGATATCGACCTCGATATAATGTTTATAGAGAGCCATAAATTCAAATTTTTCTATGAATATCATGAAAAATTGCCATATAAAGGGGCTATTATAAAGCTACCCAATATGATGGATCTAACCTGTATATCGGCTATTTCAGTAACTATGTTCGATCCTTAACTCATATCATGCATAAAATATCATATAAGATCAATATGCTGCAGTCCATTTTAATTATGAAGGCAAATATTTA
>Ga0074199_1001558_pt1 | contig 18960 bp, 18 predicted proteins | sample EPASupsiteSAE347_FD_64528 | JGI IMG/M metagenome (GOLD analysis project Ga0074199, IMG submission 64528) | Bioremediated contaminated groundwater from EPA Superfund site, New Mexico - Sample SAE3-47 | ecosystem: Environmental > Aquatic > Deep subsurface > Groundwater > Contaminated ...
ATTCTGACTATGGATTTTTAAATGCTAGAGAATTAAAATCCTTAAAAGATCCAGATAAACTTGTTAATTCAACGGCATTCAAAAATATAGATCTTAACGATCTTGGTGAAATGCCAGATTCTCAATTGAATAAAATTTGTAAATCTCATGACATTGAAAAAACGATTAAAGAAATCGCGAATTATCCGAACCAAATCGTGAATGAAAATTTTTTTGAATATATCTCACATAAAGAAAAAATTCAAAATGAAAAAATTGAGATCGAATCCTTCCACAACCACACTTCACCCTTGGATGAATGGTTTAAATGACGCCCACTAATAAGTTTACACCGACACAAATGGCGATTTTGATCTTGTTGAAGACTGAAGATAAGAATGGAGAATTATATTCCCCAATACCTGGCAGAATTCATCTTGTGAAAGAATTGTTCTCCATAAGTCAGACTGATCTTGGGAAGAAATTACTCCCGGAATTAAAATTTGAACCTGACAATTTTGGTCCATTTGATGAAACAATATTTGCAGCATTGGAGGGCTTAAGAGATGGTGGCTTTGTAATATTCGACACATCATCACCAAATAATTCCAAAATTCTTCTTAATAAAAAAGGGATAGAGACCTCAGATCTTTTATGGAATAAAGTAAAAGATGATATAAAAATTTTATTTACTTATACGAAAAAAAATTTTAATCATTTATCATCTACGAGAGTTCTCGATAAAATTTATTCGGCTTACCCGGAAATGACAGTTAATTCACAATCAAAAGTTGCAGAAAAATATCGTCCTAAAAACTTGACACCATGAATACTGCCTTTTTTGCTGATAGTGATTTTTTGACTGGACTATTAGCGAGGCGCGACAGTCGTCACGACCTCTCACAATCAATTTTTGATTATCTGATCGAAACTAGGTTGATTACCGAAATATCAGATCTGCATATTTCAAATTACATTATAATGGAAGTGATTCATAATTTACAAGGTAAAAAAGTTCCATTCGTAAAAATTCTTGAAGATTATAATACTCTGATCGGTTGTCATGTTTTTCAAATTAAACCAAAAGAAATAGATCTTGCGCTTCAAACAAAATTGGCTCCTTATTGCAATCATCGAACACATAATCCGCCACCTATCGGTCTAGTTGATGCAACAAGTCTAGTTGTAATGGATAAAAAGCGAATCAACTCTTTAATCTCTTTTGATGATGGTTTTGGAAAGCTTCCCGATCTTTTTATTCGAGTAACTAACACTGATGTAATAGATCAAAGAATTTTAAGTTACTATAGATAATTCCAAAATTGGAATTAGTCAAGTTATTGTGATAGTTCGGTATACTCTTCCATCTCTCCCGCGGTGCATCCCCCCTCCCCCGATCCCATCCCCGCCCATACCCTTGTTTGTACAAGCGATCGCCCCTCGCCAGCACAATTACCCGCCCCCAACCATGATCGCCCGCTGAAACACTCCTATACTCTCCTGTTCTGTTCACGTCGTAGAAATGTGAGAAATCAGGGAAACTATCTTGTTTTTGACCGAAACTATCCTGCCGGATTGGTGGAGCAGGGAAATCCGGGCTCGTAAAATGCCCGGATTGGCCGGACCCCAGATATGGGGTACATTCCCGCCGGTTTCCGGCACCTCCCGGCGTTTCCAGTAACCCGATCCCCCTCCGTTTTCGCGTACCAAAGGCGCCTAAAGAGACAGGTTTCCGAGAGCAAAATGGAATACGTTTACTGTTCAGAGGATAAAATCAGCCCCGTCCAAAAACAGGGACACAAAAAATCCCGAATAAGACACAAAAAACCGGGTGGCAGGGTCAGTTGGAGGCGATTTCAGCCCCGGATGGGATTACCCCTCACGGACGCCCCCTGCCCCCCTCAATACCCCACGGCCCCAGCACCCGGCTCGTCCCCTTCTGCACCGGCTTCCCGGTCGTTGCCGCAGTCTCCTTCTTTACGCGATCCACTCCTCGTCCGCGAGAAACGCCGTCCACTGACGGTCCATGGTCGCGGCGTCGGGCCTGGAAACAAATCCCCGCGGACACGCATAATTGTGATCGGAATCCGATTGGAGTAAAAAAAAGATTAAATGTTCAGCTCAAGAATGATCGGGCCGTCATAGGCATTCTGGGAAGATCCCTCCTTCACAACACCCCCGTTCTTCAGTATCTGGACCGTTATCGGAACGTAAACACCATTGCCGGTAACCGGATCATATTCGCTGTCCCAGCCAAGCTGGAGATAGATCGAGTTCTTGGCATTGGTCACCGGGAATATATCCGAGGATGTGCCCTTGAGACTCCCATCGGATGATCCGGTCTCCCAGAACCCGGCATACGACTTATGCCCCCCGTAGATCACGCTGATGGAATACTCGTTGCTGCCGGAACCCGAACCCGCGGCCACGGTGGTTCCTCCGGAAGTTCCCTGTGTATATCCGGTGTTCCCGCTCTGGGAGGCGGGTTTGTTCGAGCATTGTCCGTTGGCGTAGTAGGGATATCCTTCGAGACAGCAGTGCCCTTCACTGGTATCGGTTTTCTTGTACCCTTCCCTGCAGCCCTGGCACGCGTTATCCCAGTAATACGGCTGGTCTTTCGGGCAGCAGTGACCTTCGCTGATCGATTCGCCACTGGTCCGATCTCTCCAGATCCCGGTTCCCTCGGGACACTGGTTGCACGTTTTGTTGTAGGCATAGGGTTGTTCTTCAGGGCACTCGTGACATTCGCCATTATAATAATAGGCTGAGCTGGTGGGGCAGCAGTGATCTTCACTGCCCCGTGGCGTGTATCCATCAGCACATGCATGACAGCTGCCGCTGTACCAATACTGGTGCGACAACGGGCAGCAATGGCCCTGGGTTGTACCGGATTGCTGATACCCGTTCCCGCAATCCGATCCGGCAGAGGCCAGTGTCGGCGGGATCCCGTTTCTGTTCCCGACAAGGACAGAATAGGATTTTTCATCGGATGACGGAGGCGTGTCGGAATCAGTTACCCTGATGGTAAAACTGTCGGTAACAATATAGGTCACACTATCCGGCAGGGTTCCCGGCGTCCCGGAAAGAATTCCGTCAGCAGAGAGGTTGAACCCGTCCGGAATCGTGGATCCCGGCTTAACCGACCAGTTATACGGCGGAACGCCCTTGACCGCCTCCATCTGGAACGCTCCTGGCTGGCCGGCATACCACTCCGGGAGGTTATTGGTCGTTATCGTTACATTATGCCGACCTATCGGGTTTGACAGGCATCCGGCAGAGAGAAGAATAATAATTGCAAGAAGGACGAGGGGTATGGTTAAACCGGCTTTTCTCATGAGAACCACCCTGGCGATCGAACAGTTACACGTCGATGCAGAGAACTCTATTCTATAAAATGATAATAATTTGTTCTTAAATTATTGGTAACCTCAATAACTGTCTGGTTGTACTGCAGGGGCGTAACCCCCGTACCGGGTCTTCTGAGTGGTGGGATTGATTGTCAATCTCGGCAACCCCCATACCCGCGTTTGTACACACGATAGCCTCCCGCCAGCACACTTACCCGTCCCCAACTGCGATCGCCCGCTATAACACTCCTATACTCTCCTGTTCTGTTCACGTCGTAGAAATGTGAAAAAACAGTGAAACTGTCCTGTTTTTCTAAGTAACTATCCTGCCGGATTGGTGGATCAGGGAAATCCGGGCCCGTAAAAGGGCCGGATTTCCACGACCCTGAGATGTGGTTCAGGGCCTGGAGCCAGGTCCCAGAGGTAAAGCGAAGTTACCAGATTCGGAACACGGCGTTATCCGTTTGTTCAGACAACCCTTACGAAAAATAGATGTGGTTGTCAAAAATGAAAACCATGCGGTCGTTGATGGAGACAATCGTCTGGTTTCCTGAAATGCTGGCATGAGTTCCTGAAGGAGTCTCGATGACCTGACGGCTGACAACTCCGGCATCCTGATCGATCACAAATTCCGAAGTAACGTTCCTGCTGGAAATCTCAATCGCTGCAGTGCATTGTCCATTTCGGGGATTTGTTTTTCCGGAGCGGGGCAGAGCTGTCCCGATACCGGTAATGTTCCCGCCTTTCATCAGCATATCCTGGGCATTGGGATCGCTGAGCAGGATGGCGACAAGCGTCTGAACATCCAATCGTATACAGTTCGCATCCATTTCCCGGTCTTGGGACAAAAACGGTATCTCGTTTGCGGAATTCAGGAGGTCCCATCGTTTTGCCGGAGATATCCGTTCCTGATGGTAGGCTGACTCGTTATTCTCCGCGGATTGAACAACTATCCCGGAACCTGAACCGGCTTCGTAGCTGATGGTTCCATTCAGAGGGAGGAAAAACGTCTGCCGATCTCCAAAACGAGGATCTGATTGTTCCGGCCAGACCCTCACGACATACCCTCCGGGTCTCCAGGAGCCCACGTCAATGTCAAATGTCCAGACCGTCCTTCCGTTCTGGTTACTGGTTGTTGTTCTTCCTGCAGATCCTGTAATTTCGGTTGTTGTCTTCTTCCGCGAGAAAAGATCCACGGGCCAGATCTCGTACAGCATCGATGAACCCGCCGGAAGATCCGTCCGGCCTGACAGGTGGATAATCCCGGTACCGGGTTGTCGGGATACTGAAAGTATTGATACCATATTCAGAATTCCGGTCTCGTTGCAGGATTGCGGATCACCTGAACTGTTCATGGAGGAGAGAAGAATGGAAGAGCCAGACGGGAGTACGATGAGGGCGATAATACCTATTGCGATCAGGATTGCTGAAAAAAGGAAAAACATTATTCTGAAACGGGTACTCTGCATCATATTTTCCTGACGACCGATACGAGGGGATTCACGATCCTGTTCGGGATTCTGCAATCCGGTGAACGATGATCAGGACCAGCGGCACAACCAAACAGAACGCCATTATCCCTGAAAATAAATGCTGGCCGTGGGTGTTCTTCTGGATCGTCCAGGCGGATTCGATGAACAGGAATCCAAAATACAGTAATGCCATAATTGAGGTCAGGAATATTTTCCTGGGATACCGCATGGTTGCATACGCGAGAAGTGCCGCAACCACTGCTTTGGCAAATAAATACAGTCCTGCGGGCAGGCCGTCGAGTTTTATCCCGAAGAACCAGGTCTCCCAGTTGATGAGAAAGACAAAGAACGACACGGTGGCCCATACCCCGAGCATTCCCGCGAGGCAGTAACGCAAGATATTTTCCAGACCGCTGATGATTCGTATACCATCCATCTGATCGTTCACCTTCTGAAAACCGGGAGGAACGTCAATAATATCTCACGGTTTTCCTCTCGTTTTCACCCATGTGACAAGAACCCCTGCGCCCGCGAGTGCAGCAACGCAGAGGACTCCGGAAAGACCGGCCGTTGTTGTGGATCGTGCAGGTTCATGCCCACTGCCGGTAGCTGATTGCTCCACCCTGCCCGGAATCTGCCATGTCGTCCCGTTCGCCCCTACGCACCGGGAAACCGGATCGAGATCGATCGAGTAGTTCCAGAGCCCCTCGTAGGGATCGATGGAAGTGATGCGGACATTCAGTTCGTGCGCTGCGCAGGAGACCGGTGCCGTTTTCCAGGTAATCTCGTATCCTCCCGTTCCCGGATCGTGTTCAGAAATATCCCGGAAATTCATGGCCGGCCGGTCATCGATCCGGTATTCTGCGGTGACCTGTGAAAGATCGGGTGCCGGAAGGCGCGAAGATGATGATTCCGAAGGTGAAATCCCGATCGTGATCAACCCTTCGTTATCCCGCAGGATGATCGATTCAATCCGGGCCGTGATCCCGGTACTGGTCACGGTATCGCGTGGCGAGACCGATCCCACCAGCACTCCTTCGGGAGGCAGGATGACGACTTCGCCATCAGCGGTCAGGCCGGATGCACGTATCGTCAGGTAATAAACTCCGGGATCAACCTGGTGCCCCGCATCGTCCTTCTGGTCCCAGGGGATTGTCAGGGTCCGGGCTGAACCCGGTGTAAGTATCAGGGAATCCACTCCCGCTGGTATGGTCCGTACCGTACCCCGGTTCCATCCGGATTTCCTGAGGTTCACCGTAACTTCAGGGGGAATACCGGAAAGGTTGAGTTCAGCCTCGCCAGCGTTCCGTACCACAACTTCTACCGGAACGATCTCACCGTATGCAAACACCCATTTTGCCGGGACCGGTTCGAATGAATATTGTGTTGGAGCCGGGACTGGCTGAACCTGATCCGGGAATGCATTGGCGGGTACCGTGAATCCCAGGAGCGCGATGCACAGCACGTACATCACCAGCCGGAGAGTATTCGACGATGCAGTCATTTTATTTCACTTGAGAACGTGATGGATTTCCTCCCCACACCATCGTGAGGCGTGCCGATCTTGTTTCGGGATATCTTCAGGTTCCCCGGAATCCGGTATATTTTTGGTATATATACCATTTCTGTGCTGAAATTCGTCGCATGCTGGATTCGACTATCCTCCTCCCCCGATCCCATCCCCGCCCATACCCGTGTTTGTCCAAGCGATCGCCCCCCGCCAGCACAATTACCCGTCCCCAACCGGGATCGCCAATCGAAGAACGCTTCCAGCGTTCTTCTCCAGCTCTTACTACCCTTCGGGTAGTAATCGCCCGCCCAAACGCTCCTAAATACTCCTGGTCTTTCCACGTCGTAGAAATGCGAAAAATCAGTGAAACTGTCCTGTTTTTTAGCGAAATGTCGAATGCTGAAAGCATGAGACACGAGAAGACGTCAGTCTTCGAGGCTATCCTGCCGGGCCGGCAGGTTTCCAGTAACCCGATCCCCCTCCGTTTTCGCGCACCAAAGGCGCCTAAAGAGACATATTTCCGGCCGCGATATGCTTGGGGTCCTGTGAATCGGGGGTGATTTTTGACCAATCCGTATCTGGATGGCAGGAAAATATGCGAAAGAGACACAAAATTCCCCCCGGGAGCAGCAATCCGGGGCCATTTCCGCCTCCGTTGGGCGATACTTCCCAGGAGAGATCACTACCCCCTGATGAAGAGTCTCTCCCGGTCCACAACCCATATGGGCGCACACAACGATCATCCTGTAATGACAGTGCAGACCGGGCCGCATGCAAAGGATCATTCCCCGAAAAAGCCGGCCGGAAAAAATTTCCACAGAGATATTTCCTCTCTTGATGCACTGGCAGAGTACTCGCTGTCCGGTTTTCTTGAAAACGAACCGGATCTCTACACAATCTCCGATATCCGCGTGCGGTACCGGTAAAAAGGAAACGGGCAGGATCTCCCCGGCAATTCCGCCCTCAGCCACCCCCCTCCCCTCCTCCCACCATCCGGCCCGACGCATCTTTCCGTCGGAGAGCCTGCAGAACGGAACCCGGGGAAGGGGGGGAGGTCACCTCCCTCCCGAAAAAAAATTGATGGGGGGGTGGGGGGAGAGACCCCCCTCTCCGCGTAGCCACAAACGGGCGTGAGTGTGGAAGCGTCAGCCCCCGGTTTCACGTGGAGCCACGCCGGAGATTGCAAAAGATGAAGAGATCGCAGTCCCGGCCGGGATGCCGGATCGTATGTACCGCGGGGGGTGGTCGCCCCCCGGCCGATCAGACACAGGGTGGGGGGGGTCGGATCGTTTTTGCGGCAAACGGGAGGGGGGGTTGGGGGAGAGACCCCCCTGCCAGCGCAACCACAAAAGGGCCTGTCAGGGGATGACCCCCCGCACGGGCAGTCACGCGGGGCCCTGACGTGGAAGTTACCGTCCGTGATTTCGCGTGGAACAACGAGGGCGGGTGGTGAGGATGCCGGTACCGGGTTCCTCCCTCCCCGAGGAGAATTCCGTTTGGAATATCGGCATCTTCTTAATAATACGGGACAATATAATCGCCAGAGTCAGAAGAATGAGAAATCCCTTTTTTTTGATTATCGTTTTCTGGTGTCTGTTTCTTTTCATGCTCATAATGCCGGTATCCTCATCCTCCAGCATGGACCAGGTACAAGCTGCAGGCCCTGCAACAGTCACCATATCCGCATCGCCTTCCACGAACGGGACATACGTCTTCGGCGATAAAATCACCTTCTCCGGCTCCAACACAGATTCCCGGACAACCTACCTCTTCCTATCCGGGCCCGGGCCCAATACCGCCGGTTCGCAGATCACCAGGGACGATCCGGCGCTCTGGCCCGTTATCGATGGTGCCGCATCGACATTCCTGGCAGTCCGCGTCGGGGAGGAGGACCAGCAATGGTCCTGGACATGGGACACCCATAAATCGCCCCTGAGTGCCGGTACCTATACCATCTATGCCGTCAGTACACCACGCGACAAAACCCATCTGGACAGCGCGGTTTACGACAGCGTGGCAATCAATATGACAGAACCCGTGCTGACGGCAGCGGTCCGGCCGTCGGAAGCCACGCAGGAAGAGATAATCACTATCTCCGGGAAGGCAACCGGCCACCCGGTGCCCGGCATCGCGATCTGGATCATCGGCCCGGATTACTCGGACCGGTACGTCGTCGAACCGGATCCTGCAGGATCCTATTCCCTGGATATCGATACCACGACCACCCACTTGTTCCAGGGAGAGTACCATGTTGTGGTCGAACACCCCGGGGACGACGGGGAATTTGTTTTTATCCTGAACGGCGATTACCTCTATAACGCCCGGATTCATGCCAACATTTTCACGTTCCGGGGAAACGGGCGACTCTTCGGGGAGACGGCCTATACGGCATTCACCTCGGCAGTCAATGCCCAGAACGGGGACGACCTGGTAAAAACAGTTTCGTTCTCCATCCGGGCACCCCGGACAAACACGTCCCTTGCGACGATATCCCCCCCGTCGGTTGATGCACCATATTCCTCCGGAACAGAAATCCGGAACTCCGGTAACGACTCCGCTTTTGGCAATATATCGGGGCCGGTATCAGCAGGCAGCGAACTCGTCCGGACACCGGCAGCATCCGCTCCTGTACTGCCCGGCAATTCTTCCGGTAATATCTCGTTGCCTGCGGCGGATCGTGGCAGCGATCTGCCGTATGGTATCGCTGCCGTGGTTTTCAGCATCACCCTCCTCATTGCGGGTTCCGGGGCTGCATTGTACTTCTTCTGGAAACAGCGGGGGGTTGGGGCTGGCACGGAATACTCTGCCGTGAGTACCGTTCAGTTCCCGCGAAACGGCGGGACACTGGATGGCCCGGCAGGCAGGGGTACTCATGCACCGGAAACATCCTTTCCGGTATCTATGGCAGCAGGTACTCCGGCATCCCCGGAACGTTCCCTGAATGCATTTCCCGAAGAACTCGCGGGCAAATACACGTGCATCTCCCCCATTGGCACCGGTGGATTTGCCATGGTCTATTCCGCGTACCGGATGAGCGACAACCGGCGGGTTGCCGTCAAGATCCCTCTCCAATCCAATGAGAGAACCGGACGATCCTTCCTGCATGAGATAAAGGTGTGGGAGACCCTGCACCACCCCAATATTGTCGAAGTGACCGCGGCAAACATCCTCCCGGTCCCGTATGTCGAGATGGAATATGTCCCGCGGTCCCTTGATGCGCTGGCAAAACCGGTGCCGGTTGTTCTGGCTGCCCGGATTATCCGGGGTATTGCGGAAGGGATCCGGTATGCCCACGGGCGCAGGTGCATCCACCGTGACATCAAGCCGCAGAATATCCTCATCACCGACGACATGGTCCCGAAGATCACGGACTGGGGGATCAGCAAACTCCTTGAGGGGAGCGGGAAAAAGACAACGGTTGCCGGCTTCTCCCTGTCGACGGCTGCGCCGGAACAGATTGCTCCGGAATCATTCGGCAGTACTGACGAGCGGACGGATCTCTACCAGATTGGCGCGGTCTTCTACGAGCTCGTAACGGGCTCGGCACCGTTTGAAGACGCGAGCATGATGGAGATGGTCAATAAAATCCTCTACGACAATCTCTCTCTCCCCTCCGACCTCAACCCGGATGCAGCGGACCTGGACGTGATTATCCTGAAATGTCTTGCCAAGAACAAGACAATGCGATATCCGTCGGCAGAAAAACTGCTGGAGGCACTCGACGATTATCTGGATACCCGCGACCGGAACATCCCCGGCAGCGGTTTTTAACAAATACCCCCTTCTCCTGAGGTTCCGGGGTCCTGCTATTAATTCCGGGCGGGATGCGTCATGTGGGGGGAACAGCAATCCCATTCAGGCCCCATCGGGAATGAAGACGAGAAGTCTTGCACCGCCCATGCCTTTGGACAGTTCGATGAGATCGCCATCGTGAAGAGGTACGGGCCGCTTCTTATCAACGGCTTTTTTATTGACCGATGTACCCCCCCTGCTCCCGCATTCCTCGATCGACCAGGTCCCTTTGTCACGGACAAGCCGGGCATGGGGCTTCGAGACCCGGCTCACGGATGAATATTCCTGCGACAGGACAAAATCCTCGCCGGAATCGATCTGTACCTTTTTTTCAGGATCGATCCTGCCGATCCGTACGATGTCATGGTCCAGGGAGAACACCGTCCCGTCATCCTGCCCCCCGAGCACGAGAAGGACCGGGCCGTTTCCGAATAATTCCCGGGAGAATGTTCTCCTTGTCTCATCGATCTTTTCAGTTATATCGTCCCTGACAATATGCATTTTCATGTGGGAGAAGAGTCCGAGATTGCGGATCATCAGTTCGAGGCCGCCGGGCACGAGAGAATACCTCCAGTAGAGCTGGATCCCTTTCAGCCGGGGATCCGTTATCCCTGCCTCTTTCCTGATCACCCCGATCTGGCAGAGCCGGTCGAGGTGTTTCTTCGTGTTCTCATAACTTGTCTCGACCTCCTGCGAGATCTCCCTAGTTGTACCGGATTTCCTCTCCAGGCACTTCAGGATCCTGAGCCGGGTACCGTTCGAGAGGACATCCAGGTATTCGGAGAGTTCTGTAAGCGGGTCCAGCTCCTCAAGACATTCAACCGTCCGGAACTTATCAGCGGGCTCCTCCGGACGTATTGTCGTTCTGCTGCTCGTCTCCCTCATGCCCCTCTTCCAGAGTGAGCATATGGGTTCCAACTTATATCTTCTTTTTCGGGTTGTACCTGCCGGTTCAGGACTGAACCGGGAAGTTCATCCCTGAACCCCGGTTGGCGGAGGTGTTTATTATCCGGCAGGAGAGAGCGTGATCCGGTGAACCGGTTTGAAAAACAATGCGGTTAATAGTGGAGCAGCCTTCCCGACCTTCCCGATCGTCCTGATTGCAATCATACCGGGAGCAGGACCGGCCGGGAGGAAAAGCGGCAGCAAGGAGTGAGGCCAAAACATGATGGTACAGAAAATTCCTCCGGCATTCATCGCCCTGGCAGTGCTGGTTGTCATTGGAGCAGGTATTATTGTCCTTACGCTGATGAACAGCCCGGAAGCCGCACAACCCGTCCCGCCCGGTACGGGTGTCCAGGCAGATCCAGCCGCCACGATCACAACCCGGATAGCACAACCGGGAACCCCCGGGCTTGTGAACGCCATTCAGGAAACCATGGTCCCGCAGCCCGGAAACGGATCTTCCGGTTCAAATGCGACATCCGCAGGTGTCTCCCCGACACACCGGTACCCCGCAACAGGCGCAGAGGTATGCATCATGGTCCCGGCCGGAGACGGGTTCGTGTACGAGAACAATACAGGTTTCAATGCCGGATCGGTCCAGAACTACTCGACGCCTGTCCCTGTGACTGATCCGGTGATTAGCGCTGAACAGGCAAAGGGGTATGCGGCAAAGGCGTTTACGGACTATTCATCCGACCGCGTGGAGGCGGAGTATTCCGACGGGTCCCGGAATGAACGGGGATGGTCCTTCTCCCTTTACCGGGGCGACCGGCAACTCGTCCTTGGTACGTTATCTGTGGATGGCAATCTTACGGGATATTCGATCCCACCCGGATCAATACCTGATGAGGGCACTGCCAATCCCGGTGTCACGATGGACCGTGCACGACACATTGCAGAGAACGAGATCCAGGAACGGAACGGTAACATCCTGCTTAAACTGGCGGATTCACAGGTTAACCGGGATGGCAACTACGTCTTCTCGTATCGCCGTATCATCCGGGGGGTGGCCTGTTCCAATGACGGTATTTCCCTGATTGTCAGTAATAGCGGGCGGGTCATCAGGTATTACAAGCAGTGGTCCGTTCCGGAGAATGCCGTCGCGGCACAGACCGTTCCTGCCGTCTCCCGCGATGCGGCAACAGCGCTTGTCGAACGGGAGAGCAGGGCCTGTTATCCGGAGTCATCCGACGGGTTCAGGATCCTGTCTGCGGAGCCCGAGTGGAAGGATCTCTACGACGCGGACAAATTCACGCTGTTACCCGGTGTCATTCCGCTCACCTGGCATGTCCGGTTCGATGACAATACGATCCGGGCACAGTTGTTCCCTGTCCCGGGAGAGGGTTGGGTCGATGCGCAGAACGGTACCCTGATGTCGTTGTACTATGCCCACGGGCACTGAGCCTGGCGTCTTTTTTTTATGGCGAACGGAGCGGCACGCAACGAAGCGATATGAGCGGGCATGGACTGGAATCTGGTACTCGGGACTACCCGGCTTTTCATTGATTCCTGGTTGTTAAGAAAAATACTTCACAGGGTCTTGATAACGGAACACATGGGGGAGAGGAGAAAAATGTCGGGATTACATCCCTAAAAGACCTTTCAGCCTCCCGATAATCTGTTCCAGAAAGCCGGTTTGGCGGTCTGTTGTCTCATTTGTCGTAATTGCCGGTTCAGCAGGCACCGGTGGTGTCCGGATCACCTGGGTCGCCGGGATTGTCCGGGTTACGACCGTGATTGGGGCGGTCTTCGTGACACGAGTGGATTCAATAATCGTGCCGGAATTCGTGATCTCCGAGACCTCAATGATCTTTTTACTGGAAGAGGCATTCACTTCAGGAGCGGTTCCCGATAGTGTGACCTGGAGTTTCTCATCGACATCCGGGTACGAGAGTTCAAAACCCGAAACCGTAAGCGTTTGTCCAAATATGGGTTTCCTGGCATTTCTCACTCCTTCAAGGATGAAGATATACTTCCATGTCGGGTCTGCCAGATCGGTGGTCATCACCAGATCGTCTGACGGGGGGAATGTACTGCCCGGTTTAAAACTGACATTGTATGAGACGGTTACGGGTGTACCTGGTGCCAGGGAGCCGGAAGGATCACAGACATAATTGTCGATACTGAATGCCGATACTGCGGATGTGCAGATGAGGAGAAGAACCGCAGCGGGGATTATCACACGGGTAGATTGTTTCGTGATTGTTCACCGCTTCTCCGTTTCTTCCCGCGAATAATAAGCACCTAGAATAGCCGGAGTAGGAGGGTGAACCGGCAGGTTCACCCCATAACCCCGGGTATTACGGACGCTTATCAGCTTGCAGGAGAAAAATGGATCCGGTGTATCCATGAGGATAAGCCTGTATGTTCTGGCAGCGTTCTGCCTGGTTGTCCTGGCTGCCACCGGCACGGCAGCCATCAGTGAAAACCGGGCCGCGTCCCCGGGGGACAATCTCACGCAGCCCTCGGTTGTCCTGCAGGGGGACAGACTCACGATCTCCGGCACGGCAAAGGAAGACCCGCGCCCCGGTGTCGCCATCTGGATCATCGGCTCACCGGTTCATGGTACGGGCGGATACGCAGACCAGGTGGTTGTCCGGCCGGATCCAACCGGATTCTATTCCCTGGACTTCGACAAGGCATCTGTACGGCTGGGGGACGGAGTCTATCACGTTGTTGTCCAGCACCCGATGCAGAACAATGCCCTCGACATTTACCTTGCCGGCAATACGTCAGGCACCGCAGAGTACGGCTGGGTCAGGAACAGGATGCTCAGCCAGAAGAACGATATAATTGGTACCAGAATTTTCAGGGCCCTCGGACCGGGAAGCCTGCAGGGTGACGATGCCTGCGAAGCCCTGATTGCGGCTTTCAACGACCCGACTGTCGACGATGTTATTGCGGTCTCACCCTCGCTGGCCCTCGGAACCACCGGATCCGGTACTCCTGCACCCGTTCAGCAGACCCTGGTGCCGGAGACACCGGTCCAGCTGATGAGCGGACAAACCATAAAAACGGCAGGATCCGGCACCCTGCTCGATCAGGTGTGGGGTTTCCTGTCAGGGATCTTCTGATGGACGATGCACCTTTTTATCTGGCCATTCCCCGTCTCCCCGGATTTTCGTTCAGGCATCAGATGACCTCAGGGGAATGCTGATTCCGTACCCCGGGTCTTTTTCCGGAATAGATATTCGGTACGCGTTCCCTGCTAAGGCAGAGGTACCCCCGGGAAGATCCGTTATGAAAACATACTCCCCTGCCGGCATACCGGGGGATGTGCCACGGGAAATGCCCGAATCCCGCGGTTCCGGGTACCAGGCTTTCTGTCGGTGACTGCTGCCAAAGCCCAATCTGGGAGGAATGCTCTTCCGGCTGCCCGTGGATGTGGCGATCGTCACGCTGGCGGGGACTGTCGCGGTACAACCGCAGGGCCAGGATTACAACAAGAAGGGCCGGGACGATCGCGGATACAGGGCAGAGACCGTCATGCTGGCTAAAAGGTCCGGCATACCGGTACATATCCCGGGGGGGTCTCATAATCATGTCAATACCCTGTCCCTGGCTGGGGCATTACCCCCCGGGATTTGGAGGGGGGCGTGTAGAGCAGGAGGAGAAGATGACATCTTCTTCGCCCCGTACGGGGGCTGACGTACAACCAGAAGACCGGTACTGGTAGTCTCCGTTATCTTATGCGGAATACCACAGGATGACCCCGATCATTACGAGCGTTGAGACAATCCCCGCGATAGCAACGATCACTTCGAATAAACGTTCCTTTCTCATGGTTCTTCACTGCAAAATGCAGATTAACATCCTCCTGACGGCATATCTGGTCCACATGTTCAGGAATTTCGTCCCTGGTACCGGGTGACAAGGGAGAGGGTATCTCACATGCATCTGATTGTCTGACTCCTGTTATTACTGAAATCTGTGCAGGATATGGGAACTGCTCCTGTCCGGGAGAAAAGGGTTCAGGGTGTTCTTGCCGTGTGCCTTATCCATATCTTTCACCTTTTCCCCATCATTTTTGTACGATCCCATGAGTTCCCCGGTTGACCGGCCCGGATTCCGGGCCGGCCCTGCCAGGATTGACGTTCCTGAACTATTGGCCTCCCTGTCACTTCATCGGGACTCCTCCTGTTTCAGACATTTTTCCTTGCGCTCAACGATCCTTGTAAGAAGTCTTCGTACGGAGGCGCAATGCGCTGACTGCGTTTCATTTCCGTTCAGTTCCATACAGCGTGCGAACCGGCAGAGAGCGTTAATCTCATCCCGGGTTATCAGGTACCACGGATTGGCATGACTCATCGGGAATCACGCTCCCCTCCTTGTGCGGGAGAACCGGTCATGATGCGGATCCCCCGCAGGAGCCCCCCTGCCCGTCACGATCCCGGCGGTCACTCGTAATGCGGGACAGATACACCCGGGCCCAGGCATATGCCAGCAAACCTCCGACCATCTCCCCGGCAACCATCCCCCACCAGACCCCCCGCTCCCCCATTCCCAGGGGGATTGCGAGCAGGTACGCAAAGACCGCTGCAAATACCAGGCTCCTCATGAACGTGAGGAACAGCGAGGTCGGCCCTTTCCCGACCCCCTGAAATACGGATGACGACAGGAGACCCGGCGGCACAAAGGGATAGAAAAAGCACATGACCCCGATGAACGCGGCAATCTCCGGGTAGAGGTGGGAACTCTCCTGCGAATAGGAAAAGAGGGAGGCGATCGGCCCGGCAAATGCCCCGGTAAGGATGCTGACACCGAGTGCGATAGCGAGGCCGAAGATAATCGAGAAGGTATGGGCAACGCGGATCTTCCCGAACTGCTGTGCCCCGTATGCCGCACCGACAACCGATACCACGGATGTGCCGATGGCAACAACAGGGACAATCCCATAGGAAACAATCCTGAAACCCACGGAGAAGACCGCCACTGCATCCGTCGTGGCTACGATAACGAGGATCAGGTTGAGGATGATACTCAGGGCCGACATCAGCAGGTATTCAACGCTGGCCGGAATTCCCACGTACAGGATATCGGAGACCACGCTCCGGCCCGGTGTGAAGACCTGCCGGGAGAGGCACACATAGGTATCTTTCTTAACAAAGAACCAGTAGCAGAGGACGACCGTGGCCGCAGCAAGGGAGATTATCGTTCCCCATGCAGCGCCTGCAATGCCGAGGCCGAGCCCGTAGATCAGGAGCGGGTCAAGAACAATGTTCAGCAGGCTGGCGGCCACCATGGCGTACATGGTTCTCTTTGCATCGCCTTCCGCCCGGAGAATGCCATAGGCGATGTTTACAAAGAGGATGAAGAATGAGCCGGCGAAGAGAACCTGTCCGTATGCCACGGCAAGGCCGGCGGTCTCCCCTGCCCCGAACATGAGGGCGATCGGTTCTGCAAAGATGACCAGGGGCAGGGTAACGATCGCGGACAGGAGAAGGGCGATGATGAGTGCATGCACGGCATTGTTGCTTGCACCGTCGTGGTCACCCGCCCCGATCCTCCGCGCTATGGCCGATGTCGCCCCTGCACCGATACCGGTTCCCAGTCCCAGGATGATCATGAAAACCGGCGTCATGAACCCGACCGCAGCGAGCGCATCGGATCCCAGGCCTACCACCCAGATAGCGTTCACGACATTGTACCCGGACATCAGGAGCATGGCAAGGATCATCGGGCATGATAACGAGATGATGGCTTTTTTCGGATCGCCCGTCAGGACTGAGATACCTGCGGTCTTCTCCCGGGAACAGCTTTTTCCCCCGGACAAAAAAGAGGAGAGTGACATGGCGGCTCCTCACTCGTGCCGCAGTGCATCGATCGGGTTGAGGTTCGCCGCCTGCCAGGCCGGGTACACCCCGCAGGCCAGGCAGATGATGATGCCGAACCCGACCCCCTCCGCAACCGACAATGCCGTTGAAAGCGTCCAGAGGTACTCGGTCGTCCCCAGCATCAGGGCGCTGACGGCATAGCCGGCAAACAGGCTCAGGATTCCACCGATGAGACTGCCGCAGACCCCGATGATGGCTGCCTCGTAGATGAACATGCTCATCACCTCTTTCTTCTGCGTCCCGATGCTCCGCATGATGCCGATCTCCTTGATCCGCTCGTTCACCGACATCATCATGATGTTGAAGATCGAGACGCCGGCAACGATCATCGAGATGCCGCCGATCGCGGTGACGAAGGTCGTGATAGTGCCGAAGGTCTCGTAGATCGAGGAGAGCGTTGCCTTGCTGTCCGTGACCGTGACGATCTTGTCCCGGCGGTTCAGCTGGTTCTCGATCACGGTCTTGACTTTTGCCGTGTCCTGGCCCTCTTTCACCTTGACGACGACCTGGTCGTACTGATCGATTTTCCCGAAGTTGGATTCATACCAGTCCTGCGTTACCACGAGCGCATTGTCCGTGCTGATGTCGAAACTCATGCCCCGTTCCTCGATGATGCCGGTGACACGGAGCGTACCGTACTCCCCGTCATTGCCGATGCTGATCCGCGATCCCACCCGGATATCGTTGTCCGTGGCGAACTCCGATCCTACGAGGCAGCCGGAGTTCCCGTTGCTGTAATCCCCGGCCGTCAGGACCATGTTGAAGTCCTTGATGTACTGGGGGTCCACCCCGTAGATGGTTGCCACGATATCGTCGCTGTTCACGCCCACGCTCATGCGCTGCGAGGTCTGGTGGACCGGTATCGCTATGTTCGGGGCAACGGCCTGCTTGATCTTCTGGTAGTTCGAATCGGAGATGTACTGGTCCTGGGTGCTTCCCGAGGGCCCTCCGCCACCACCGGGGCCCATGCCCCCGCCGCTGCCGCTGTACGGGCTGACGATCACGCTGTCCCCGACCGAGTTGAGGCTCTCGGAGACCGAGGCGACCATGCTGTTGCCCAGGATCCCCATGGAAGCAATGGCAACGACCCCGATCACGATCCCCAGCATCGCAAGGGTAGACCGGAGGAAGTGCAGCCGGATGTTCCGTTTTGCAATCTCCCAGAAGATCATGATGCAATGCACCCGTCAACGATCCGGATCGTCCGGTTCGTATACTTCGCGACATTGGGATCGTGGGTGACCACGATGATGGTCGCGCCCTCCCTGTTCAGGTCGGTCATCAGCTCCATGATGCTGGCGCCCGTCTTCGAGTCAAGGTTGCCGGTGGGCTCGTCACAGAGCAGGATGTCAGGATCGTTGATGAGCGAACGCGCGACGGCGACCCGCTGCTGCTGGCCCCCCGAGAGTTCGAGAGGGGTGTGGGTATAGAGGCTTTCGTCCAGCCTGACGGCCTGGAGTACTTTTTTCGCCCTCTCGGGGTCAACGCCCTGCCCGGTCTTGATCATCCGGGGGAAACAGACGTTCTCGATGATGTTCAGGAGCGGGAAGAGGTTGAAGTACTGGAAGATGAACCCGATCCGGTCCCGCCGCAGGCTGGTAAGCTCGATATCGGTCATGTCGCGGGTGGGCCTGCCCCCGATGAAGATATCGCCGGATGTGGGCTTGTCAAGACAGCCCATCAGGGTGAGGAGGGTGGATTTCCCCGAACCGGACGGTCCCATGATGGAGATGAACTCTCCCCGCTCCACCGAGAAGGATATGTGGTTGAGGGCCGTGACGTCCCCGGATTTGAGGGGATAGATCTTCACCACGTCCTCAAACTGTATTACCCGTTCCCTCATGGTGATGCCTCACTGGTTCTTCTTATGCTTCAGGTACACATAGCCCCCGGCTGCCAGGGCGATGACAAGAATTATCCCGATGATGGGGAGCAGCGACGGCTGGCTGGCAGGTTCGCTCGACGTGGCACTGTTGAGGCTGATGTCCTGGCGCGAGGTCAGGATATTCCCGTCGGTATCCTTGTAGGATATCCGGAGGGGGACGGTCGTAGTACCCTCGCCTGTGGAAACCGATACTTAA
>Ga0074199_1001559_pt1 | contig 18944 bp, 13 predicted proteins | sample EPASupsiteSAE347_FD_64528 | JGI IMG/M metagenome (GOLD analysis project Ga0074199, IMG submission 64528) | Bioremediated contaminated groundwater from EPA Superfund site, New Mexico - Sample SAE3-47 | ecosystem: Environmental > Aquatic > Deep subsurface > Groundwater > Contaminated ...
GTGCGTACAAGGGATTGTCGGGTTTATTGGCAACAATTTGTCTTGGCATGATTCTGGCTAGAACACTACTCACCGCCTTTCCCCCAAAAAAGGTTTGAGGCGAACAGTATAATGAGGAATCACCAATGCTCCTGAAGCAGATCAAAAGCAAGGCAGGTCTCACTCTGGTCGAGCTGATGATCAACATTGGAATAATCGGGATCTTGGGGGCCGTGGCCTTTTCAATGGCTGCCTCCACCGTGCCTCGCTACAATCTTCGAGCAGAGGTGCGCGAGTTGGTGATCAATTTCAAGAAGGCCAAGTTGGAGGCGATGAAATTCCGCCGAAATGTGGTGGTCCAGTTCACGCCGGCGGCGGGCGCCCAGAGCGGTTCGTATCAGGTCTTTGTGGACAATAACGGCAATGGCGCCTATGAGGCGGCAACAGACCGGCACCTGAGCTTTCAGCTGATGCGTCAGGGTGTATTGTTATCCAATGTTACGTTTACCGCCAATAGAACGTGGTATACCCCTCAGGGCATGGTGACGTTGGCAAAAACAGGTAATTGTGAAATCCGAATGAGTGATGGCAGTAATCGATATCGCCTGGTGTTGTCAACTACTGGTGCGGTGCGGGTGGAAGCCAGCAATGACGGAGGGACTACGTGGACCGTGCAGTGATCCGTGCTTTTAATAATGTCGGTCGAGGCAGCACTCCGGGCGCCGGTTTTACCCTGGTGGAGCTGATGGTCGCCTTAGCTGTGGGATCCATTGTCATGGCTGCGGTGATGACAGCATTTCAGGCACAGCATAACACCTATCTTGCCCAAGGGCAGGTGGTGGAGATGCAGCAGAATGCCAGGGTGGCTCTAGACATGCTGGAGCTTGATATCCGTAGCGCGGGATATGACCCTAATAATCTGGGGGCGGGCATCACCACCGTCGGCATAGATCCACTTACCGGTGTCGCCTCGACCTTGACGTTTACCCGTGAAGCAGGTGATCCGACCCCCCCTGGTAACCTGGAAACCATCAGTTATAGCCTGGTTGACGCTTTTGTCACCGAAGGCCGCAACGACGGGGTGGTGGATGATCTGGGCAGGAATGAGGGCGTCGGCCTCCAGCCGGTTGCCGAAAACATCAGTCGGCTGGAATTCAGGTACCTGGACGGAAACGGCAATCCCACCGCCGTGTTGAACAATATTCGTTCGATACAGGTTTCGATCCTGGTGCAGTCGGCTCGACCGGAACAAAAGGCCAATCCGGGGCGGGACATATATACCACCCCTTCCGGGGCACAGTGGCAGGCGCCGGTGGGCTTCTGGAACGTATATCTGACTACGGCGGTATACTGCCGGAATATGGGGTTGTGACCATGGACAGTCGTAAATGGCAAAAGGGCTTTACCCTGGTTGAGGTGCTTGTCGCCATTGCGGTGTTGACCGTCGGTATTCTTGGTGTTGCCGCTATGCAATATACCTCCGTGGGGGGGAATGCTCTGGCTATCCGGATGACTAAGGCATCCACCTGGGGTGGGGATACACTTGAAACCCTCATGGGCAGAGCGTATACCCACGCGGATCTGCTTGATGACAATGCCAACGGTGCCGCTGGGTTGAATCATACAGATACGGCAGGTAGCCTGGCGGATGGCGGTCCGGTTGTCAATGGGGACTTTACTGTATTTTGGAATGTGGCGGATAATTATCCCATATTCGGTTGCAAGACTATCCGGGTGCTTGTCCGGCGTAGCGACTTGATCTTCATGAGGACCATTTCCCTGGATTTTATCAAGATGGAGCCTATCTGATATGGCGCTGATACGGGTTTTGCCAAAGGGGATGAGCCAAGAGGGCGGCTTTGTCTTGGTGGGCGCTATGCTCATCCTGCTGTTGCTCATGCTGATTGGGATTTCCGCTTCCAATACCACCACCATGGAAATCCATATCGCAGCAAGTGATCGGGTGCGCAAGGAGTCCTTTTCCCAGGCGGACGGTGGAACGCAGCTTGCCGTCCGGCTTGTCGAGGAAAATTTGGCCACTCCCGGGGGATTTACCGCCGTCGATGCGGATGGTGTGCTAACGGATCCTTTTACTCCTCCCAATAACACCGTGTTGATTGTCGATAAAACCCTGTCGGAAGATGAGGGCGTTCCCGCTTTGCCTTCCGATGCGGCAAGGGATGTGGCATATTTTCCCGAGGGATACAATCCGGCTTTACCCAATGCCCCCCACACCAATATAACCGCTGGCGGCGTAACCTCGGTAACAGAGGGCGCAGGTCTGCAGATGGTGGCGGGGTACGAAGGCAAGGGAAAGGGTACTGCCGGAGGGGGAGGCCAGATTCTCTACACCATTTATTCCCAGCATCTCGGCAATGCGGGAAGTGAATCTGTGGTGCAGGTCGACTGGCGTCATGTCATTGGCCTTGAGCTGGATAGCCGTTATTGATGGGCAGGGATGGGGCTTGCCGAGGAGGGGGAATGAAAATGGGCATCTGGAAGTCACTCAAGGGAATGGTTTTGCTTGGGTTGGTGCTGTCCGGAATTTTTCCGGCAGTGTCTTTTGCCGTGGTTTCCAGCGATACCATCACCAATTTCACCAGCGTACCCATCAACCTGACGGATAATGACGTGACCCCGCAGGTGATGATCAACGCCTCCAACGATCACCAGTTGTTCTTCAAGGCCTATGACGATTATTCAGATCTTGACGGGGACGGGATTGCGGAAACCACTTACAAGCATTCCGTTGACTATTACGGCTATTTCGATAGCTACAAATGTTATGAGTATGACTCGGTTGACGGACGATTCGAACCCAAGGCAGTTACCGGGGACAAGTACTGCACCGGCGGCAACGATGCTTACTGGAGCGGCAACTTCCTGAATTGGGCCACCATGAGCCGGATCGATGCCATCCGCAAGATGCTCTTTGGTGGCCACCGCCGGGTGGATACCTCCACCACCACCGTACTCGAACGCGCCTTCCTCCCGCCCGATATCCACAGTTTTGCCAAACATTATGCTGGCGCGGATGTAGCCTCTCTCACCCCCTACACCCCCAACATCGCAGTGCCCACCGGAACCGACAACACCTCCAGCGTTGCCATCGGGACGGGAAGCAAAAATTTCACCACCCAGGCCGGCACCTGGATACAGAAAGGCGATTACCTTACCATTCTGCATGATGGCACGCATTACATGCAGGGTTGGGTCACGGCCTTCAATAGCGGCACCGGCGCTTTGACCGTGGATGTCACCACCGTTGTGGGGGCAGGGAGCACCTATAACGCGTGGAACATCACCAATCACACTCGCATCGGCATCACCATCTGTAACACCACCTTCAAGGCCGGTTTGACAGGCGAGATGTCGCATGGTGCGGCGGTCATCGCCACTCCGCCGCTCATTCGGGTCGCCCAGGGGAACTACGCCTTGTGGGCGGCAGGTGAGGTCAACCAGTGTCTGTGGGAGAACGATGACGGCAACAATGTCTTCCGGGGCGGGAATGGCATGAACTACAACAACCCCGCCACTTCGGGTTTAACAGCCGCTCAGGATCGTCCCGACAAGGCTGCGGTGGGTGGCGCTCCCTACGGCGACTTTAATGCCCGGGTGCAGGTCTGCGTGCCGGGGCTGCTGGGACAGGAGAAATGCAAGCAGTACCCCAAGGGCAACTACAAGCCCATCGGCCTGCTACAGGTTTACGGCGACGAGAGTCAGCTCCAGTTCGGCATGGTGGCCGGCACTTATGGCAAGGCGCGGAGTGGCGGCGACATCGTGGCAAAAATCAGAAACATCGACAACATCGATGGTATGTGCCGGGAGATCAACCTGGGGATCGACTGCGACGGCGACGGTAACGTGGACGACGACCTGGACGATGCCACCCACGATGTGGGCGACGGCACCTTCAAGTTTGTTCATGAGAACGCCGGCGGCCCCATTACCCTCGATACCAAGTCCGAAGGCATTATCAATACTTGGAGCCTTTACCGTATCTATGGCTACAAGTATGGCGACTGGAACTACAACAGCAACCAGGGCGATAAGTGCGATTTGAGCATCAACTTCTTCGGCGTGGAGAGCGACAGCGAGTGCACGAACTGGGGCAACCCCTTCAGCGAGATTTACATGAGCAGCCTGCGCTATTATGCCGGGGAGAATTCACCTGTTGCCTATCAGTCCGGGGATGGCCAATATATCGAAGGGATCAATTACAGCACCGGCGTCTGGAGGGATCCACTGACCACCGCCAACTACTGCGCTCGGCTCAATATCGTCAACTTTAACTCATCGGTCAGCTCGGCGGACACGGCTTATGCTGCTGACCCAGATGAGCTGGACACAGCGAGCTTTGGTGTAATTCCGGACTTGGGTTCGACGCAAACCTCCAAGCAGCTCACCGACATCATCGGCCAGTACGAAGGCATCCACGGACAGAGCTGGTTCGTGGGGGAGAACGGTACCGACAACAACCACCGCTGTACCCAGAAGACTATTACCAGTCTTGGTGATGCCCGTGGTCTGTGCCCCGAGGGCCCTGACCTGCGCGGTGGCTTCCGCATTGCCGGGCTTGCCTATTACGCCCACACCAATGATATTCGCCCGGCAACCCTGACCGGTGGCAGGGCGTTGACCGGAACCCAGAAGGTTGAGACCTACGCGGTCAAGATGGCCACGGGTTCACCGGTCATCGAGATCCCGGTCCCGGGCAGCGCCACCGGCCAGAAGGTGACCCTGTTGCCATCTTGCATCGACAATAACAAGGCTGATTACGGCTGTACCATGGTTGACTTTAAGATCGTCCAGCCCCATACCGAGGTGGCTGGGGTCGGGACCGGCAAGTTTTTGGTCATCTGGGAGGACAGCCTCCAGGGCAATGACTATGATTTGGACGCAGGCGGCACCATTTCCTATTCCATTACCGCCACCCAGATCACGGTGACCACGGCTGTTACCTTGGAAAATCTTGGGTATGCCATCGGTCACGGCTATGTGATCAGCGGCACCACCAAGGACGGGTTGCATATCCATTCCGGCACCAATAGCTTTGATTATGTGGATTCAACGGGGGTAACAGGTTGTGTCAACTGTTTTGGCCCGCAGGACGGTGGTGGCGCATTGACCTCGAACACATATAATATTGCAGCGGCAGGTGCAGCGGCAGGGTTACTGAAAGACCCGCTGTGGTATGCGGCCAAATGGGGCGGCTTCGTGGACAGCAATGGGAACAACCGCCCGGATCTCCAGCCCGAATGGGACACGGAAAATAATGATACCGGGGCCAAGATTGCCGACGGTATCCCGGATAACTATTTCTACGCCACAAACCCTCTGCAGTTGGAGGACGCCCTCAATCGGGTCTTTGGTAACATCCTGCGGCGGGTTTCCTCCGGTACAGCGGCGGCGGTGGTTTCCAACAACGTCAGTGGCGTTGGTGCACTCTATCAGGCCTATTACGAGCCAGAGCGCCTAGATTCCTTGGGAAACCAGGCATCCTGGCTCGGCACGGTACAGGCGCTCTGGTTGGATAGCTATGGCTATGTTCGCGAAGATGATGGGGATGCCAAACTTGAGGGGTACAACACCGACAAGGTAATCCAGCTGTTCTATGATGAACAGGAAAAAAAGACCCGGGTTCGCCGATATATCAGCACCAAGGACGATGAGTTTGCCCCCTATTACATGCAAGGGCAAGTGACCGCGTATGACGCCGGGACCGGAATCGTTCAATTTACTGTTGATGAAATAAGTGGCGCTGCGGGGGCTGGCCCCTTTAGTGACTGGACCGTATATAATCTGACCAACAGCAAGACCGGCACGAGCATTTCTTCGAAAACCATCACTGCCGTCGGCGGGGCGCAGCCGATCTTTGCCGTATTGCCGGCGACGGCCTGGATCAATATCGGCGATACGATTATGGTCGCACACTTCGAGTCGACAACCATCGCTCTGCCGGATGTAGGAACGCTGTGGAATGCAAGGAAACAGTTGAGTTTCACCGGGGCCGATGCCGCCAGCCAGAGAACCTTTACGGTCAAGGCCGATGGCGCGTTGAACGGCGGGCGATTTATCAAGACCTGGATCGATACCGATCGTGACAGTGTGGTGGACGCTGATGAATTCGTTGCTTTTGTAAAGGATGGGATCACTCCCGCCAATTTCGGTTTTTTCAATGTGGCAACGGAAGCCGAGGCGGAGAATCTGGTCGAGTATGTGCGGGGCAAGGAGATTGCCGGATACCGGAATCGGACCATCGATTATGACGCGGATGGCACCACCGAGGTTATGCGTTTGGCGGATGTGGTGAATTCAACGCCGACGATTGTCGGTGCTCCGCAGGAGGGCTTTGATCTTCTCTACAAAGATGCTTCCTACGCCGTATTCAAAAAACAATATGCCAAGAGGCGGCAGGTGTTGTATGTCGGCAGCAACGGCGGGATGCTGCATGCGTTTAACGGAGGATTTTACGATGCCACCACCAAGGCCTTCCTTGTTTCTGGAAAAAAATACGATGGGGTGACCCCTGTGGTGGAGCATCCGTTGGGATCTGAAATCTGGGCCTATACGCCGATGAATCTGCTGCCACATCTCAAGTGGCTCAAAGACACGAATTATACCCATGTCTACTATGTGGACGGGAAGCCCAAAGTGTTTGATGCGAAAATTTTCACTAAAGATGCGGATCATCCTGGTTCGGCTGCGGACAGCAAGGGTTGGGGCACCATTCTCGTTGTCGGGATGCGCTTCGGCGGTGGTGCGATGACCATAGACACCGCGGCGGACGGTTTGGCCGTGGATGCCACCCCCGAGGATAATCGGGCCTTCCGCTCTGCCTACATCGTTATGGACATCACCAACCCGGAGGCAGAGCCTAAATTGCTTGCCGAGATCCAGGTTCCCAATGGCAGCTTCAGTACCTCCTATCCTGCGGCAATGGCCGTGAAGGATAAAACCTTTGCCCTCGATGACAACAAATGGTTCTTGACCTTCGGTTCTGGTCCGACAAACATGACCTTGGCGGAAAGCACCACCACAGCGAAATTCTATGCCTTTGACTTGGAAGAAATTGCCGCTCCCGGTTCCAGCGCAATCCTTACACCTCCAGCCGGATGCACACAGCTTCCAGCCGGCACAGGAGGGAGCATGAAGATTCTTTCCTGTGACACCTTGATTGCCAATAGTTTTGTCGGCGACCCGATTGCTGTTGATTGGGATCTCGATTATAAAGCGGATAACATGTATTTCGGGGTTATCGGCAACAAGAATGCAACCAGTGGCCGGGTGATGCGTTTTGGCATTCATGAAGAAAAAAACCCGGAAGACTGGGAGCCATTGGCGACCCTCATAAATACCTCACAGCCTGTGGTGGCAAGCGTGACCCCGGGTGTTGATGAGTCCGGGCAAAAATGGATATATTTTGGAACCGGTCGGTTCTTTGTGAGTGCTGACCAGGCAAGCACTGCGACCCAAGCCATTTATGGGGTCAAAGAGGCAGACGCCGGACTTGAGTCCGAGGTTGCCAAGGTTGATTTGAAAAATGTCAGTGATGCCCAGGTTGGGACCGATGGCAGTCTGAGCGATAGTAATCTGGGCAATGGCGACCTGACCAATGATGCTTTGGCAGGGGCAATTACCACAGTCAGTGCCCTGGAAGAAGCCATCGTGGGTTTTTATGACGGTTGGTATCGGGAGTTGCCTCCCATCCAGGGAGTTGCCGGGACGGCTCCAGCCACAAGAGTAGTGAATCCATCCGCCCTGGCAGGGGGGGTTTTGTTCACCACTGCGTATCAGCCAGGGGTTGATGCCTGTGAAGGCGAGGGTTTCAGCCGTTTATACGGCCTGTATTATAAGACCGGCACTGCCTATCCGAGTCCTGCGGTACTTGGGACGGAAACAATTGACGACGTGGAATATTCGAAATCGTTTATCGAGCTGGGGCATGGCTTTGCCACCACGCCGTCCTTGCATAGCGGATCGGGAACCGGGGATAAGGCGGTAAGCGTCTTTACCCAGCTTTCCACCGGGGCAATTGTCCGGACGGAGGCCAGCACCGTCTCCGGCGTCCGGAGCAAGATGGAATCGTGGATAGAATTGAGATAGGACGCAGACGGAGCGGTATAAATAAATTTAGAAATCGGAGATAGGAACTGTTTTTCAGTTCTTCCATACATGCCTGATGTCGGAAATATTGAACGACGAAAATTACCTTATTGGTCTTTTGTCCCGCAGTAAGCTGATCAGTCCTGAGCAAGAAAAGTTTATTGTCGTCCGCAAGGCCCAGCAGCGTCAGCTTTTGCTCCGGCAGCACAGCGCCCGGCGCAAGTCCGATACTGGTAGGGAGCGGGACGCGAGTCTTAATTTTGTTGATATCATTGCCTCGCTGAATCTTGAATTGTCCGGGAAGAAAGGGCAGCTCCTCACCGAGGAGCTGATTTTCCGGGCCGTGGCCAAGGATCTTGGCCTGCCCTTTAAAAAGCTCGATCCCCTTGAGCTGGATCTGAAGACCGTTACCAAAACCATCCCCCGCACCTTTGCCTTTAGATACCTGTTGCTGCCGTTTTCCATTGCCAACGGGGTGCTTGAGGTTGCCATTTGCAACCCCGATAACAAAACCGTCCTGGCCGAGATCGAGCGGGCCAATCAGCTCGCGGTCAAGCCCTATCTGGCCACCAAGAGCGACATCCGCAAGACCCTGGCCGAGTTCTTCGGCTTCCAATCTTCCATCACCGCGGCGGAAAGCCATCTGGCCCGGCCCCTTGTGGATCTGGGCAATCTCGAGCAGTATGTGCGCATCTCTTCCACCGAAGAGGCGGCCTCGTCCGATCAGCATGTAACCTCGGCGGTGGATCATATGTTCAACTACGCCTTTGAGCAGCGGGCCAGCGATATCCACATCGAGCCCAAGCGGGAACAGGCCTTGGTCCGTTTGCGCATCGACGGGGTGTTGCATACCATCTACAAGCTGCCCAAGGTGGTCCATGCCGCAGTAGTCTCCCGGATCAAATCGTTGGCCCGGTTGGATATTGCCGAAAAGCGGCGGCCCCAAGATGGCCGGATCAAGGTGGACCGTGCAGGCCAGGAGGCGGAGATCCGGGTCTCCACCGTGCCGGTGGCCTTTGGTGAAAAGGCGGTGCTGCGGATTCTTGACCCGGACATCCTGTTTCAGGATGTGGACAAGATCGGGTTTTCCGAACGGGATCTCGAGGTGTACAAGAGTTTCATGTCCGCGCCCCACGGCATTTTTCTCGTCACCGGGCCAACGGGCAGCGGCAAATCCACCACCCTCTATTCGACCCTCAAGCAGATCGCCACTCCGGAGAAGAATGTGGTCACCGTGGAGGACCCTGTGGAGATGGTGCATGAGGAGTTCAATCAGATTCCGGTGCAGCCGCTGCTGGATGTGACCTTTTCCACCATCCTGCGCAATATCCTGCGCCAGGACCCGGACATCATCATGATCGGCGAGATCCGCGACCTGGACACCGCCGTGAATGCCGTCCAGGCCGCGCTCACCGGGCATCTTGTTTTTTCCACCCTCCATACCAACGATGCCGTTGCCTCCATCAGCCGGTTGCTGGATCTGGGTGTGCAGCCCTTCATGATCGGGTCCACCCTGCTGGGGGCCATGGCCCAGCGTCTGGTGCGGAAAATTTGCCCCCATTGCAGCGAAACCTATCGCATGTCCGCCGACGAGTTGCGCGGCTTCGGCCTGCCGGTGACGGAAGAAGGCGAGATCGAGCTGCGGCGGGGCAAGGGGTGCCAGCAATGCCGGGGCACCGGCTACCTGGGCCGGAGCGGAATCTTTGAGATCTTTGAGATGAGCGACAAGATCCGCAAGCAAATCAGCGGCGGGAACTCGGAAACAGAGATCCGGCAGACCGCCATGGAGGAAGGCATGACCACGCTCAAGGAGGATGCCTGGCGCAAGGTGAAAAGCGGGATCACCACCCCGGAGGAGGCGTTGCGCGTCACCGGTGCGGATTAGCCTGGCCCTGGCTTTTTCAGGCGGGATGTATTATAGTGTTGACTCGATCCCCTTGTTCCCCTGGAGCAAGGGTTTTTTTCTTGAAGTTTTGCGGGCACGGGCCCGCGGGTGAACATGTGGCTGGCAAGGTTGTTTGCACCAATAAGAAAGCCTATCACGATTATACCATTGAGTCGGAGATCGAGGCAGGCCTTCAGTTATTGGGCTCGGAGGTAAAGTCTCTCCGGGCCGGCAAGGCCAACCTGCGTGACGGCTATGCCAGGATCAAGAACGAAGAGGTCTTTCTCCTGCATGTGCATATCTCGCCATACAGCCACGCCACCTACGATGCGCCGGATCCTGTGCGGGAGCGCAAGCTGCTGCTCAAAAAGCGCGAGATCCTCAAGCTCATTGGCAAGACCCAGGAAAGAGGGTATTCTTTAATTCCCCTCAAGATGTATTTCAACGAGCGGGGCAAGGCCAAGGTTGTTATTGGTCTGGCCAAGGGCAAGAAGCTCTACGACAAGCGGGAATCGCTGAAGAAGAAAGATACGGACCGAGAGATTGATCGGGCCATGCTAAAATATAAATAGAGTGTTCGGGCATTTTTATCGTAACATTCGCCATTCCGGCGAAAGCCTGAATCCAGAGGTTTTAGATAGTTGAGGAAAGACTGGACACCGGTTTTCACCGGTGTGACGACTTTTTGTGAGGCCATGATTTTAGTGGTCGTTGTTAACTTTTCATTCAAACAGGGGGGCGAAACGGGTTCGACGGGGATATGTAAGCTCAGGTTGCATGCCGAGGTTTCTACCAACCTCGTAAAATAGGTAGAGCAAAATATAGTCGCAGACGACTATTCTTACGCTGTAGCAGCTTAAATGCTACCGGTCTTCCGGCCTACTCCTGCGCGGCCGGAAAGAACGTCGACTAGCGGGATAGCCTTTCGTGCGCGCCTGCCGCGCGAAAGGCGAAATTCAGTAGGATAGTGCCGAAAGCCTCTTGTTCTGGAGGGGCCAAGGCACGATAAGCAGCCAAACAGAACTAAGCATGTAGATATCGGGAGGGGAGTATTTTCGGACGCGGGTTCAACTCCCGCCGCCTCCACCATTTTAACTAGTTGATTTTATTCAACTTTTTCGGTTTTTAGCGTACAAAAAAGCGGCAGCCTGGGGTTCCTGGCTGCCGCTTTTTTTGTCGAAAACTTCTGAAATTTCCCAAAGACCCAATATGCCTTGCGGCTGTTTATCGTGCGGCCTCACCGGGTTTCTTGGCCAAAAGGTGGATCAATTCCGCTCCGTGATCCTCGTAGGCCGCACGGATAATGCTTTTCAGCTCCCCCTTGATGCTCGCCACGGGCGGAAGCGACTGGATAACCGGCAAGTAATGTTCCGGCGGCAGCTGCGGGGTGATGTGCATCTTTGCTTCCATGTGCTGGGCCATGCCGACCTCCATGCCTCCCTCCATGCTGCCCGACTTGTTGGGGTCGCCCAGGGTTTTGAGGAACCCCATGATGGAGCCCAGATCGTTTTTGCGGTAGAAGGTCTCGATTTCTTCGTTGATTTCCTCGCGGTATTTGTTGAGTTCGCCGAATTTTGTCCGGTATTCGGCCACATGTACCTCAAGGCGGTCGTAGCAATCGAAGATCAGGTTTTTAAAGCGACTGGAATGGAAGAGACCGTGGATGCGCACCCCGGAGAAAACCCTTTGCCGGATGGTGTTTGACCGGGTCAGGTAGGGATCATAAAAAAGATCCGATGGTAGGCCGGTAAGCGATAAAAAGCGAAGGATGAGTTTTTCTTCTTTGAGGGCGATGTAGATACGGATCAGGTCAAAACTGATTCGTTTTTCCAGGATAAAGGAGTATTGCCGGGTTTTTTCGGCAAAATCGAGTTTGTCGTCCTCAATGAGTTTGCGAAAGCCGAAATACCGGTCCGCGATCTCCTTTTTAATCTCGTAGGCAAGGACCTCATGGATATTCGGGCTATCCGGGCTCATTACGATGCATCCCTTTTTTGGGTCTCTCGACAATGGTGCAGGCCTTGCTTGTTATCCTGCAAACAAGTGTAGCACGGAAAATGCGGTCGGCAGGTAAGAATTTTTGTAGCTATTCAGCAAAAGAAAAAAACCGAGCATACTCTCCCCAAAGCGGGTGTGGTGCTGCTGGATAGTTACCAAGTTTTCAGCCCAGAATCAGCCCCTGCGCAAAGGAGATGAGGGGTCGCATGATTTTTGGGATGATGCCAGTGTAAAACAGGGCCAGGAGGATGAAAAATCCGAGTGGTTCCAGCTTGTTATATATTCTTGCCATTTCACGGGGCAAAAGGTTGCTGAGTACCTGGCTGCCGTCCAGGGGCGGGATGGGAATCAGGTTGAAGACCGCCAGCATCACGTTGATCCAGACGCTGGCGGCGATCATCTGGATGAGCGGCCAGAAGATGGACATGGGCAGCACATTCGCGACTGGGATCAGCAGCCGGGCTATAAGGCCGCTGGCCACGGCCAGCGCCAAGTTGGCGGAAACACCGGCCAGCGAGACCCAGACCATGTCCTGCCGCGGGTTTTTAAAATAGCGGGCATCCACCGGCACCGGTTTGGCCCAGCCGATCTTCATGATCAGAAAGGCCAGTACCCCAAGGGGGTCGAGATGCCGCAGGGGATTGAGGCTGAGCCGTCCCAGCCGTTGGGCTGTGGGGTCGCCAAGCTTGTAGGCGACGAAGCCGTGGGCAAATTCATGGACCGTGAGGGCCAGCAGAAACGGGGGGGCAAGGATGGCGATTTCCTGAATGAGCTTGGGGATGTCCATGGGCGGGTTATTGGTCCGGTAAAGAAAAATGTTCTTTGATAAAGGCGGTTTCCGTGGCCCGGTCGTGTACCAGGCCATCAAGCCGGGCGTTGAGCAGGCAGCGCAGGATGGTACCATAGAGCGGGCCCGCCTGGTAGCCCATTTCTTCCAGGTCGAGGCCGCCGGTTTCCGGCCTCAGGTGACGCCACTCCGTAACATAGAGGGAGATGGCTTTTTTGCCGGCTTTTTTTTTCGTGAGCCCCATGAGATGCAGGAGCCCTTCCGGGGAAAGATCCTTGAGCAGGTGATACAATTCGCTGGGGCTTTCCGGCATGGCGCGTTTCATGATTTGAGCAATCCGGGTGACAGCGACCTTTTCCTTGATGATAAACTGCCGGTGCCGGAGCGGCACCTCGAAGCGTTCGCAAAAGGCCAGCGCATCCCGGGCGGTGAGGCTGGTCATGAGGGCCAGCAAATAGACCTGCCATTGGCGGCATGGCTCATCCAAATAGAGGAGCCGGTGCCAGGCCAGTGCCTGCCGGGTTTCCTCCAGAACCGTGGTGAGCTTGGGGTCGATGCGGAGGGTGGGGTGGAGGAACCGCAGCAATCCGAGCTCCGCCATGCGGTTTATGGCCGGGATGGGATTCTCCTCGGAGAGGATGGAGGTGAGTTCGTTGAAAAACCGTTTGCCGAAGAAGCGGTCGAAAAGCTCCATCTTCACCGCGTTTTTGATGAGTTTTTCCGTATGTTTGCCGATCTTGAAGCCCATGCGCTGCTCAAAGCGGATGGCGCGGAAGATCCGGGTAGGGTCTTCCACAAAGCTTAGGTTGTGCAGGATTCTGATCTGCCGGTCTTTCAGGTCGTTCTGGCAGTTGAAGAAATCCACCAGGGTGCCGAAGGTGTCCGGGTTGAGGTGGATGGCCATGGCGTTGATGGTGAAATCGCGGCGGTAGAGATCAAGCTTGATGGAGCTCAGCTCCACGGTGGGCATGGCGGCCGGATATTCGTAGTATTCCAACCGGGCGGTGGCGATGTCGATCTTGAGCCCGTCGGGCAGTTTCACCACGGCGGTGCCGAACTTTTCATGGGTGCGCACCTTGCCGCCCAATTTCTTGGCGAGTTTTTTGGCATAGGCCAACCCGTCGCCTTCGATAACCACATCAAGATCGAGGTTCTTGATGTGCAGCAGCAGGTCGCGGACAAATCCCCCCACCGCATAGGCATGGCAGCCGGTTTCCTGCGCCACCTCGCCCAATGTTTGCAAAAGGAGGATGATCTCGCGATTCAAGACCTCCGCCATCAGGCCGGTCAGGTTGCGGTTGCGGGCCGTGGAGGGTTGATCGGTGCCGGTCAGCAACCGGCGCGGGATGTGGGCAGGATCGTTGACCAGCAGATGGAGAAGATCGGTGCGGGTAATGACCCCCAAGACCACGCCTGCTTCCACCACCGGGATGAAGCGCTGGCGGTGTTCGATGATGAGCTCCTGGATATCGGCCAGGGTGGCGGTGGGCGGCAGGGTGGCGAAATCGGTGGTCATGTAGTCGCTTACCGGCGAGTCGCCCAGCCCCAGGTGGATGGATTTGCCCACCACCAGACGGGAGACGAGGCCGATGGCTTCGTGTTGCTCATTGACGATCAAGAGCACCGTGATGTTGTAGCGGTTGAGCAGCTCCTCCGCCTCGTTGATCGTCAGCGCCGGCGGGCCGGAGATCACCGGCGAGGACATGAGCTCCTTTGCCATGCGCTTCGGGCGGACATGTTTGTGCAGCAGCTGGATCAGTTTTTCTTCCGCCTCAATGAGGGTGAGATCCTTGATGGTGGCCGAAGCGGCCGAGGCATGGCCACCGCCTCCGAAATCGCGGGCAATGGCGCCGACGTTCACCTCCGGGATCCGGCTGCGGGCAATGAGCTGGGTGCGCCCTGCCATGTGGGTCAGGGCAAAGAGGGTGTCGAGGTTTTCCATCACCATGAAACGGCGGACAATGACGGAAAATTCATCAACATATTCAGGCAGTTCTATCTTGGCCACCACCAGATCCAGACCGTGGATGGTGTAGGTGTGCGCGGATTTCATCAGGGCGTGGAGCAGGGCGACTTCCTGGGTGGTGAGCTCCTGGGCGATGAACTGGGAGATGGCGTTGAGGTTCGCCCCTTGGGCAAGCAGCCAGGCCGCGGCCTCCAGATCTTCCGGGCTGGTGGTGTCGAAGGCGAAGTTGCCGGTGTCCTCATAGATGGCTATGGCCATGAGGGTGGCTTCCTCCTTGGTGAGCGAGAGGGATTTTTCGCGAAGGAGCTGGACAAAGATCGTTGTGGTGGAGCCCACCGGCCGGACATGTTCCACCGAACCGTGCAGGTCGCCGGGGGTGTCGGGATGGTGGTCGTACAGGTGGATGTCCAGGCCGGGGTTGTTCAGGCATTGGCTGAAATCGCCGATGCGGGAACCCTGTCGGGTGTCCACCACGATGAGCCGTCGAATCTGGTCCTGGGGGATGTTTTTCAAACGCTGGAAGGTGTAGTGGTATTGCACCGATTGGGCGAGGAAATCCCGCAGGTTTTTTTCCTGGGAGCCGGAAAAGGCAAGCACCGCCTTTGGGTAGAGCTTCTGCGCGGCGATCATCGAGGCTAGCCCGTCAAAGTCGGCATTTACATGGGTGGTGATAACTTCCATAGCTGGTAATGCCTCCGCAGGGTGTGTGCCCACTTTCTTTTTCAACTATAGACCATCGGGGGCGGGGTGACAATGGATGGAGCGGAGGATGCCGGGAAAATCAGCCCCGGGGGTGGAATTTTTGGTGGGCGGACTTGAGGCGGTTGCTGTCCACATGGGTGTAGATTTGGGTGGTGGCGATGTCGGCATGGCCCAGCATCATCTGCACGGAGCGAAGATCCGCGCCATGTTCCAGCAGGTGGGTGGCAAAAGAGTGGCGGAGCACGTGGGGGCTGATCTTCTTGGTGATTCCCGCCAACCGCGCACTCTGCTGGACGATCTGCCAGAAACGCAACCGGGTCATGGCCTTGCCGTGGCCGGTGACAAAGAGCAGGTCGCTGGTTCTTTTTTTGAGGATCAGGGGGCGTCCGTTTTGGGTGTAGATTTTGAGATATTCTCGGGCCGCCTCGCCAAAAGGGATGAGCCGTTCCTTGGAGCCCTTGCCGAAAACCCGGACATAGCCGCCCATGAGATTGACCCCGGCCAGGGGCAGGTTGACCAGCTCCGAGACCCGCATGCCGGTGGCGTACAGCAGATGCAGCATGGCGTTGTTGCGCAGGGCCAGGGTATTTTCATTGGCTGGGGGACTCAGGAGCCGATTGACCTCGGGGATGGTGAGCACCTTGGGCAATGGCCGGCCCGGCTTGGGCAGGTCCAGAATGGCGCAAGGGTCGGTATCGATGCATTTTTCCGCCAGGAGAAACTTGAAAAAAGCGCGCAGCGAGGAGATCCGGCGGGCATTGCTGCGGTTGGAGATGCCCTGGGCATGGCAATAGTCCAGATAGGCGCGCAGGTGGTTGGCGTCAATCTCTGTCAGTTGGGTAATCCGTTTGGGCCGGAGAAAATCGAGAAAGGAGACGAGGTCGGCCTGATAGGCCAGGATGGTGTTGACGGCCAGGCGGCATTCCAGGCTGAGGTATTGCAGGAACTGGTCGAGGAACGGCTCGGAAAAAAAAGACGCTCCGCCGGGTTGAGAGGAAGGTGACGGCGGCTGGGGCCGTTCCCGGTCGGAGCGTGGATGACTGTGGGCAGGTTTTCCTCGTTTGCTGTCCATCTATTCAATGAACCAACGAGAGAAGAGCGGCAAGTTAGTCGCGCTCGGTGCGCATCATGAGCTTGCGGAGTTTCCGTTTGGACTCGGCTTGCTTGCGACGGCGTTTGGCGCTGGGTTTTTCGTAGTACTCGCGGCGTTTGAGTTCTTTCTTCATCCCATCGAGCTGCATTTTCTTCTTGAGCAGCCGGATCGCCTGTTCGATATCCCCTCTTACCTCTATTTCAATCATGATCTCTCCAGTATGCGGGTTGCAACGTCTCGGTTCAGAATTTTTAGCCAACGCCTGTTTCAGAACGAGTTGAAATGGCGCAGATTTTTAGGAGCCGTTACGAGATAATTCTGCTTTGCTGCTCGTTTCGGTACGGCTCCTTATGCCGTTTTTTGTCATCCCGAGGAACGACATCCTCTCACTTAAACGGCTTAAAAAGAAACCGTTTATATAGCCGATCGTTGCGTTGATTGTCAAATATTTTTTTCCGGCGCGGGCTGAGGAGGGAAGATCTTGCCGGGGTTGAGAATGTTGAGCGGGTCAAAGAGCTTTTTGATCTGGCGCATGAGCGCAAGGGTTGGCGGGTCAATCTCCATGTCCAGATACGGTGCCTTGGTCAGGCCAACACCATGTTCGCCCGACAGGGTGCCGCCCAAGCGCAGCACCTCCTCAAAAAGAAGCTGCTTGGCGGTATTGGCCTGCTGCACCTCCTGGGGATCGTTTTTGTCCAGCATGATATTGACGTGGATATTGCCGTCTCCGGCGTGGCCGAAGGTGAAGATGACCACCCCGAGTTCCTTGCTCAACCGTTCCGTGCAAGAAACCAGCTCCGGCAATTTTGTGCGTGGGACCACCACGTCTTCGCTCATCTTGTGGGGCTTGAGGCTGAAGGCCGCAGGGGAGATGGCGCGGCGGGCTGCCCAGAGTTGCTCGGCCTCGGCTTCGTTTTGGGCGGTGCGACTTTGAATAATCCCCGGCTGGGTCTGCAAAAACTCGGTTAACTGACGGGTGGCAAGGGGCACGGTATCCTTTTGGCCGTCAAGTTCGAGCAGCAGTAGCGCTCCGGCTTTTTCGGGAAAGGGGAACGGCAGTTTGTCCCGGACAATGGCCAGGGCGGTGTGGTCCATGTATTCCAGGGTGCATGGGGTATGGTGGGCGAGGATGCGCGCCACCAGGCTGGTTGCCTCGACCATGCCTGTGCAAAGGACCAGTAAGGTGGAGCGTGCCTCCGGGGCGGGGAGGAGCTTGACCGTGATCTTGGTGATGATGGCCAGGGTTCCTTCGGAGCCCACCAGCAGCCGGGTGAGATCGTAGCCCACCACCCCCTTGGCGGTCCTGACCCCGGTGTGGATGAGCCTCCCATCTGGGAGCACCGCCTCCAGCCCAAGGATATAATCGCGGGTCACCCCATACTTCACGGCGCTCGGCCCGCCAGCGCACTCGGCAACATTGCCGCCCATGGTGCAGAACTTCAGGCTGGCCGGGTCCGGCGGGTAATAGAGGCCGTGTTTTCCCGCCTCGCTGCGCAGGTCTCCGGTGATCACCCCCGGTTCGACCACTCCGACCTGATTGTCCGGGTCGATTTCCAGGATGCGGTTCAGGCGGCTCATGACCATGACCAGGCCGCCGGCCACGGGCAAGGCGCCGCCGGTCATGCCGGTGCCAGCGCCTCGCGGCACCACGGGAAACGGGGTGGCTGAGGCCAACTCCATGATGCGGCAGATTTCCTCGGTGGAGCAGGGAAAGGCCACGGCAGCGGGCGGGTATTCCTGGCAGGTGCCGTCATAGGAGTAACAGGCCAGCTCTTCCGGCAACGTGGTTACATGCTCTTGGCCCACAATTTCCCGCAGCCTGTCGATGGTGTGCTGGTTCATTTCTCGTTTATACCTGGCTGCTCTTTTTCCGTTTGACTGTAGAAATCCCTACAAAATACAAAGGGAAGTTATTATAAGGATACGTGTTTAGTATTCAAGTCACTGTTGCTCGGCATTGGCAGCATGTTCCCTTACAATTCAGTACGCAACTATTCGGAAAAAAGCTATGGAAAAGAAGATTCGTCTGGCGCTGATCGCCGGGGGTAAATCCGGCGAGCGCGAGGTTTCGCTGGCCGGGGCCAAAGGGGTGGAGCAGGCGCTCAATCAGGAGAAATATGAGGTGCGCCGTTACGATCCGGCCACGGATCTGGCCCAGTTGGCTGCGGATGCCCCAACGATCGACGTGGCCTTTATCCTGCTCCATGGTCTCTTTGGCGAGGATGGCACCATGCAGGGTTTTCTTGATCTGCTGGGCATTCCCTATCAGGGGGCCGGGGTGTTGGGCTCCGCCCTGGCCATGGACAAGAATCTGGCCAAGGTTCTCTATAAACAGGCCGGGCTCACCGTGGCTGCCTGGGAGATGGCGCAGCCGGAAGATCAAAAAAATCCAAGCCGGTTGCTTTCCCGGATTTCCTTGCCCGTGGTC
>Ga0074199_1001560_pt1 | contig 18942 bp, 12 predicted proteins | sample EPASupsiteSAE347_FD_64528 | JGI IMG/M metagenome (GOLD analysis project Ga0074199, IMG submission 64528) | Bioremediated contaminated groundwater from EPA Superfund site, New Mexico - Sample SAE3-47 | ecosystem: Environmental > Aquatic > Deep subsurface > Groundwater > Contaminated ...
ATATCCAAACCCGCCGATTCATTAGAAGCCCCGAAAGTTAATGAAATTAAAAAAAATGAAGATGTTAAAAATGATGCCGAGTTGAATAACTTATCCCCCTTGGTTCAGAAATTTATCCACGAAGAAACGGAACTTCTTGAACATATCGAAAGCATTCTTCTGGAAATCAATAATTCCCCCGATAACCACTCCGATGAAATTTCAGAAATAATGCGCTGTTTGCATAGTTTTAAGGGGAATTGCGGTTTTCTGGGTTTCAGCTCGCTCGAGCGTTTAAGTCATAAAACTGAAACTGCTTGTGAGGAATGGAAAACAGCGAAAAATGTGCCTCCGGAAGGCGTGTTAACCCTTCTGATGGTTATAGATTCATTACGCAACGGTGTTTTAGACATCAACAACGGGGGGTTCGGTGATATCAACGGTTTCGATCAAATGATGGCTCTATTGGATACGAACTTTCCGAATCCATCGTCCTTTGAAAACCAAAATGAAAAGACTCTCGGGGAAATTCCCACAACGCAAAATGAAATCTCCGAGAAAAACGATCATAAAGCCTTTGACAAAGAAGATCAAAAAGTCGAAGCGCTTTCGGCTGACAAAGCATTCACAAATCCGAAGACCTTGGAAAAAGCGTTTGAAATTCAAGCTTTGCAAAAAAAAGAACCCCCTTCAAAACCGATTTCAAGGAAAGATATAAGAGTTGATCTGGCAAAATTGGATACTCTCCTTAATCTTGTTGGGGAGCTTGTTATTGCCGAAGCTATGGTAACCAGGAATCCGGACCTCGAAGGTTTGGAACTGGAGAACTTCGATCGAGCCGTTCATCATATACGAAGAGTGACCAACGAATTGCAGGATATCGTCATGTCCGTTCGTATGATTCCACTTTCATCAACTTTTCAAAAGATTCTTCGGGTTGTCCATGATCTTTCCAAGAAACTTGATAAAAAAGTGAAGTTTGAATCGGCTGGAGAAGAAACGGAAGTTGATAAAACCGTAATAGAACTGATCGCCGACCCTCTCACTCACATCGCGCGAAATTCCATCGATCACGGTATTGAATCTTCGAAAGAAAGAATCGCCGCCGGGAAACCTGAGACGGGTTTCTTTCGGATAGAAGCTCATCATGAGAGTGGAGAGGTCTGGATAACAATCAGCGATGATGGTCGCGGGCTCGATCGGGAAAAAATTTTGGCGAAGGGGATCGAACGTGGCCTTGTTATCGGCGACGGATCGGGGCTGTCGGATGAGAATGTTTTCAAATTGATTTTTGAAGCCGGCTTTTCGACGGCCGAAAAGGTTACCGAAATTTCGGGACGCGGAGTTGGAATGGATGTGGTTAAAAGGAATACGGAGAAATTGAAAGGTCGAGTTACGGTAAAGAGCAAACGCGGAATGGGAACAACCGTTATTATTCGAATTCCTTTAACTTTGGCCATTATTGAAGGTATGCTCGTGAAAGTCGGCAAGGGTTTGTATACTGTGCCTTTACTATCGATCAGGGAATCATTTAGGCCTAACGGCAACAACATCATTAGAACTCCCGATAATCGTGAAGTTGTAAGAATCAGGGAAGCAATCGTCCCGACGTTGAAATTGTTTGAATTATTCAATCAGACGCCCTTGCATTCGACAATTAGCGAATGCATACTCATTCTGGTAGAAGATCAGGGAAAATGCATCGCCTTAATGGTGGATGAAATTCTTGGACAGCAACGAACCGTCATAAAGGCATTACCGACCTATTTGAAATCGGTGAAGTGTGTTTCCGGTTGTACGATCCTTGGAGATGGATCCGTTAGTCTAATATTGGATGTAGGCAGCATTGTCGAGTCTTTCGGAGAACATTTTTCCATTTAATGAGATGGATGGTATGATGATATATTTATTGTATTAAGGGAGTTGGTTATGAATCAAATGAAAATGGCGAACAGGCTTTTCCTGGGATTCGGCTTTTTTGCGCTCATCGGACTTGTTTTCGGAATTCTGAATTTCGGCGTAAAGGAACCAATACGGGACAATCTTACCGGCATACAGAATGTGTATATTCCCGGCCTCAAAGGGTTGCTGGAAATATCGGCTTACCAGAAAACAATTATTGCGGCTGAACGAAGTCTGCTCGGAAAGCGAATGATGTCTCCCGAATTACGGAGGAATCAGCATGAATTAATCGCGGAAACTTGGAAAAAAACCGAGAACATGAAAGCGCAATTGGAACCGATATTTTCAGACCCGGATATTTCGGTTCTGACCGGTAAATTCAATGCCGATTGGGATGCATGGAAAAACAATCGACAATTGATAAAATATCTTTTCGATGAAATTGATAAAAAAATCACACCTGCCGCCGACCTTGATAACGCGGAGATGAAGGATTTGGAAGCTAAAGCCGTTGAAGCTTCAATAAAATCCGAAGAATCGATCAAAGCCGTTGCTGAAACAATCGACAAGATGGTAACGGTTGGTTCGCTTAAAATCGGTCGTCTGATGGATTCGGCGCAACGAAATGTCGGTACTTTTGCCTCGTTTGCAGGCTTGTTTGTCGCCTTCACGATTATTTTCGCGATTCTGGCATGCTGGTATTTTCCAAAGAACTACACGGAGATCATTACAGGAATCACCAGGGAAGTTCACGCGATAAAAGAAGCCGTCGCCGTCGGAAAGCTCAGCATTAGAGCTGATCCCTCCAATGTCGATTTCGAATTGCATCCGGCGATTGAGGATTTAAATGCCATTATTGCCGAAGTAGCAGCGCCCATAAGCGTCGCTACCAACTTCGCGAATCGAATTTCCAACGGTGAAACCTTGGAGAGAATAACGGATAATTTTAAGGGAGATTTTGAGAATCTCAAATTGGGTATTAATAAAAGCATGGATGAAATCTCCGTACTTGTTAATGAAATAGGCGTCGTCATCGGCGGAGCACGTGAAGGAAAACTCGCGGTCAGGGCAAACCCCGATCGCACAAAAGGCGTTTATCGCAAAATTCTACGAGGCGTCAACGATGCCTGGGATGCTGTCATCGGTCCCTTGCACGTAGCCGCGGAACATATCGATCAGATTGCCAAGGGAGAGACTCAGAATAAAATTACCGATAAATTCAAGGGTGATTTCAATATCATCGGAGACAATATCAACAAGGTGTTGGATGAAATCGGCATATTGGTTGAGGAAACCGGAGTTTTGATTAATGCCGCACGGGAAGGTAAGCTGAATCTGAGAGCAAACCCAGACAGAACCAAGGGTGTTTACCGAAAAATTCTACGCGGTGTCAACGATGCTTGGAATTTGCTCATCAATCCTCTTCACGTCGCCGCCGATTACGTGGGCGCGATTTCACAGGGAGAGATTCCGTCAAGAATCACCGACAATTACAACGGTGATTTCAATGAGATTAAAAATCATTTGAACATGCTTATTGATGCCATGAATGAAATCACCGACGTTGCCGAGGAAATAGCCAGAGGGAATGTCATGGTTGAAGTTAAAGAACGATCGGAAGCTGATAAGCTGATGAAAGCCCTTAATACGATGATAGTTTCCATGAAAACCGTGACGAATATCGCTCAAGAAATCGCGGGCGGGAATTTAACGATCGAGGTTAAGGAGCGCTCGCCGCAAGACGAATTGATGATTGCCTTGGGGATTATGGTCAGGCAACTTTCGGGAATTGTCGTCAACGTCAAAGCCGTTGCGGAGAAAGTCGCGGTCAGCAGCTCCGAGTTAAGTACCAGTGCCGTTAAATTATCGCAATGCGCCGCGGAACAAGCTTCTTCGATTGAAGAGATTTCCAGTACGATGACTGAAATCGATTCTCAGACGAAAATTAATGCCGAAAACGCGACTCAAGCCAATCAGCTTGCTTCTAAAGCCAGAAGTTCCGCGGAAAACGGCGATGCTCAAATGCTGGAAATGGTCGCCGCAATGAAAGAAATTAATGAATCCAGTCGGATGATAGCAAAGATAATCAAAGTAATCGACGATATAGCATTTCAAACCAATCTGTTGGCTTTGAACGCCGCGGTTGAAGCCGCAAGAGCCGGACGACACGGAAAGGGTTTCGCCGTAGTGGCTGATGAAGTCAGAAATTTGGCGGGTAGGAGCGCCAAGGCTGCGAAGGAAACCGCTGAAATGATAGACAGCTCGGTGAAAAGGGTTAACAACGGCAGTCAAATTGCTGAAAAAACGGAAGCTTCGCTTAAAGAGATAGTTGACAGCGCCGTTAAAATGGCCGATCTGGTCGGTGAGATCGCCGCGGCCAGTAATGAACAGGCTCAGGGAGTTTCGCAAATACGAATAGCATTGAATCAAATAGATCAAGTCACGCAGGAAAACACGGCGAACGCGGATGAAACGGCCGCCGCTTCCCAAGATTTGAACGAACAGGCTGAGGAAATGAAAATGGTACTGTCGAAGTTTCGATTGAAAGCTGATGAAATGAATGCTTCCTTATCCAATTCGCAAAAATCAAAATCGGCGGCGATAATGCAGAACCGAAAATCTGGTGCTGATCACGAATCGAAGACGAAAGATCAACAGACTGCCAAGAAGAAACCAGGTAGTACGGCTGAAAAAATTTCCCTGGACGACCATGAATTCGGAAAATATTAACGGCATTTCGAAACAACACACATCGATTCACGAGAAAACGTGTTAGGAGGTTGCCATGACCGGGTTGCGGGAAAGAGAACTTCTGGATGATCGGCAAGTCGATGAAGAAGATGAAGATGAAGATACTCAGAAAGATAAATACCTTACATTTCGAATCGGCAATGAAGAATATGCGATAGAAATAAAACACGTAACCGAAATCGTCGGTATCCAAAAAATCACCGAAGTACCGGAAATGTTGGATTTCGTCAAGGGCGTCATCAATCTTAGAGGAAATGTTATTCCTGTAATCGACGTCCGGGCAAGATTTCAGATGAAGTCCAGAGAATACGACGATCGAACCTGCGTGGTCGTCGTGAATATTGAAGAGATGGCAGTCGGCTTGGTTGTCGATACGGTTAATGAAGTTACCTCAATTCCGTCCGACAGCATTGCTCCGCCGCCGAAATTTCAGAAAGGCGCTGGTTGTCATTTCATTTGCGGCATGGGTAAAATCGGTGATTCGGTAAAAATAATTTTGGACATTGATAAATTGCTGCGGGACGAAGAGATAGTGAAAGTAAATTCATTGGCGGAACAGCAGGATTTAAATACATGATCGAAAAGGCTGAATTTCATCAATTTTAATTCCAATAAAGATTTAAGAGAATAGAAGTGTCGAACAATAAAACAGAAAGTAGTTATACGGACAAGAAATCAACAGGGTTCCATCATTTGAAAAATCAACTCGAAACAAGCAAATTTCGACTGAGAAAATCGGAATTTGAGATGATCAAGACACTGGTTAAAGATCAATTCGGAATAAATTTCGACGATCAGAAAATCGGTTTGGTAGAAAATCGTATTCAACGCATAATCCGCTCCGGGGATTTCGGCAATTTTGCCGATTTTATCCGTTATCTTGAAAAAGATACTACAAAGCGCCAATTGAGCGATCTGGTTGACTGCCTCTCCACAAACCATACGTATTTTTTTCGTGAAAAGAGCCACTTCGATTTTTTTTTCTCCAAAGCACTACCGGAAGTCGTGGCGACCCTTCAAAAGAATAATACATGGGATTTGCGGATCTGGTGCGCGGCCTGTGCCACGGGAGAAGAAGCATATACCTTGCAGATGTTGCTGATGGAGTATTTCGGCAATAAATATCCTTTCTGGAACGCCGGCATCTTGGCAACGGACATTTCCTCGCAAGCGCTTGATTTCGCCAGAAAAGGCATTTATTCGGCGGATCGCGTGGGCATGATTCCCAAATCTCTGAAAGAAAAGTATCTTACCAGGTTGCCTACGGGTGACTGGAAAGTGATAGATAAAATCAGACGCGAGGTGACATTTCGCAGATTCAATTTGGTAAATAAGCGTTTCCCGTTCAAAAATCAATTTCATATCATATTTTGTAGGAATGTAATGATCTATTTTGATATTCCTACGCGCCGTAATCTTGTTGAAGAAATAAATACGTGGACAACGCCCGGCGGATATTTCTTTACTGGTTGTTCGGAATCAATCGATCGCTCGATCAAGACTTTCGAACATGTTATCCCGGCCGTATATAAAAAGGTGCCTTGCTGATGAATCGTAGAATACGTGTTTTGGTTGTGGATGATTCCGCCATGGTTCGCCAGTTGATGAGCGAAATTCTGTCCGCGGATAAGGAAATCGAGGTTGTCGGGGTCGCATCCAATCCATATGTTGCTCGCGACAAAATAATAGAATTGAAACCCGATGTTTTGACTCTCGATATAGAAATGCCGAAAATGAACGGTTTGGAATTCTTGAAAAAGCTTATGCCCCAACACCCGCTTCCGGTTATTATGGTGAGCGCTTTGACGGAAAAAGGCAAAAAAATTACCATCGACTGTCTTGAAGCCGGAGCCGTGGATTTTGTTTCCAAACCTCACTCGGATATTGAGCGGGGTTTGGAAATCATGGCTGATGATTTGCGTTCAAAAGTCAAAATGGCGGCGACGGCCAATCTCTCAAAATGGAAAACAGGAAGAACACCTTCGTCGAATCCGGATGTTGTTCAATCACCCATGCACGGTGAATTCGGCGGCAAAGTGATCGCGATCGGCGCATCCGCGGGGGGGACGCAAGCTCTTCGCGAGGTGCTCTCACGACTTCCGGAAACGGCTCCGGGTCTTGTTATCGTTCAACACATGCCGGCCGGTTTTACAAAATTATTCGCCAACCGCATGAACGACTATTGCAAAGTAAATGTGAAGGAAGCTTGCAACGGCGACAAAATTATTGCGGGTAGAGCCCTCATCGCCCCGGGGGGATTGCAGATGCGCGTTACTCGTTCCGAAGGTTCTTACTGCGTTCGCTGTAATCATGAAGACGAAATCTGTGGGCATGCTCCATCGGTTGAAGCTTTGATGCAGTCCGTAGCGATGCACGTCGGACCAAACGCCGTGGGAGTTATCCTGACGGGAATGGGAAGCGACGGCGCCGACGGTTTGAAAGCCATGCGTGACGCAGGAGCACGAACATTGGCTCAAGATGAAGCAACCAGCGTAGTCTTCGGCATGCCGAAGGTTGCTTGGGAAAGGGGCGGCGCCGAAGAGCTTGTCCCCTTGGGTGAAATCGCCAAAACGATCATGAGCTTTTTTACTCGATCCGCTTAGTGATCTGGTTCGATCGATTATGAACAAAATCAAGGAAAGAGCAAACACGCCGGGTGCCCATCCCATCCATGGATGGATCATCACGGCAATCGAACAACACGTTGGGTCGCCGGCGACGGCGCGATATCATCGGGTGAACACGAAACTTTTTACGATTTTGCCGTTGCTTGTCTGTTTGCTCCTGGCAGTCTCTTTTTTCACGGGTTGCGGTTCCAACGGCGATGCGATGGATGACTGGACGACGACGTCCACGGTCGTTCTCACGCAAAATATTGAAGGACAGGTGGCGGCTCCGGTTACCGGATCTCAAAACATTTTATCAAGACTGACGGCAGTCGGAGGCGTGCAATCCGGCGCCACCGTCTTCGTCGAGGAAAAACCCGGTTATTATACGACAACCGACAACAGCGGGAAATTTTTGTTGAAAAGCGTTCCGGTCGGGAAATATCATGTGATCGCCGAAATAGTGTCCGGATCGACAACGTATCGCCAGAGGTCCGATTTGGTAACTTTAACGGGACAATATGCCACTTTTTTAATGCAGACGCCGATACAGCTGATCGCGGCTCCGCGGCGTCTCAACCTGGTTGTCAAAGATCAGAAGACTTACAACGCGATTTTCGGAGCTTCCCTGACGATGTGGGGTAGAACCGTGCAAACGACGGCATCCGGAGAGGTTGAATTGGGGCCGATTCCAACGGGTGTTTGGCCCGTCGCGGTTAAGGCGACCGGATATTACGACGCAAATCTTTTGCTGACCTTCGACGACAAGAGGCAATCACTTGTGGAATTTTACCTAACGCCTCTGACCGCCGTGGATAAAAATCAATCACCGACGGTTGAGATGCTGAAGGACTTTGGCAATGTGAAAACTTACCAAACCGGTGGTTTATCAGGGCTTGCTTTTGACGCCGATGGCGACAGCGTCATACTCGAATGGAAATGTACCAGCGGGTCGTTCAGCAACAACAAGGGGCTTTCGACGGTCTACACCGCTCCGGGACAAGCCGGAACCTATACCATTCAACTCACCGGAGTAGACGGCAAAGGTGCATTCGGGTGCTGTTACATGCCGATAGAAGTGATTCAAGGCAGCGGATTGACACCTAATCCGACGAATCGAGCGCCGATAGCCGCATCCGATCCGTTCCCGATAACCGGCGCTCTGAATATGGGAAACGATATTGTTTTAAAATGGACCGGTTCGGACCCGGATGGCGACGCCCTGAAATACGATGTTTATCTTGGGCCGCGAGGTTCGGCTTTACCCATGGTTGCAAGCGGAATTTCAAACGCGTTTTATCACGTGACGAATCTTTCTCCGTATACGATGTATTATTGGCAGGTTATATCTCAAGATCCGTATGACGCCATCAGTCAGAATAATCCGACTTGGGAATTCACGACGGGTGACGGAAACAACCAGCCGCCTTTCAAAACGCATGATCCGACACCTCAGGATTTCGCGACGGATCAGCTTCCCTCGCTTCTCTTAACTTGGATAGGCGGCGATCCGGACGGTAATGACGGTGTGAAATACGAAGTCAGCATCGGAAGCGACCCTGAAATTTTATATATCGCGACGCAAACCGCGAACACCCGCTATTTCATGAATGGTCTGGAATTGGGAAAGCGTTATTACTGGCGGGTTACCGCCGCCGATGGAAGAGGCGGAGCAACGATAGGGGATCGTTGGCAATTTGATACATATTCCCCGCTGAATAATCCGCCTTACGATCCGGTTGCAATCGATCCGGCAAGCGGCACGGACAATGTAACATTAAATCCGCAATTTCGATGGCGTATCGAAGATTCCGACAGCGACACGCTTACAAGCGATTTTTATATCGGAACGTCCACGCCCTTGCTGAAAATGGCTCAAAATCTTTCGTCTCCGGTTTATACATCGTCAACCCCGTTAAAACCTCTGACGCGCTATTACTGGCAAGTCGTCGTTAAAGACTCACACGGCGCCGTCAACACAAACCCGACGATCTGGAGTTTTGTGACGACGGCTCAAACCAATCACGCACCCAATGTTCCCACCGCACTTTCCCCGTTGGACAAAGCCGTCGAAGTCGCGACACAACCTGTCCTTTCGTGGAGCAGCGGCGATTCCGACGGCGATGCCGTTTATTACAAGGTCTACCTGGACACGGCTTCTCCCCCCCAAACTCTTGTCGCGGATAATGTTACGACGCAGCAATGGAGCGTTTCCGCCGCGTTGTCGGCAGGGCAAGTCTATTGTTGGAAAATTATCGCCCGAGATCAACCGGGTTTGGAAAGCGAATCCGCCGTTTTTCGTTTTACGACTCAAACGAATACCGATGCGGTGCCTCCGAAACTCGTTTCGATAGCACCGCAAACAGGTGCGACCGGAGTTGAACGAAGCACGGCCATTGTTATTACCTTCAGCGAACCGATGAACAAGGTATCGGTTGAAAACAATTTCAGCTTGACTCCGTCGGTTTCCGGTTCGCTTACTTGGGAAAATCCTTCGACCGTCGTGTTTTGGCCGAATCAACCGTGGGCATCCGGGTCCCTTCAGATTGGCGTGTTGGCGGCCGGAACCGCGCGGGATCTCGCGGGTAATATTTTAACCGCCGAAGTTAAAACGACGTTCTGCATTGCATCTGATTTACCTATTCCATCGGGTTATAAATCTCCCGGATTATCATTATACGCCGCTATCGGAGCAAGTGTGACGGTTCCCGTACCCGGCTTGGCAAACGGCAGAACGGTTTGGGCGGTGGCGACAGCCGATAATGCTACATCCGTTTTTCAGGTCAATCCAAACAGGATTGTAAGCGATGTCGATTTGGCGAATTTTAGAACGAGCCCGGAAGCGGCATTTCGCGAATTTGCCCGTAATTTGTCCGGCAAGCCCCTACCCAAAGTTCTTGCGCAGAAGAAAATATCCGATATTTTACCTGAAACAGTGGTAGGTCAGACAAATCAATTTTACATTCCCTCCAACGGCGGTGTGGCAACCGGCACGGGATTTCCCGCGAATAAAATAACGGCGCGATGTTTGGGCGCCACCGATCAAGTCTATGTTTACGTAGATACGGCGATTACATCGCCCGATTATTCCTTGATAGCGGAAATCCGGAAAAGATTTGAAGAGGGAATCGCGCCTACAGTGCGTGATGCTTTCGGCCAAGAACCCGGTTCCGGGCCCGATGGAGATTCGAAACTAACGATACTTTTAACAGACGGCATGTCGTCGGGTATCATCGGGCTTTTCAATGAAGCCGATCTTTACGGCAACTCATTTGCGGATGTCGCGTTGAGAGAGAGCAACGAACGCAAGATCATTTATATGGTTTATTCGCTTTCCAATGCCGTAACACGTTATGGGGTCATGGCGCACGAGTTTCAGCATATGGTTAATTTTTGGCAAAAGCGCACCAACGGAGGCGCGAACACGTATGAAGAGACATGGCTGAATGAAGGCATGTCGAAATTGGCTGAAGAAATTTGCGGATACGGAGTAATTCAAGGAGACACGAACACGGCGGAAATCCTTCGACTCATGGAAGGAGATTTGCAGAATCTCTCATTAACAAAGTGGACCGGCTTGACCAACTACGGTTTGTCTTACCTTTTCGTTCGCTTTTTGTCCGAGGAAAATCGATATGGTACAACGATGCGTGAGATTACCAGAGCGCTTACGAGAGGTGCTTTGACGGGCAAAGATAACGTTCGGGCCGTAACCCGCGAGATATTCAGTCGAACGGTCGGTCGCTTTTATCTGGGAATGTTGATGAATCGCTTCAGCTCAACGACTCCCGGGGATTATGGTTTCAAGGATTTGAGTTTAAGCGCCAATTATTCCGGAATAGTTTTGCCGGGTGTCACGGTTCAGACCATACCCGATGCGGGATTAGCCGGTTTAAGCATTCCGGCTGATGGTTGCAGATTTCTCAAGAGAGTATCGAACGGCAACGCGGTCAATATTAAATTCAGCGGTTTCACGAATCCCACGCATCTTTGGCTATACGATGAAAGATAGTTGCGGGCCGTAATTTTAAATCTTTTATTTTTGGGGAATTGCCGATAAGATCGGGGTTAATAAACCAATCGGTGGCCTTGCGAAAAAGTGTGCATTCGGTACAGGCCCTCGCGAAGCAAGCCCAAGGGCCGGTGAATCATGTGTGAAGTGTCCATGTAACACGAGAGTGGGCAATTTTCGCCGCAGTTTATCTCGAAATATTCTCCGCCGGATGCCTTCTTGAACAAAGCGATCGGATCGGGGGTTTCCAGAAGATTTCCCGCCGTGCTGTTCATGCGACTACATGGAAAAAGAAGATTTCCGTCGGGGTAGACGCGCCAAACCAGCAACGGATGGCAATCGAAAGGTTGAAAATGTTTTACAGCCCGCAGATAATCTATCGTAGCTGCGATCCTATACCCCGCTCGCTTGGCTTTCAATATCTTGTCGATCAAGGCGTGATAACGGCGGTTTCCTTTCAACCCTGGGATTGGACGAACTTTGTCAAGCGCCGGACCGGCGGAAAAAGTTATGCCGTGCTTTCCGCAAAATTCCATGACATCCGCTACATCGTCAATATTCTCATTTAGAATAACGCTGTTGACCATAATGCTTGGATTTCGCCGCTGAGCCAGTTCGACAAGCACTTTCAAAACGCGGTCCGTCGCACCCTCACGGTTCCAAAGGCGATCCGATTTTTCGCGATCGAGACTGTCAAGACTGATGATGATCGCATCCACGGCTTCGATCACTTCTGGAGTCAACAACAAGCCGTTGGTGTTCAGCGATATGAATTTGAAGCCCGTCTCGCGAGCTACGCGCAAAATATCGATTATCTTTTCGTACATCAGAGGCTCTCCGCCTGAGAGAAGTAGAAAGTCCGTGTGTTTATGCAAGGTCGTGAATATCGAGCGCCATTGCTCGATCGACAATTCGGATCTTTTCATCAAGGGAAACTTTTCCCCGCTGCCTCCATCGCAATAGGAACATCGCAGATTACAGCGAAAGGTAAGATAAATGTAGACGCCCATGGGAAAGCGATACGATTTTTTCCCGATTGCGCCCATTGCTATGTGATAAAGAACTTTCAGAATCGGATGCATTTTTTCTAGTCCACTTTTTCAGAGTTTTGTATTCGAGAAATAATTCTCGCCGGATTTCCTATTACTTTGGCGCGGGCCGGAACATCACGCATAACAACGGCGCCTCCGCCGACTTCGGCGAACTCTCCGATCTCGACTCCGCAACCGATTCGAGCGCCGGCGCCGATCGTCGCGCCCCGTCGTATAATTATGCGGCCGGCGCGAAAAATATTTCCGGCGTGTTCGTGAAGACCGATTCCGACTTCCACGCCCAGCAACACTCCTTCTTCAATAACCAAAAGCGTTGGATATAGCGTGTCGATGAAGCAGCGGGGAGAAATATACGCCGATTTATGCACTTTAGCGCCGAATAATTTCAACGCCATGATTTTCAAGCAGGAAAACGGCTGGAAAAAAGCAGCTTCCAAAAGGGTAAAACGGACCGAAGCTCTTAATCCGCCCGACAAACTATCGAATTCATGCCAGCACAGGCAATTCTCCACAGGATTCGGGTCTGGGCTTTGGTAGACAAAAAACTTATCCGTACAAGTGGATTGCAAAAACTTTTTTAATGCCGTTTTGGCTTGTACGAGATCCGTATATGTAAGATCGGCCAATCGGTCAACAGTCATTTTTCGTTTGGTTGATAAATCTCGGAATACAGCGTTTTAAGATCCGCGGGATCGAAAAATGCTTCAACCGGATATATTTCGGCGAAAACATCACGGCATTTGGCGATTTCTTGCCCGTCTCGAATTCCGACCGCGTCAAAAACAATTCTTTCGCCTGTGAACTCTTTCGCGGTTACCGACACCATCATCTTTTGGCCGGGTTTCAACTGTAAATTGAATACCATGTTCTCCCAGCCTTGTACAAGGCATGTTTTCGAATATCCGGTCGATAAGATCGTCAACCAACCGGCGAACTGAAAAAAACTTTCCATGATCAGCGATTCCGGAAGACATTCGACATCGCCCATCGGTGTTTTCAGGCAATATTCTTCAAAGGAAACCGCTTTCACTCCGCGAATTTGGGCGCATTTCTCCCAACCCGTGATTTTATCCGCCAAGCGAAACTTCATGCAATTGCGCCTTAGATTATTTTATTCGTTACGATACGATAATTCCTATTTTAACTCGGCTTTTGCGCGAGCTTTCGCGCCACCAATTTGACGAAAACGGAAACCGTCAGCAGCGAGGGGACTTCGGCTTTTCTGAATCCGGGAATCAATCGCGAATGATCGACTTCCGGAAGTGATTTCTTCAGTTCTTCGAGTGCTTCGGTTGTCAGATAGCCGTCTTTTTCATAGACTCCACCCGGAATCCTCGATTTTACTTCCTTTTCGAATTCGTTGGGTTCGATCGTTATTTTGAAATTATCCTCAATGAGGAAACTCAAATCCAAAAGATCGATGGATTCCGCGCCCAAATCTTTAACCAACACGCTTTCCATTTGAATTTTGTCGATCTTGGCACCTAAAACTTCCTTCAACATTCCCTTCAATTTTTCGAAAATTTCTTGATCGGTCAAGGCTGTTCGCCTCCTTCCGTGTATTTACCAAAAATGATGGCGGCGTTCTGCCCACCGAATGCAAACGAATTGGACATAACCGTTTTGCCGTTGAAAACGCGGCCGATATCGGAAACATAGTCCAAGTCACATTCCGGATCGGGATACCGTAAATTTATCGTCGGGGGAACGATTCCACGAAAGATGGTTAGCACCGCCGTTACCGCTTCCACCGACCCGCTGGCGGCGATAAGGTGCCCCGTCATGGATTTTACGGAATGAACCGGAATTCTCTTGGCTTGATCTCCGAGCACTTCCTTAATTGCCGCCGTCTCAACCACGTCGTTTTTCGGCGTGCCTGTTCCATGGGCGTTTACGCAGTCAATCTGCTTGGCTTCCAAGCCAGCATCCGCGATCGCCTTTGTCATGCAGGCGACGGCCCCGCGGCCCGTAGGCTCCGGATCGGATACGCGGTAAGCATCCATTGATGAACCGTATCCGAGTATTTCAGCGTATATTTTCGCGCCCCGTTTCTTTGCATGTTCCAGGGATTCAAGAACCAGGAAACCTCCGCCCTCGCCCAAAACCGCGCCGTCCCGAGAAACATCGAAAGGTCGACAAGCCGATTCCGCTTCATCATTACGGGCCGAAAGTGCGTGCAGCAAACTGAACCCGCCTAATCCGAGGGGGTTGAGCATGCTGTCGGCCGCACCGGCAAGCGCCACGTCGGCCATTCCGTCCCGGATTCTCCCGAGAGCGTCGCCGATAACCTGGGCTCCGGCCGCGCATGCGGAACAATTAACGAAACGACCGCCGTTGATTCCGAATTTGTCGCCTACGATTTGAGTCATTCGATCCAATGGTGTTTGAAGAGGTTTTTCAGCCGCTCCGGATTTGGAATCCGTCAATAAACTTCGAGCCAAGGCCAGGCCGATGCGCTCATTTTTTGCGACCGGGGTGACATCCTGCAGGAAAAATACTTCGAGACTCACGCCGACATGAATTGATGCTCTATCAAGATAGGGATTTGGTGCGTTAGGCAGGATCAGGCCTGCATTTTCCAGTGCTTCCCGGGCGGCCGACAAACCCAACCAGACCTTGCGGTCTCTTTCTTCGCCGGCTTGTGGAAAATATTTACGTAAACCATCCATGTCTAAATTTTTAACTTCACCGCCGATGCGCACTCTAAGGGTTGAGGCATCGAACAAAGTAATCGAACCGGTTCCGGATATGCCTTTCGTCAGATTTTGCCAAAAGGTTTCCACGTTGTTTCCCACCGGACCGACGACTCCAAGCCCGGTTACGACAACTCGCCGTCTTGGCCGAGACTCGACGGACGAAGGAACACCGGAGTCGTTCACGGCTTGCGGTGGGCTTGACGGCGGTTCCAAAAGAAAAGCCGTTTGCTCGCTGCCAAAGCCGAAGCAATTAACCATGACTTTCCCGCCGTCGTGAGCATCGCGGGCAAGTAAAGCTCCAATGGACATTTGCAGACCGGCGGCCGCGGCGAACATGTTTCCGACCGATGGTTTCGGCGATATTTTACGGCTGAAGGCGATACCCGATTTTTTCAGAGCACCGGCTTCTGCTTTTTCCCATTCAGGATTCCCGTCCTCGGCACCGATGATTTCCAAATCAAAAGGTTTACGCGAAGTTTTGCATAATTCGGCGGGAAGTTCATTGAAAAAAGACAATCTATTTGTGCCGGAATAAGTTCCCGAAACAGCGCGTGAGATTCGCGCATAGATTCTTGCATTGCGGGATCGCGCTCGGTCTTCCCTTTCAAGCACAAGGAAAGCCGCTCCCTCGGCGGGGGTACATCCTTTTCCATGTTTTGCCCACGATTCAAAAACTCCCTGTTGTTGCAAGCTTATGAATGAAAGTTCGTGAGCCTTGACATCGCATCCCCCAACCAAAGCGCAAGCCGCATTTCCTGCAACGATGGCCCTGATTCCCGCGATGACGGCGTAAGCGCCTTGGCCTTCCCATGGGTTGAAAACGGCGTTGGGGCCGGTGATTCCTTCAAAAATGGAAACGAAACATATGGGCATATTACTCAAAATCTTGAAACTGAGGGTCGGACGAACTCTATTCAAAGCCGTTTCGCCGAATCTTCTGGGGTCAAAAATACCCTCGGCGTCGGCGGAAAACTTCACCAGCGGCGCTACTTCCTCCAAGGCGATTCCCGCAAGGCCGGTCGCTCCGTATAATGCGACTTCGCCGGATTTGTACTGATCACCAATCTTTATACCCGAATCTTGAACGGCCAAACGAGCGGCTGAAACCGCGAAGACGGCGTCCCGGTTCATAAGTCGGAGAGTTTTTGAATCTCCCACGAATTTTTCCGGATCGAAATTTTCTATTTCCGCGCTCAACTTACAGAAAAAAGGAGCGGTCTCAAAACGGGACGGCTTGCGAACGGCGCTTTCACCATCCAGGATTTTCTTTAAAATCGCCTGGGGGTTATCGCCAAGCGGAGTAACCATTCCGATTCCAGTAATAACGACATTGCCGCATTTTTGTTCGGATATCATCAGGCACTCATCCAGATCTTCATCAAGCCGCGGCGCTTTTCATCGAGTTTCGGGTCATCCACGTATTTAAACGAAAAGACCATTTCCGTTTCCGTAATCAGCCGATCTTCCCTCATCGCTTTGACTTTCACCTTTCCGCTGAGTTCGTTCAACGAAATCATTTCGGTTTGATATTTTAAAGTTTCACCGGGTTTGACCATGTCCCTGAATTTAACTTTTTCCAGAATAGTAAGAATTGCTTTCGCATCTTTTTCGTATTTTTCTTTTAAACTTGCTTCGAGCAGCAAGCCGGATAATTGAGCCATTCCCTCTATCATTAAGACCCCCGGCATTACCGGTCGGCGCGGGAAATGATCATCGAAAAAGTCTTCGCTCAAAGCCACATTTTTCAGGGCTTCGGCAGCGACGCCGACTTCCCAGCGTGTAATTTTATCGATCAAAAAAAAGCGCATATTTCAAACCCGAATAATCAAATGAAATTCAAATGTCGGAAATTGTAAATCCGATTTTGAGAATCATGTTACTCAATATTTCCCCTTGTTTCAAGGAGTTTTTCCTGAAAGCGGGGCAATCGCACGAAAAACCGACAAATTCCATTCGGTTCACGGTGGATTACGCTATCGGCGATAGCTTGCTATCCCACCTACGACAGGTAATGAACCGGATCTCCAAATTTTAATGCGATTGTCTTGCAATTTAATGCGGTTGTCCTGTTTTGGAAAGCCGCTCGATCATGTCGGGATATAATCCACGCCATGCCGCATATCCGCCGAATACTACGCGTACATGACCATGACCCGCATTTGCCAAGCGGTAACCAGCACCGGTCGACAGTATTCCGGTTCCGCACATGATTATAACCTTTTTGTCGGACGGAATTTGAGAAATATATCTTTCAAATCCGACGTACGACCATATTTTTGCCTGCGGGATACTTGGGGATGTCATTCGCTCATGGGGCAAGCGCAAATCGATGAGAAAATTATCGGTTGAAAGAATAACTTCTTCCGTCAAATGCTGCGGATCAAGATATCCGAATCCCGCGGGATCGGCCTGCAAAACTCTTTTCAGCACCCACAAGAGATACATGATCGATGCCGTGGATGTACTCGTTCCCATGCTGATTCTTATCGATGAAAGAGCCGGTTCTTCGCCGATTCCCATGCCAAGAAGAACATGGGACGGCTCGATTCGATCGGCTGTACAAGCGGACCCGATGGAGACTCCGATTTCATAGCAGTCAAACCCCGCAAGGATTCGAATACCGCTTTTTCCGGGAAAAGTAACGTTGACGGTTCCCGGCATCTGATGAGCACTCGGGGCTTCATTGAAGATCGCGTTCTCACAAATATGTTTAATACCGCTCGTCAACCTTCGGCGAAGTTTCTTCATTCTTTCATACTCGCGATTCATGCGGCCGGCGGCCAATTGAGCGGCGGCGCCGATCCCGACTATTTGGTGCACTCCTTCGGTTCCCGCGCGTCTCGATCTCTCTTGATCGCCGCCGAATATAAGAGGTTCGAAGGGCGTATGCCCTCTGGAATAAAGAACGCCGATGCCTTTGGGACCGTTTATTTTGTGGGCGGTCAGCGTTAAAAATTCGCAGCCGATTTCTTCAACATGCGTGGGAATTTTACCGAAACTTTGAACCGCATCGGTATGGAAAGGAACCTTGGCTTGTCTGGCGATCTTGCCGATCTGTTCCACCGGCTGAATCGCGCCCGTCTCATTGTTCGCATGCATTATGGAAATCAATATAGTGTCGGGCCTAATCGATTTTTTCACATCATCAGGATCGATTCTTCCGTCCGGTCCGGCTCTTAAGCGCGTAATTGACGCGCCTCGTTTCTCGATCTGCGAGCATGCTCCAAGGATCGATTCATGCTCGATAAGAGAGGTGATGATATGTCCCTTTCCGGCCGACTGAAATACTCCCTTGATGACTGTGTTGTTCGCCTCGGTTCCGCCCGAGGTAAAGATTATTTGATCGGTATCGCAGCCGAGAAGAGTCGCGACTGATTTGCGGGCGCCGTCGATAATTCCGCGCGATGTCCGACCGTGTGTGTGAAGGGAAGAAGCATTGCCGAAGTTGTTAGCCATGCATGTTTCCATAGCCTTGCGGACTTCATCTGCCAACGGAGTGGTGGCATTGTGATCGAAATACAAGCCTTTGGTAAAAAACGGCATGGAAAAAAAGCCAGGCATCGTTGCCTCCTCAAAAAATACCCGGAATAAATCGGTATTTAACTTCATTCATATATTCTTGATATTCCTGAAATTGCGCCAGAAATCTTTCTTCCAAAATCGCCCTGTATACATAGCAGGTTGTCGATACAAAAAGAATTACAAGATTCACGGTACAACCGTTTTTCAAAACGTAACCTATACGCATGATGATGTCGGTAAAATACATCGGATGTCGGATGATACCGTAGAATCCCTTTTTTTTCACGGTTCGCAAAGAGATAAGAATTCCAAAACTTTTCCCCAAATTCAACATCGTTGCGGCACCAAGAAAAATTCCCACGAAAAGAACGCCTTTCGCCGCCAAAGGGAAACTTGCGTCAACGGCGGGAGTACGAACCAAG
>Ga0074199_1001561_pt1 | contig 18939 bp, 14 predicted proteins | sample EPASupsiteSAE347_FD_64528 | JGI IMG/M metagenome (GOLD analysis project Ga0074199, IMG submission 64528) | Bioremediated contaminated groundwater from EPA Superfund site, New Mexico - Sample SAE3-47 | ecosystem: Environmental > Aquatic > Deep subsurface > Groundwater > Contaminated ...
CAGGCGGCACAAGATCGCCGCCGCCTTTTTCGAACCAAATTCGCACCACATTGGGAAGGAAGCATTAATAACATTGGGTTGCGGGCATAGCCCGCTTTGGTAAAGAAAGGAGCGCGCCGATGAAAGCAAAAGTAGATGCCGATACATGCACGGGCTGCGGGTTATGCGTCGACACCTGTCCGGAGGTGTTTGAAATGGGTGACTCGGTCGCCAAGGTGATTGCCGCGGAGGTCCCTGAAAAAGCGAAGGCTTCGTGCCGCGAGGCGGCCGATAACTGTCCCGTGGAAGCGATTGCGATTGAAGAATAATGCCCCTGGCCATAAATCCCAAAACGTTTTTGGACCGTCTGCGCAAAGGAACGAAGCCGCAGGAGATCGTGGCGGTCGATTTCAGCCAGGCCGAGGTTAAGTGCGCCCGCTTTCGGAGTGTCGGCGGCAAAGTTCACCTGGCTGCGGCGGATATATTGGCGCGCGCTCAAAACGTTGCGCCCGGCGCTTTTCAGGCGGCAGTGTTGCCCAGGCACCTTATGGCCAGGCACGTCGCGCTTTGTCTGCCGGCGCAGAATTCGCTTATAAAGCTGCTCAGTATTCCGGGCCGCTTCGATGCAAACCTCGAAGCCAGGATCAGGGAGGATATGGGGGTGGGGGCGGGCGATTTCCGGATAGGCTATAAGGTTCTAGGAACCGGCCACGCGCGTCCTGAAACGAAACTGCTCACGGTGGCCGTTCCCGAGGAGGTCATTCAGCGTTATCTTTCCTCTTTTGCAAGCGGATGGCCCGTTCCGGTTGCGGTGGAACTGGGCGGTTTGGCCGCGATCAACGCCTTTCTCAGGGGCTATCTGGAAGACGGCGCTGAGGAGCCGGCGGGCGGAACGGGGCAGGCCTGGGGCGTGGTGCAGTTCGAGGACAGTGTTTCCTTCTTTGCCTTCATCTATAAAAAGGAGCTGGTTCTGATTCGCAAATACGATTTCGGCTGCGACCATATTCTGGCCACGATTCAGAGCCGTTTGAACGTCAACCGCGAAACAGCGGTCAACGTGGCCGCCGACAAGTCCTTCGACATTTCCCAGATGATCAAGGAAGTTTGCGACGTTTTCGTGCGGCAACTGGCGATTTCAAAGCATTTCGTCGAGCGGCGTGAAAATTGCCGGGTGACCAGGATTTTTATTCCTGGTAGCGTGGTGGCTTCGCATCGCCTGGCGCAGGAAATCCGCGCAGCATCCGAGGCGGAGGTTGAACTTTGGGACCCTTTCAAGACGGTTGTTTGCGAAGAGGGAGCCGTTTCTCCTAAAATCGGCGAACGGCATTCGGCCCTCGCGGCCGTAATCGGCTCCGCGCTGGGCTTTTTTGAAGGTCCTTAGGGCCGCGGACGCAAGCCGGTGGAATACGAAACATGATGAATTTGTATGTCAATTTGCTGCTGGATACCGAACGCAGAAGCAGCAGCCGGGTCAGCCGCAGGTTTATATGTTTTCTCGCGGCTGGCCTGGGTGGCGTTCTTCTGCTGGCGGCCGTTCTTGTTTCCGGCATCGGAGCATATGCCGCGCGTCAGCAGCTGCATTTTGCCGAACAGGAAAAAAAACAGGTGGAACCGATCTATAAGTCCATCACTGCTTTGCGCCAGGAATTGAACGAACTGCAGGATTTGACCAACTCAGTCACGGCCTGGGCCAGGAGCCGGCCCGATTGGCCGTTCCTGCTCGTCGGCATCCAGAGCGTTGTCCCTCCCGATATCCAGTTTACGCGCATGACCGTTAACGAAGCCATCACTGTCACGGAAAATGCGCCCGGCCGCGTGATGACCTTGTATATCTGCGGAAAGGCTCTGGGCGAAAATTCGGACAAGGACGTCCAGCGGCTTGAAAAAGACATGAAGGAAAAAAAGCCTTTTTGCGACATCATGCAGACCGCCGAGGTCAAGCAGTTTGAGGCGGATAAAAACCGGGCGCAGCAAAACACGAGGCTTTTTGACCTCGAATGCCGTTTCAAGCCGGTGCAGTTGTTTCAGCCGGTCAAGCCGAAGCCTCAGGAAAAGAAGAAATAGGACGGAACATGATCGATTTCAGCAACAAAAAGGTTCAATACGCCGTGCTGGCGGCCTTGTCAGGCTGTATCGCGCTGTTTTTGCTTCTTTATTTTGTCGTTTTGCCGGCGCTCGATGCGTGGAAAGCGGATTCGGCCAAGACCAGGGAACTGGCTAAAAAGTTGTCCGAAATGCGGCAGGTCGTCCAATCCGGCACGCAGGTTCGGAAACAGATCGAGGATGCCCGCGCGGTAATTAAAACTCTGGGCGCGGATATTCCCCTGCCGGTGCTTGGCAATTACCTGCTGGGAATGGACAAATATGTCCGCGACTGCGCGCTCGCTGCCGGCGTGGGTATTGTGGGGATAGCCGATAATGACGTGCTGGCTATTTCGCCGGACAGCAAATTCAAGATTTATCGCGTGCGCGTGCAGGTTCGTTGCGGATATGATGACCTTGTGCGATTAATCTCCGCCGTTCAGGCCGGTAATCCGTTGGTTTCGGTTTCGGGCTTGAACATCGTGCCCCGCGACAGCAGTCCCGCGGTCCACGAGGTAAGTTTCGTGGTGGGCTGGCTGGTTTGGACCGACCCCGCCAGGCGTCCGGCGTTCTTGACGGAGGCGGCGGGAATTTAAGGTGGAAATGAAGAAATTGAAATTTATACCCGAGGTGATTTCAAAACTCGTTCTGAAGCCCGCCCCGCCCGTCCGCCGGCGCTCTCCGAGCTATGGCGGACAAGTTGGGCGCCCCTCCAAAGGAGGGGATCTTGCTGGTTTGGCAGCAACAGGTTATGATCCCCTCCACCGGAGGGGTGGCGTAAGCCGGGGTGGGTCTGAAGCGAGTTTTGAAATCACCTCACCCAAATATTGCGCTTTTCAGCGCAACATGCAGGTTGCAATTTTGGCTGGTCTGTTTTTTTCCGCGGCGGCGGTTTTCGCGCTCGAATCTGCCAGCAACGCGCCGGCGGCGGTCATAACCGGGAAGGTTCCGGCAAATGAAACGCAATTGCGCGACCCGTTCTGGCCGGTCGGGTTTGTGCCGCCGTCCGTATCCAAGTCGCTGGCCGGCGGAGTCGGCGGGGAGCAGGCGGAAGAGATTGCCGACATGTCCAACCTGTTGCGGATCGGCGGCGTCGTCAAAAGGGGAGATCAGTTTTACGTCGCGATAAACGGGGTCACGGTGCGGACCGGGGAAGTTGTTGCCGCGGTGGCGGATGGAGGTGTTTACCGATTCGTGGTGGAGGAGATCGATTTTAAAAAAGTCCGTTTGCGGCCGGTCAAAGAATAAGAAATATGCTTTTTTTTCTTGCAAAAAACAAGTTGTGGATTACTTTTATCGTTCAATGAAATTCGTGCGCATCCTTCTTTACATGTTGTCCGCGCCGGCTCTGTTGGGCGCGCTGCTTTTGCTGGCTGGTTGCGAAAGCGAAACAAGCGACCCGATCGACGTGGACAGCTACTTCCAAACCAACACTTATGTTTCCGCCGAGCGCGACGAACCGCTGCCGCCCACGCTTGAGATTTCGCCTGCCTCCGCTCAAATCGGAATTGTCGGTCAGCAGGTGGTTTTTACCGCCAGCGGCGGCACGGGCAGCTATCATTGGGCCATTTCCAGCGCGGACAACGGAGAGTTTGTGTCCGGCGGGGCGAACCAGATCATTTATACCTGCAAGAAGGTCGCCAACAACACCGTCAGCGTTCATGACGACGGCGGGCATTATGCCACCGCGCAGGTGACGCCCGGCGCCGACAAGATGACCATTGCGCCTGCTTCGGCGTCCCTGAGCAGCGGCGCGCGCTATGTGGCCTTCAGCGTAAGCGGCGGCACGGCGCCATATGTCTGGGTGGTCGGCAACGCCAGTCTGGGTTCGATTGCCTACTCGGCCGCGACTAGTTATACTGCCGGTTACACGGCGGTTGCCGGCGCGTACGGTCAGAATACGATCACCGTGCAGGACGCCGAAGGCCGCGTGGCCTCGGCCACAGTGACGCAAGCGCAGTAAAATGAGTTACTGGTTACATAAAAATCTACTTTTTACGTTGGTTTTCTTGCCGGTCGCTTTACTTTCCGTTTCCTGTTTTTCCCGGAATATTCGTCCGGACGTGAATATTACACGGCCTGTCGATGGTTTTTTCACGAATGCGGCGAACGTGATGAATCTTGATGTTACGGTCAAACCCGCAGCGTGGAAGAAGATAAAAAAAGCGAACTTAGTGGCTGCGATTTTGCTGGTGGACGGCAAGCTTATTGATTTTCGCGCGGCGCGCACCCATGAGTCGGAAGTTGATTTTACGTTTCCGGTCAATCTCAAGAAACATGCGGAAGGCGCGGTAAAGCTGGAAGTGAAAGCTTACGCGGGGAAAGCGCCATGGTGCTGGTGGTTCTGGTGGCGGCTTAGCTGTTGTTGGAACTGGTGCCGGTATTGTCCCATGGTGGGCAGCGACGTGGCGCGAGGCATCATAGACCGGAAAACTCCGTCAGTAGCCATAATCAATCCCGCCAACGGGTCCTTAATTAACCAAGCCCGTACAGAGATCAGAGCCGCAGTCGGCGACACGCTTGCCGGCGTGACAAATTCCGGCGTGGTCATGAGAGTTGACGGCGTTGAGGTTTTTGCCGCGTTCTCGCAAGGCCAACTGATTTATACGCCGGAAGCCGCATTATCCGACGGCAGTCATCGAATAAACGTGCAGGCCGTGGATCGAGCGGGAAATATTGCAGCGGCTGAGGCTGGTTTTACCGTCGATGCCACCCCTCCTGTCATCTCGATCGGTTATCCGGAAAACGGGAGCACGCTTGAAACAGGCAGACCGGAAATCAAGGCGCAAATCGGCGACGCATTGTCCGGGGTGGCGAATTCAAGCGTGAACATGAAGCTCGACAATAATCAGGTTCCGGCCGTGTTTGCGCAGGGGGTGTTGACTTATACGCCGCCTGCGTTTCTGGCAGATGGCGCGCATCAAGCGGTCGTTTCGGTTGTTGATCAGGCCGGCAACAGCGCATCCGCAACATGCTCGTTCACGGTTTCAACGGCCCCGCCTCCGCCGGTGACGAACGAGACTGCCGGCTCGGTCGGCGGTTTGATATATGACGCTGTCACGCTTGCGCCTATGCCCGGCGCCGTGGTGCAGGTGCGAGGTTTATCCGGCGGAATAAAGACCTCCGCTGACGGCAAATATACGTTTCCGGTCATTGATTTTCCGGGCTATAACAAGAAAATAATCGTGGTGGAATATTCCGCGCCGGGATATATCTCATCTTACCGCAAGACGTTGGCTTACAGCCGGACACCAGTCACGGTGGAGCCGGTGTTTTTGAAGAAACGCGACGTGCAAATTACGGAGATCGGTTCCGGGGGCGGCGTGGCCAGTAACATGGACGGGACGATAATCGCGGAAATACCGGCCGGAGCGGTTTCATCCAACCTGCCGGTGCAGTTGACCTTGTACGATTATGGCCGGGAATTGCCTTCGGCCCTGCCAAAAGCATCGGCCTTTACCTATGCGGTCGATTTGTATCCGGATGGAGCAAGCTTCAGCGAGCCGGTGACGGTGAAAATTGCCAATTCACTCGGTTTCGCGCCGGGAACTCCGATTCCGGTGGGAGTGTTCAATCCGGCTGAAGTGCGTTGGGAACACGAAAGCATGGGGCAGGTCTCCGCTGACGGGCAATGGGTTGTGTTTCAGGTAACGCATTTTTCTCAGCGGGACGCGAACTTGGCGCGTGATGTGTTTGGCACGGTACGGATCAAGGGCGATGGCAATGCGGCCGGCAAAGATTCTGATCTGGCGGAACGCGATCCCGGCGTCGGGATCGCGGATGGGAGTTATGAGACGGCAATAAATCTGCCTGGATATCGCAGCATGGGAAGCAGGAAAGGACTGACGCTTGTTTATAACAGCGAAGCCGCATCCGGGCAGAAGTTGGTCAGCCTGAAGGCATTTAAAAATATTACCACCGGCAGTCCTGCAACACGTGAATTTGCTGTTGGGGTTGGGGGAAAATACCAACAGGTGACATATCGTGGTGAACCTCAGACCGAATGGGGAGACTATTTCGGCTCACTGGCTGTAGACATGTCGGATTGGCCGACAGGACTGTACCCTTACGAATACAAAGTAGCCAATGTATATACATCGGTTTATTACTATACTGCCAGCCGGTTTGGCGGGGCGGCGGAGAATTCGACAGGCGTGAGCGTTCGTGAAATGCAGAGAAGAAAAACTGAACAGAAGGGATTGATATTCTGGCGTAATCTCGGCGCTAGCGCGGCGGGGGCAGGTTGGGGCATAGTGGGATCGGAGCGGTTGTATGCGAGCATGGGCCGTTCTCAGGTAACGTTGGTGGATGGCGACGGGAGTGAGAAGATGTTTTGTGGCGAGATAGGCTGTGGTGCGTTGATTACTAATATGACCGTCAGTTTTCCACGGGGATTGGGGAGAGATTTTTCCGGAGGTATTCTGATTGCGGCTAGCAATCAAATTATAAGATGGAAACCGTCCGGAGAAACGGAAACCGTGTATGAGATAAATTTTGGAGATGATTGCCGAATTACCGACGTTGCCGAGAGCGAAGCGGGGGCGATCTATTTTACTGCGGCCGCTGAAATGGGAGGCGCGTCTGGGGTCGGCATGCTGGGGATCGTGATTCAACCGGATGTTACCACGAATGCGGGTTTATATCGTTTGGCCGCCGGTGCCCGGAATGCCGAGCGGTTGAACATGTCGTTGATACAACCCGTGGCTATTAAGATTGACCCGCAAGGAGGACTGATCGTTCTGGATAGCGACGTGTATGAAGGAAATAAAATCTGCCGGCTGGATGATGCTGGCAATGTGTCTGCCGTTATCACTCGCGAAATGATCGGAGTCGATGGAATCGCCGACATAGAGTTTGACGAGCCGAATGACCGTTTGCTTATTTGCGATTGGTGGGGCGTTTCTGCCTTGGACCGCTCTGGCATGGTAACAGCGCTTTTCAACACGGGAATGTATGGAGGGCTCTCGTATGACGGATTAAGCGCTAGCGTGGACGGAACATTCTGGGGAGTTGCCTTTGATTACTACAGTGGAGACCAATACTTATATCACTGGGATGCCGCCGGAGAAATAATAAGCAGGTATGGAATATCCTTTGATATTAGTTCTGGGTTTGACTTGGAAGAGGACATTCTAGGCCGGATATTCATCAGTTTCCCGGAGGCGGGGCAGATTATGGGATTAGACCCGACGGCGGAAGTTTCCTATAGGTCGGTGTCCCCACAACAGGAATATCTTGAAAAGACCACGAACGGCTGGCAGTGGGCTGACACGCACGGGAACCGCAAGGAATTCGATACCCAAGGCAGGCTTGTAGGCGAGCGGGACCGGAACGGTAACGCGACCGTTTATGCCTATGATTCGGAAGACAGATTGACGGGTATTGTCGATCCTGTTGGCCAGACAACTTTGCTTTCCTATAACGGGGCGGGAAAGCTTCAGAGCATTACGGATCCTGCCGGGAGAACTACGCAGTTTGACATTGATGCGGCCGGCAACCTGGCGCGGGTTTTGTTCCCGGACGGCACGCAGCGCACGTTTGTCTATGACTCAAAACACAGGATCATTTCCAAGACCGATCCGGCCGGCCAAACCCTGCAATTCACGCTGGATACGAACGGATTTTATACAGCCATCACATATCCGGACAACACGCGGACTAAATTTGAGGCCCAGAGGGTAAAAGCGGCCGTGGCGCCCGATCCTGTTCCCGGCGTGATCCGGTCGCCGACGGAGCCTCTGGCGGAATACGTCTCTGGAGAAGAGCCGGATAAAATTATTGATCAGCGCGGCAATGCCGGCGGCTGGCTGCTGGATGGCCGTGGATATTTGAAGACAAAAATCGATCCATTGGGTAATCGCACCGTGATTGAACGGGACGGCCAGGACCGTGTAAAATCCATAACGGACGCCCTGAACCGACAAACGCTCATGAGCTATGATGCGCTTGGCAATCTGATTCAGGTAACGCAGGCTGACGGCGGAGTTATAGGGACAACATATGCTTCCGATTATAATTTGCCTTCTCTCATAACCGATCAGATGGGCCGGCAGGCTTCGTTTGGATACGATCCTGCCGGCAATCTTATTGAAGTGGCCGATGCGCTGGGGCAGGCAAGCCAGTTTGCATATAACAGCCGGGGTCAGGTGGTCAGCGCCATTGACGCCTTGGGCAATACCACGCTTTATGAATATGACGCCAAAGGCAATTTGAGCAGGGTGATTGACCCGCTCAACCGGGCAACGGAATTGAGCTACGATTCCGCAGGCAATCTGGTACATATCAAAGACGCCCAAAACCGCGTCACGCAAATGAATTATGACGCCATGGGCCGTTTGCTTTCGTCAACCGCCGCAGACAACGGAGTGACGCGCTATGCCTATGATGCCAACGGAAATCTGGCCACCCTGACCGACGCAAAGGGACAAATCATCCGGTATGAATATGACAGTATGAACCGGTTGGTTCGCTCGCGCGATGCCCTTGGCCATGAACGGCAATATGCTTATGACAACATGGGCAATCTGACCGGCATGCAGAATGCAAAAGGCGAAATAATCACGAACGCGTATGATGCCGCCAACCGGCTTGTCGGTAAATATCTGGCCGGTCAGGATATTGTCAATTACGTCTACGATCCAGTCGGCAATCTTCTAGAGATCGGCGATTCGGACAGCGTCGTACAATGGGCGTATGATGCCTTGAACCGGTCAGTTCAGGAAATCCAACACTACGGGACACTGAACTATCAGTATGATTCTGTTGGAAACCGTATTCAAATGTCTGATGCCATTGGAACGACGACTTATGGTTATGACACTTTGAATCGTCTGACCTCCTTGACCGATCCAGCCGGCCGGACATTTGGCTTTAATTATGACGCCGATTCGCGGTTAGCGAGTCAGACCGCGCCGAATGGAGTGAATTCATCTTTCAGCTATGATCTTGCCGGTCAATTGCTTGGTCTTACTCATGACATTGGCGGCGTGACATTATCCGGTGCGGCCTATACCTACAATCAGTCAGGGAACAGAACTACGGAACTGCGCGAGGATGGTAACCAGCGCACATTCAGCTATGATCCGGTGGATCGTCTGTTGTCATCCGTGAATTCCTTGCTTCCCGCCAATAACGAGACGTTTGCTTATGATTCTGTCGGTAATTGGACGATTGGCGACCGGGTTCATAATGCCTTGAACCAGCTTACGGAAGACAACAACTATCAATATAGTTACGATGCCGAAGGCAATCTTATTCAGAAAACCAGCAAGACAAATCCATCCGACGTCACCACCTATGCCTATGACGTAGAGAACCGCTTAACATCCGTGCAATCCGTGTCATCCGTGGTTCAATTTGCTTATGATGCCTTAGGGCGGAGGATAGCGAAACAGATCAACGGTATTGAGACTCATTATCTCTTGGATGGTGTCAACGTGCGGCAGGAATACGACGGCAGCGGGAATCTGATAGCTGCCAATACTCATGCTGGTTTGGATAATCTACTTGTTCGAGACGATTATACTTCTGGTGGTTCCTGCTATGTTCAGTCCGATGGACTGGGGTCAACCGTTGCCCTGTCAGATGGTTCTGGCAACATTATTGAACGATATCGTTATTCAGCTTTCGGAAAACTGGAAGTTCTTAATCCGGACTTCACTTCCAAATCGGGAAATACTCCGTTACTTCCGTGCACATATACGGGGCGAGAGTGGGAGCCTGAGATGGGGATGTATTTCTATCGGGCGCGATATTATGATCCGGTGATGGGGCGGTTTACTTCTAAGGATATGATTGGTTTGGCCGGTCGAGACATAAATTTGTATTCATATTGTAGAAATAACCCGCTGAATTACATAGACTCAACGGGGTTAGCTTACTTTGCGCTCCGTCCTCTTGGACGTTGGCCTTGGATTCCGATTGGCTCACATAATCCGATTTATGATTGTCTAAACACTGAACTTTCTCATGAACAAATTTTCTTTGAAGACAAGTTGGGTGGAAATATTGGTTTTACGAAGGACGAGAGTTATGGAATATGGGGAACATTTGGAATCGGTCCGGCCGTACCTCATCACGAGACAGATCCTGCCCAAATTGCAAAATATCGTATCACGCGAAAAGGCTACAATGATGAAATCCTTCGACAGGCTGTTCTGAATATAGGTCTTCCGGAATATAACTATCAGTTATTGTGGTTTGGATTTGGCTCCAAATTTAATTGTCAAGATTGGGCTGAAAGGGTGAGAAAAGAATACGACCGTCTAGTAAAAAAGCAGAGTATGAAATAACCAGGTTATTAAAGTAAAAAGTGCGCCAATCATGATATTCGAATACATTATAAGCTTCCTTATAGGAATTGGGGTTTACCTTTTTCTTCCTCGTCGGTTTGGCATATGGAAAAGGATCGCATTAGGACTATCTATCTTTATTTTGCTCGCTATTTTCTGGACAATTCTTGTGATTATGGCAGCCATGGCACCTTTAGGCGGGAAGCAACTTACACCAAAAGAATGGGAAACATGGAAAGAACAAAGCAGAATGGCGATCAGTAATAGTGGGGTTATTAATATTCAACAAAACAATGAGTGAAACGTTGGAAAATGAGACATGCCCCCAAAAGCATTGGCACAAGCACATTCAAATGAAAACAATTATCTTGCTTATAATCGGATATCTCAGCCTTATTAGTGCGCTGTTCCTTAATTTAGTAAGCGCCCCACGCTATGAAACCACGTTGTATTTATGTGTGGTGCTTTGCGCAATTGCGGTTGTAATGTTATTGATCAGTATTGCTGGTGTCGGTTCGCTTTGGCGAAAGATTTTTGCTCTTGTTAGTGTGTGTTTTGGAATTGTGATTGCATTGGATGCAATGCTTCGGCTTATAGTTGGGGCCAGAGTTTTCGATATTTTCCGTTGATTGCAAGTTAGAGGGACATCTTAATATTCAACAAATAAAACAGGACGCAAATGGTTCGGCCGGTAGAAAAAGATGAAAAATGGCAAAACGAAAGTGGAGTTGGAGGCGCGTCTTAACATATAACAAATAAGGAAATGTTGGGTGGAGATAGATGGAATGATTTATAACGAAACATATATGATCTGCAAATGCTACAGGTTAAGACGCGTCCCCGATTCTACATGACCTCGGCTTATTGTCGTCACGGCGGCGCTTTATATTGGACAGAATTCGAAAAAACAGATAAGTAATGACACAATGAAGCAAATCTAGTTCTAATACTTGATATAGTGCGGCAATCCAATAAAATTCAGGTAACATGAAGAAAATATTATTTTTAACGGTCGGTTCCGCGCTCTGCGGCCTGGCAATGGCGGTCGTGTATCTGGCATATGCGCAGGAAGGCGCTATGGAAGCCGTGGAGACCGAGGAACAATCCGAGGAGTTTCAGGTTGAAAAACCAGCGCCCCGGCCTTCCGAAACGAAGAGCGCCGCCGGCGTCCGGCCGGCGGACGGAACGGCGGTCTCCGAAACAAAGCCGGGCGGCAAGCTGGTCGAGCTGCAGGTCAGCGGCCGGTCGACAAACGCCGTCGTTGCCGCGCCCGCGGAAGGCGCGAACACCAATCTGATTTCCATCGTTCTTGACAATGTGCCCGTTCAGGACGTGGTCAGCATGTTCGCCCAGATTTCAGGGGCCAATATAATCACCTCCGGAAATTTCACCAACATTTTTGTAAACGCAAGCCTTAAGAGTGTGGAATGGAAGACGGCGCTGCGCCTGGCGCTGGGGTCGGTAAATCTGGCGTTGATCGAAGATCCTTCCGGGATTTTGATGGTGGTCACTTCCGACATGTACAAGCAGAAGGTCCAGCAGATTGAGGAGACCAAGCCGCTGGTTACAAAGACGTTTGCCCCGAAATATCTCAGCGCCGTCGACTTGATCGAGCAGATCAAGCTTTTGAAACTTTTGTCCCCGCGCGGAACAATCATCACCAGCCAGAGCAAGGAGCAGGACAAGCTCAACATCAAGTCGACCGCGACCGGCACCGCCACGCTCTCGCCCAACATTCAGAATCCCAGCATCACCACCGCCATCATTGTCAGCGATATCAAGGAATACGTCGACAAGGTGGAGGCGCTCGTCGCGCAGCTCGACCGCCGCGAGCCGCAGGTTTTTATTGAGGCGCGCATTATCGACGTGAACGTGACTTACGACCAGAAATTGGGCGTCGACTGGTCCATGCTCGACAGGTTCGGCGTGGCGGCCTCGTTTAAAAACGTGGGGTGGGATTTCAGCAAGGGCAAGACCCAGAACACCACCACCGACAATCGCGATTATCAATACGATAAACGCAACAACAACGACGGCATTAACAAGCGTTACGATGTCAACGGCCAGCAGTATGAGGAAAGCACGACCACTTACGAGGAGTCTCCTCCGGGATCGGGCAACTGGATTTCCAAAACGGTCGTCACGCCGACGCGCACCATCGGCGACACCATCAACCGCGGACGCGAAATCACTTCAGATAAAAAGGACAACATCGCCGATACTTACTCGAGCGCCTTCAAGGGATCGGTGCTTCTCAGCGCCTCGGATGTGGCGCTTTATTTGAGCGCGCTCAGGAGCACCGGCAATGCCAAAACCCTTTCGCACCCGGTCTTGATTGTCGGCAACAAGGTCGAGGCCAGTCTTCACGTCGGCGATCAGACCTGGAAAATCAGCCTTAAGAAGGACACCACCACCATCGGCGCTTCCCCCGTCGACCGCTATTCCGAAGATGCCTCCCCGGTCGACCTTGGTTTGAAGCTCTGGCTGATCCCTGAAATCGACCTCCCCAATGACGCCGTGCGCATGACGCTTGCTCCGGAGATGACGGTTTTGACCGACACCATCACGACCGCGCAGGGTTCCAGTTACCCGGTCACCAGCACCCGGCGTCTTTCAACGCGCGTCAGCGTGCCGAACTCGCAGACGATAGTTATCGGCGGTCTTATCGAGAACACGAAAAGCAAGGCGGAAAAACGCGTCCCTCTTCTGGGCGACATACCCTTGCTCGGTTACCTCTTCCGCCACACCGAGGATATCGATGAAAAACACAACCTGCTCATCATGCTTACCCCAACCATCCTCGATGAGCGCAAGCCTTACACCGGCATGGAGGCGATTGCCCAGCTGACCGTCAATGATTTTGAGCAAACTCCGCTGGCCCCGATTAAAAATGTCCCCACCAATCAACCGTTTGCCCAGATGCTGGATACCAATCTGGTGACTCCGTCGGCCGGGCTGGTGTCGGCCCCTTCCGCCGTTCCTGTTTCGCAGCCGCAGCCGGTCGCCCAGCCTTCCGCTGCGCCTTCCCAGGCGCCTGCGGCCGGTGCGCCAGGCCAACAGCCTTCCCCGGATTCAGCCGCCGAATAAATAAGGGCTTGCCTGTAAGTTGACTTGATAAGGATTGATGCATCATGAAATTTTTTCCAAAAGGCGCCTGGGGTTATGCGTTGCTTTTGGTGGTTCTTTTTTCCCTTGCGGCCGTGGCCACCATGTCCGTGGTCGACCTGGTGAATGAACGGTTTTTACTTCCGGGATATGAGCGTTCCGTCCAGGACGTAAGCCTGGCTGTCTGGCTCCTGACCATGGGATTCATGTTTCTGGCCGGCGCGCTGGGATTGTGGGGCATTTCGGCGACCGCCGAATACGAAAGCAGGCATCGCATCGCAAAGATGGTCAGCGCCATGAACAATTTGTCGGATGGACTGCTGGCGGTTGATCACCAGGGACGTGTGCGCGGAGCCAATCCGGCCGTGCGCCGGCTTGCCTCGAGGCATTTTTTACCGGGTAAAAGTATTTCGCTGGCCGCCATCTTTCCGGCCCTCGCTGCCGATGATTTGAAGCGGTTGCTCAGCAAAAAACTTCCCTGCGAAATTGAACTGGAATCCGTGCATTCCCCCTCGCTTGACGGAGAAGATCCCGGATTACAGATGTTGCGTCTGCGGTCGCAGCCGGTCGAAGGTTTGAATCTGATATTTGTCAGCGATATTACCGAAAAACACACCGCAAGCATGCAGCAGCACCAGGTTGCCAAGCTGCAATTGCTTGGCAGGATTGCCGGCGGCGTGGCGCATGATTTTTCGAACATCCTGAGCGCCATCTCCGGCCACGCCGCCTTGATGCTGCGTTTTGGCGCGGATCAGCAGCGCTCCCTCGGCGATTCGATCAACGTCATCATGAATGAAACCCAGCGGGGCGTCAGGCTTTCCCGCCAGTTGCTGGCCTTGAGCCGCTCTTCGGATTCCGGCGGCCGGTCCAGCGCCAACCTTGCCGAAAGCGTCGGCGAAGCCGTTGAATTGCTGCGCGTTGCCTTGCCGGCGGACTGGAAAATAGAATCTGAGGCGGCCGGTCCGTTTCCGGCCGTGTCGTTGTCGTCGGCCCAAATCGTGCAAATTGTCCTCAATCTCGGTTTGTTCGTCGCCGATGCCTTGCGGAAACCGGGCCGCCTGGCAATTCAATTAAAATCGCCCGGCCAGGAATGCCTTGAACTGCCGGACCGGCAGCGCGGCGCCGGACGGCTGGCTGCGGTGATCCTGATTTCGGCCTCGGATGCTCCGGCGGCGGAAGTGCCGGAGGAAAGTTTTACGAAGCAGACCGCCGCGGCCGGCATGATCGACACCATCGGCGTCATTCCCTCGGTGGTGCGCACGCTTGTGGAGGAAGCGGGAGGCAGCCTCGATGAAATTTACGCCGGAGGCGACAGAATAGTCTATCGTGTCTGCCTGCCGCGCCAGTCCCTGGCGTTTCAGCCGGTCCTTGGCGTCGCGCGATTGCATCCAAAAACAACTCAGGACATGAGCCGCTTGAACATTCTGCTCGCGGCCGCCGGACATAAATTTCGCTGGCTTGAAAAAATGCTGGCCGGCCTCGGGGCCTCCGTGGAAAGAAGGACCGCCATTGCCGAAGTGCTGGGCGCCATCGATTCCGACCGGAAGCCCGGGATAATTATTGCGGAAAAAACTTTGTTCGGCAGCGAGGCGAACGGCCTTTTCAGGGCGATCCGCAAAATATCTCCGCGGACCGCCCTTGTCATTATCAGCGACCGGCCGGAGGAAGAAGAGTTGCAAGAGGCTGAAGGATGTGTTTTTATGGAGCCCGGTGCCGACGAGGAACAATGGCTTAACGCCGTCTTGAGGTTGCAGAAGTTCCTCAAGGCGTGAACGTCTCTTTTCGCCAGCTTAGCTCAGTCGGTAGAGCGGCTGATTTGTAATCAGCAGGTCGTCGGTTCGATCCCGACAGCTGGCTCCCTTTAATGATCTTGATTTTACTGCTCAAAATAAGCGTTTCACCTTTTATTATCAATGGTTTCATGAGATTAACCTTTCTGGAATTCTTCGCTGCTGTGTGTTTTCTTGAGCTCGCCTGATTTTGCTCGTTTAGGGTTTTTATTAGTCACAGACTAGGCACAGTTAAAAACCGACGGTTCCCGATGGTCAAATTACATTGTGCCCAATATGCCCTAATTCCCGGAATCAGTCGAATTATTTTCTTTAGTGAAAAAATGAAAAAAATGTGAAAATAGATGTTGACATATTGGAAAGAGTATGGTTTAACTCCTTCAAAAATGGGGATGATATGATTTGTTGGTTTATGAAGAAGAAGCGAGGGCGAAAAGATGTGCTATTGTTAGGCGTGCCGATGATGGTGTTGGCATTTGTATTACTCATTATGGCTGGTTCAACTCAGTCATCGGAACAGGCGGAAAATTCTAACGATGGAATGTTCGAAGCCTATGGAGAAGTATTTTCTGCTATTAACCCCGTCGATCCCGCCGATGTCTATATTCAATGGGATCTGCCGAAAGCCGCAACCGGCAGTGAACAAGCCGATTCAGCCAGTTCCGGTTGGTTTTTGGGCGCTTACAAGGGAGTGCCAGAGAACGGACGTACTGATGCAAGTCTGTGCGTTGCGTTAGACAGGACGAAGCTGCTGGCCAATAATAATCTTGAATGTGCCATCCATTATTTCGATGCGGATTTATACCTCTTTATTGATCTTCTCGATGCCAACGGCCTGGCCAAGGCCGAAAATATCTACGGCAATCTTCTGACCGGTTCCGGCGAAGATAAGATTATAAATTTGCGCGTGCCTCTCGTTGATTATCCTGATGCTGCTGCCATTCAACTGCGTTATGACGAAAAAAATACGGCAGTGTATGAAAGCCGGATTTATGTGGGCGAATCCGAGGGCAGACTGGCTGTGGTTCAGGAATCCTGTAATTCCGAGTCGGGGCATGGCAAAGAAGTAAACGAATTCGGCTTGATTGCCAGCGGCAGTTATCCGGCAGTTGCGACGCAGACAACAGCCGGTAATGATAATTTGAAGGAAGCAGAGCAGGATAAACCGTCCCAAGACAACGCTGTCGCAACTTCCATATTGAATAATACCGGGAATATTCTTTTTGTGGACCAGATTGTAGGGGATGACCAGTTCAGCGGCCGTTTGCCGGTCGTCAGCGGTCAGGATGGGCCGAAACGGACAATCCGGAACGGGCTGGCCGCGGCAGAAGGTAAAAACACGCTCGTCATAAAATCCGGTGCCTATAACGAAGATCTGGACATCAGGAATATTAAAAACCTAGAAGTGGTTATTGAAGGAGATGTTAAACTGTAAGGGACTATAAGAGTTGCCCGCTTATTTCTAAAAAGGAGATGCGACAATGATGAAGAAAGCAATACTGTTAGCAGTCCTGCTGCCGGTCTTTTCGGTCGGGGCGGGAAATCTTTCCGTGGAAAATCTGACGGTGTCAAAAGATGCGACGGTCTACGGGAAGCTGAATGTGTGCGGTGCGCCTACAAGCGTTCCTGTGTTCACTAACGGTCTGGCCGGCTACTGGCCGTTCAGCGGAAACGCCAATGATCTTTCGGGCAATAACAATCATGGGATGGTTGTCGGCAATGCGGTCTTGACTACCGACAGGTTTAACGCGCCAAACAGCGCCTATCAGTTTAACGGCAATGGATATATTCGCGCGCCGAATTCAGCGTCGCTTTGTATCCGCAAAGATGTGAGCGTATCAGTCTGGATAAAAACCGCGAACCAATGGCATGGGGTATGGGGAGATATAGTCCAGAAAGGAAGCATGCTTACCCGGAGTTATGAGTTGGCAATTGGTTGCGGCGATAAGACGATCTGGGACGACGTGACCAGGGGACGCGAGAATTGGAGCGTCAAAAGTAAAAACAGCGTTACTGACGCCAAATGGCATCATCTGGTAGGCACATGGGACGGGCAGACGGCCAAACTTTACGTGGATGGTATTTGCGAAAGAGTGGAGCAATGCTCCTCAGCAAGAATTCCCAGCAGCGAGCCGTTATTGATCGGTTACGGCGGGAATCCATATTACTTCAGTTATTTCAAAGGTGCGATTGACGATCTCCAAATTTACAATCGGGCGTTAAGCGAGAGCGAAGTTCTTTCTCTATATAACTATTCCATAATCTCAAACGTGGCGGCCGGGACGCTGAATGTTTCGCAAATTTCCGTCTCGAACGGAATTGTCCAGACCAGCGAATCCGGCACCAATGTCTTTATGGGCAAGGTGGGAATTGGGACCGGCAATCCTGCTGAAAAATTACATGTAGCAGGCAATATGAAGGTGGATGGGACGAATATTGTGTCGGCACTGGTACTGGGCGGGGTAATGCGGACAGACTGGCCCAGCGGCGCGCAAGGTGCTTTGGTGGCCTCAAATAATCTTTCCGATCTTCCCGACAAAGTTGCTGCCCGAGCCAATCTTGGATTAGGCAGTGCGGCGATCAGCGACGCATCAGCCTTTGATCAGGCCGGCGCTGCGGGTACGGTTAATACCGCGCTCTCTACGCACATGGGCGATCATAACAATCCGCATCAAGTTACGGCAAGTCAAGTCGGAGCATTGACTCCCAACGGAGACGGCTCGCAATTGACCGGTATTGCCGCGGCGCAAGTCGGCGCGTTGAGCACAAACGGCGGAGTTGTGAATGGTCCGCTCTATCTCATTCCGCAGGGCGATCTGGTCATGGGAATCTATACGAATCAGACTGGTCAATAAGGAAGCCCTTTCGGGAAGATACAATGAAATCCAAAATCATTCCCGTAATATGGTGCATCACTGGAGCCATGGCGTTATGTGTGGCAACAATGGTCATGGCACAAACGCCTTCCTGGTGGTATACCCGCGGGGTCATTGACACCAATCTGCCGCCAAGCGATTTTGCGCCGATTACACAAGGACAATTAAAATGGCTGGCAAGGAACGCCTATCTGGAACTGGATGCAAGATGCGGAGCAGGCAGCAATATTGTTGATCTGATCAATTCGCTTTCCCTTACGAATAATAATCTTCTCGTCAATATCGGCCAGGTCAAGGCATTGGCAACGCCTTTTTATGATCGGTTCTACGAGTTGAATAATACCAATGTTTTTTCCGAAGGCATGTTGGGGAAATATCCATGGTCAGGCCGGCTGGAAACGAATGATTTTGCTGCGGCCAACATCGGCCAGGTGAAATACGTGTTCAGCTTCGACCTCAGTGCGCTCAATGTAGATTCGGACAATGACGGATTGGCGGACTGGTGGGAAATGCAATGGTTTGGCCACCTGGGCGTTGATCCCAATGCTGATCCGGATGGTGATGGATTAACGAACCTGCAAGAATACCAGCATGGCACAAATCCGCTTAACCCCGACACGGACGGCGACGGGCTTTCGGACGGGTATGAAGTGGCACATGGGACTGATCCCGTGAAGGCCAACGATTCGGATAAACAATTATACATAGCGTCATAAGTAATTGCGCATGACAACCGACTGTGATATTCTCACAGTCATGAAAACCTTAACTATATCTGATCGCGAAAACATGATTCTGGCAATGCAAGACGAGATT
>Ga0074199_1001564_pt1 | contig 18921 bp, 23 predicted proteins | sample EPASupsiteSAE347_FD_64528 | JGI IMG/M metagenome (GOLD analysis project Ga0074199, IMG submission 64528) | Bioremediated contaminated groundwater from EPA Superfund site, New Mexico - Sample SAE3-47 | ecosystem: Environmental > Aquatic > Deep subsurface > Groundwater > Contaminated ...
AGGCGCTCGCGAGAGCGTTCCGGATGAAAGTCCGGGACGACTGCCTCCAAAACGATGCTAGAGAATGGTGAGGGCTCCCCGAACCATTCGGGCCCGAGAGCTAGGACCCGGCGAACGGCTCTCAAGTGGCGACAAGGATCCTGAAGGCGCTGAGTCTCTGGCGGAACGGTCGGAGGCTCCACAAGGCAGGAACCAAAGCCGTCGGAAGGTCGTGCGAAGCGCCCTGGAAGGGACTCTCTCGAAAGAGAGAATCTCGAACCGGTGGAGAGGCCCGCACCGAGGTGAGTCGACCGAAAGAGGGAATAGACCCCGCTCAAACGGACTCGCTACCAGGAAGCCCCGAGTCGAAAGGCCCGGGGTTTCTTGCGTTACCGGCAAACTACTGTGACCGGATGGGGCAGCTGTCCATCTCCGACGGACCACCGCGTCGACGTGACGACGCGTCCCGTCCTCCTCGAGGTACTGGAAAAGCTCCTGGCCAGGGATCTCCTGGCACTGCCTCACGATTCGCGCCAGACATGGATCATCCACCTCGACGGCGTGGTGCTTCCCGGCCTTCCCCTTGAACTCGAACCTCACGTGCGATCCGTCCACGCGGACGTGTCGATCACGCAGGGTCGTCAACCCGTACGTATGGTTCTCCAGGGCATACTCCTCGTTACCCACCCGGATGAGCGTCTCCTCCAGGAGCCAGACGACGGTGGCGAGGACCTTCTGCCTGAGAAGCCCAGGGAGCAGGAGGTCCCGTCCGACTCGTCTGCGCAGCGTGGGCAGGGCGCGCGCGAAGTCTTGCAGCTGACCGAACTTGGAGGAGTCGCGAACCTGGCGCCAGCGCGCGTGATAGCGATACTGGCGTCGTCCCCTGTCATCCCGGCCCACGGCCTGGAGGTGACCGTTCGCCAGGGAACAGATCCACACGTCCTTCCAGGCCGGTGGGATGGCCAGGGCACGGATGCGCTCGAGATCCGCCACGGCCCGGACCGGTTCTCCGTCCGGTCCGACGTACCGGAAACCGCGTCCACTCCGGACCCGCGAGATGCCGGGCTGGGTGTACGTCACGTGGCGGAGTCCGGCTTCCTCCGCGACCGTCCTGAAGTCAGTCATCTTGCTCCGCGATCACCATTGATCGCACTTGGCTTGGCTGGCTCGGTAGCCTGTATGAGCGCAGCAACCGTGATGTTCAAGCTCAGCCTATGAAGGACACGGCGAAGGTCAGGCCTCACCGGCGATCGGTCCGGCCGCGCCGCGATTATCCTGGGCCGTGCATCGAGACCTGGCGTTCAGCCTGGCTGACTGGAGCCGGTACTTCAAGAGTTCCCTCTCGGACTCTCCTGAATCGGATGTTGCGGATGATGCGGTTGTTTCGAATGTATGCTATCCTGCATGGAGGAGGTCAACTGCGATGAACACCCTTGAAGCAGTCACGCCAGACGTGGCACAGCTCGCTCAAGATGCCGCCCGCGCAGCCGCCGTCGTTCAGCGAAGCCTGCGACGGGCCCGCACCGTGGCTCTCCGTTCCGAAGGTCCCAAGGACTCTCACACGCTGAACCTGCCCCGTGCCGCTTTCGACCTGCTCGTCCAGATCCTGGGTCACATGGCCAACGGGAACAGCGTGACGCTCGTGCCGATGCATGCCGAGATCACCACCCAGCAGGCAGCCCATATCCTCAACGTCTCACGGCCGTTCCTGGTCTCACTCCTCGAGGAGCGCAAGATCCCCTACAGGAAGGTTGGGACCCACCGCAGGCTTCGCATGTCGGACCTCGTCGCCTACAAGCGACGCGAGGACGATGAGCGACGCAAGGTTCTGGCAGAGCTCACGGAAGAAGCCCAGAAATTGGGGCTGGGATACTGAACCGGCAATGACGGTCTCCGTCGTCTACGACGCCTGCGTGCTCTATCCGGCCCCGCTTCGCGATCTGCTGGTCCGCCTTGCGGCCGCCGGGATCGTCCGCGCTCAGTGGACCGATACCATCCTCGACGAGTGCTTCGAGAACATCCTCAAGGACAGAGAGCACCTCTCGAAGGACCGCCTGACGCGGACCCGCGAGCTGATGCGAAAGGCGGTCCCGGATTGCATGATCACCGGGTATGACACGCTGATCCCCAGCCTCACCCTGCCCGATCCTGATGATCGGCACGTGCTGGCTGCGGCCATCCGTGCCGGGGCACAGGCCATCGTGACCTTCAACCTGCGTGACTTCCCCGCCGCTACCTTGAGCGGCTTCGGCATCGAGGCCAAGCATCCCGACGAGTTCGTCTCTGAGTTGCTCGACCTGTCCCCGGGCCTCGTGTGCTCGGTCATCAGGGAGCAGCAGGCGGACCTCAAGAATCCACCGCGGTCCTTGGAGGAGCTACTCGAAACGCTCACGGCTCAGGGCCTTCCCCAGTCCGTCGCGCGGCTGCGAGAGCTGCTTGGCACGGAGCTCAACCTGTGACCTGCCTGCCCATCGAACGGTCGGAATGTACCGGGCTGCTTCATCTCTTTTGGCGTGTTGGCCGCGTCCTGGAGACCGACGGACGTGCATGCTGCGGGCCGGATCGTTCTTCGGTCGGCACGTGGCGAGTCGGAAGTCCATCCGCGCCGTCCTCATCAGCGAAGACCTTGGCCATCGACAGCATCTCCTCGAAACTGGCGACCCGACCCGGGAGGTACTCCTGGGCCACCTGAGAGAGCTTGCCCTCGAGCTCCTGGATCTTGAGGGTCTCGTAGTCCTGTGCGGCCTTCGTCTCGATCGCCTGGGACACCCACTCGTTGACGCTGGTATTCCGCACGGCGGCGCATCGACGGGCGCGCCTCGCCAGGTCTTTTGGAACGCGTACGTTGATCTGTTCCTTCGCGAGGGCCATGTTCGTCCCCTCCTCGGACTGGAGGATGATGGTATGCTAACATGCTAGCAGGCTAGCACGAGGTCAGCAAGTAAGTTCCAACCGACCTCGGGTGAGCGCGTCGGAGGTCCGGTTTCAATCGCGATAATGCCCCTTATCGCGATAGAACGACCCGCCCTCGCCCCGAGATCCGGGATCGACTCAGAGCTCCGCCTCGATCCGCGCGAAATCGGAGTCGCTCTGGCGATACCCCGGCCGCGGACCGGCGAACGGCCGGTTCGTCACGACGTCACGACCAGTCCACCCATCTTGTCGACCTGATACAGCCTCCAGGGAGGCTGGGTCCCGGACTCTGAGTACCCACCGACCTGGTACGCGCGAAGGCCAGGCCGCCCCGTCGTCAGCACGCCCACCGTGTGCGGCTCGACGACGCGCGTCCGTCCTTCGTACCGGAACTCGACGATCTTCTTCTGATGGATGGCCTCGATCAGCTGCATCGTCTTCACCGTCGTTCCTCCTGTTCGTCGCCCAGGCAGATCAGATGCGCCGCCGACTTGTCCAGGTCCTCCCGGGTCCGGTCGTACCGCACCGTCGTCTTCGGGTCCGCGTGGCCGGCGAAGGTCTGGGTCTGCCGGATCGTCGCGCCGGCGTCCAGCGCCAGGGTGATCGACGTGTGGCGGAGGCTGTGCGGCGTGATCCGCTTCCGGATCCCGGCCTCCCTCACGTACCGGGTCACCAGCTGCCACACCGTCGAGGCGTCCAGCGCCTTGTCGAGCGCCTTCCCTCGGTTGTTCCTCGTCGGCCGGAAGAGGGGCGCATCCGGTCGTTCCCGGGTCAGGTCGCGGCCTGATCTCTCGAGGTACTCGAGGGTCGACCTCCACACTCCTGGCTTGATCGGCAGCAACCGGTCCTTGCCTCCCTTGCCTGCAATCCGCACCGTCCGGTAGCCGCGCTCCTCGCCCAGGTCGGACAGCTTCACGTGGCAGAGCTCCTCGCGCCGTAACCCAAGCTGCAACAACCACCTCAGGATCGCGTGGTCTCGCGCACCTCGAGGGGTCGATCGGTCCGGCGTCTCGAGGAGCCGCTCCGCCTGTCCGGCCGTGAGCCCCTGCGTCCGGCTCATCCCGGACACCTTCGGGGCCCTCACCACCTTCGGGTCCGCCGGGTTCCTCCTGATGAACCGGTGGTACACGAGGTGGTCACAGAACGCCCGGAGGCTTGTCAGCTTCCGCGCCACCGTCGCCGGCCGGACCCCCGCGTCCATCATGCTGTTCCGCCAGGCCACGACCCGATCCGTCGAGATCTCGTCCGGGGTCCTGACCTTCGTGAACGTGAAGAACGCCTCGAGATCCTGCCGGTAAGCGCTGCGGGTCTTCTCCGTGAGGCGACCGGCGAGGAACGCTTCTCGAGGATCATCCAGCGGGCCGCCCGTGATCCGGCCCGACGGTACCAGCTCGCCGTCCTCTTGATGTGCCATCGTCTTCCTCCTTCGAGAAGGGCGGGACCCGCGGCCCCGCCCCGGGCGTCACTGAACCGTCTTCATCCGGTCGAGGGCGTTGTACACGGTCTTCCGCAGGCACGTTCCCCCCTTGAAGGCGAGGTGGGCCATCACCCCGTTGTCGACCAGGGCCCGGAGGGCGTAGGTGAGGACCACGTCACGCTCGGCCACCAGCTTGTCCTTCAGGCCACTGTTGCGGGCGTAGAGGTCGACGAACTTGTCCGCGATCACCGTTTCGTCCTCGCCTTCTCGAACACCACACGCCGCCTCTTGCCTTCGCCCTTCTCGAGCAGGACGTCACGTGGAACGTTCTCGATCACGTTCCAGTTCCGGTCCAGGCATCCCCGGCTACCCCACTGACACCGCGAACCCAGGTGGACCTTGACGTGAGGGCTAACGAGCTTGTGGAGTCGGCCCCAGGTCTCGATCGGGAGCTCGACTCCGTTCAGTTCCAGGAGATACCCCAGCCGTTGCACCACGGCCGATTCACCCCAGCGGCGCAGCAGCCGGAGCAGACGGGTCCAAGAGACCTGGGTCGCCGCCTTCCGGACGATCCGGGCGACCTCACCGATACCGCCGGCGTACCGCGGTCGATCCAGCGCATCCAGGAGCGCGCGCTCCCTGGTCGCCATCTGCACGGGCTGTCCCAGCACCGGCGTCTCCTCGAAACCGAAGAACCGGTCCTCCGACATTAGAGTAGCCGAGCTATACTTATTCTGCCACTGTGAGTTTGAATATCGATCATGAGGGGGAGGTACCCCATGCGGACGTTGGACGCCCGAACCAAGGCTATCTACCTGAAGACCGCCGGTCACTGTCACATCTGTGGACGTCGTCTCAGCCAATCCGCTCTCGGCAAACCCGGTGGATGGGAGCGCGACCACTCGATACCTCGAGCTTGCGGTGGGACGGATCGTCTGACTAACCTGTACCCGGCCTGTGTCGCCTGCAACCGCTCCAAGCAGGCCAGGTCTACGCGCTCAGCCAGAACGCGCCACGGCCTGACGCGCGCACCCCTGTCGAGGGAGCAGACATCCAGTCGCCGGCTTGAAAATACGGTCGTGGGTCTCGCTCTCGGAGCTCTGCTGGGCCACGCTCTCTTGGGTCCTGCCTGGTCTGTTGGAAGTCTCTTAGGCGCTCTACTCGGCCGCTCCGCCAAGGTCTAGACCGAGCGAGGAGATCTATCATGTCTATCGATCAGCGAGAGCTCTCCCGGCGTCTGAAGGTCGCACGCGAAGCGTGCCACCTCACCCAGGACCAGGTCGCAAGTCAGCTCGGCGTCTCTCGCTCCTCCGTGGCCCAGATCGAGCTTGGCAACCGTGCCGTGTCCAGCCTCGAGCTCGACCGCCTGTCGCACGTCTTCGGCCGCCACATCACCGACTTTCTCGGCGAGTCGTTCGACGATACCGATGCGCTCGTCGTTCTCTTCCGCATCGACCCCGAGGTCGCGGACGACCCCCGGATGAACCCCGTGCTCCGACAGTGCGTGACCCTATGCCGAGAGAGCACGAACCTCGAGAGTCTTCTCGATCTCGGTGAGCGCACGCTGTTTCCCGCTCTCTATCCGGTGCCAATTCCTGGTGGAAAATGGGAGGCCATCCAGCAGGGAGACCGCATCGCCAGGCTGGAAAGACGCCGACTCAACCTGGGCCACGCCCCCCTCGCGGATGTCGCGAAGGTCCTTGAGCCCCAGGGCATTCGCTGTGCGGTTCTCCCGATGCTCGATGATGTCTCGGGTCTCTTCATGGCGAGCGCAGCGATCGGACTTTGCGTTGTCATCAATCAGAACCACCATCCGCGACGCCAGGCGTTCTCCTACGCCCACGAGTACGCCCACCTCCTTCTCGACCGGGCGCGTTGCAGCAACGTGAGCCGTCAACGGAACCGGGACGAGCTCGTCGAGGTGAGGGCCAACGCCTTCGCCGCATCGTTCCTCATGCCGGAAGGTGCTGTCCGCGACTTCGTGCAAAGCCTGGGTAAGGGACAGGAGAGCCGAGCCAGCGCTGCGGCGTTCGACGAGTCCGACGTGGTCCTCGCCCAGCACAGGAGTCCGCCGCATTCTCAAGATGTGCAGCTCTACGACATCGTTCAACTCGCGCACCACTTCGGCGTGAGCTTCGACGCCGCCGTGTATCGACTCCGGAACTTGAGACTCCTCACCGATCCCGAGAAGGACAAGCTTCTTCAAAGGAAACAGGATGCCTCCTCCCTCCACGCTCTCCTGGATCGATCTTCCACGGCCGGCCGCCGATCTTCCTCGAAGGGCCATCCCGCCTTCCAGGGCCTCTTCACGGCTCGCTTTGCGCGCCTGGCCCTCGAGGCCTACCGCCGGGATCTGATCACTCGCCGCAAGCTCGCTGAGCTCGCAGGTCTCATTGACCTATCGGAGGCAAAGCTCACGGAAATCCTTCAAAAGGCCGGACTGGATGACACCGTCGAGATGAGCCTGAACGACGTACGGATCCCTGCCTGACTCGACCGTGACCACCGGCCCCAAGAGCACCGTCATCGCGGACACCAGCGTCCTGATCAACTTCCTTCACATCGAGCGCCTCGACCTTCTCGAGGACCTTCCCGGCTACACGTTCCACGTCTCCGAGCACGTCGTCTCCGAGGTCACCGACAAGGCCCAGGCCTCCCAGCTGGCGTCGTCCCTCGATGCGGGCCGCCTTCGCGTTATCACGATGACCGACACCGCCGAGATGGCTCGGTACGGCGCCTTCCTCAAGCTGATGGGCAAGGGCGAGTCGGCCAGTCTCGCGATTGCCGAGTCACGGGGCTGGTTCCTTGCCTGCGACGAGAAGAGGCGCTTCCTTCGCCAGGCCTCGGCCTCGATCGGGATCGACCGAGTTCTGAACACCGTGAGCCTGCTGGTGATCGCGATCCTCAAGCGTCGCCTCACCATCAAAGACGCCGACGAGATCAAGGCGCTCCTGAAGCAGAGGCACTTCGAGATCAAGACTCGTAGTTTCCAGGACCTTCTCCCTTGCCCGGGCCGCAAGCTCTGATTCCGGTACGCTCATCGCCCCACGTGTCACCGCTTGACATTTCTTGCTGTCCATTGATATGTTGTGTCATCCGGACCCTACTTGAACCCTACATCACGCCCGCCGATGCCTAGAAAGTCGAAGCCCGCCCCCGTACCCCTCACAAGTCACGACCGGTTCCTCACGTTGAAGGAAGTCGCCGCCTACCTCAGCCTCAAGGAGCGCACGATCTACAAGTGGGCCCAGGATGGGACCATCCCGGCCAGCAAGCTGGGGAGTACCTGGAGATTCCGCAAGTCGGAGATCGACGTCTGGGTTGATCAGCACAAGAACTCCTCCGACTCCCTCCGCGGAGCCGTCGTCTCGAAACCGGCCCCTCGAGAGTGATTCCACGATGAGCCAAGACAGCCCTGTACTATTGCCAGGCGACGTCGTCTCTGGGCTCGAACCCTCTGAGCTCGTCGAGATCCAGCGCATCGCTCCATTCGGGAGCAAGACTCTCGTTGAGGGGATCGGTGTGCAGTCGCAGCGCTTGGTCAAGCGCCCTCTCGCCTCCGAGGATCTCGCACGCCTCGTGAAGGTCCGCGGATCACAGTGCGCCTACAACGGAGACGCCCAAGCGTTCCTCCGCGGAGCCGAGGCCGAACGCATTCGCATCGCTCACCAGTTCGATCCTCTCTTCGCCGCCAACTCCTCGGATATCTTGGATTGATCAGCGCCCGGTCCGCGTCGGCAAGTCCGACGACTGAGCCTCACCCAGGAGCCTTCAGAGAGTCGACCATGAGCCACAAGAGTAACGACGAAGCACATCCAAAACCCTCATCGGACGCTGCGCTCTTGAGGTCTTCGAAGAGCGCTAAGCAGCGTCCAACGGCTCTGGACCCCCAGATTCCCAATCCGACCGAGGACGCTTCATCTCCGTCCGACGAACCGGCTACTTCAGCCCCGTCCACTCCCCGTCAGGATGGTCAATCTCCACTTCCGGACGCCTTTCCCGGTCAGGCCGGTCGTCTCCCCAACAACCCCCTCGTCGCGGCCGGGATGGCCGCCATCTGGAAAGGAGGACCGAAGGCCCGCTCCCTCGTGAGTGGCTGGCGCTCGAGCGACTCCGGGCGGCCTGTCTACCAGCACACCGGAGGCTCTGGAGGCCGCATCCTCGCCTATCCGAACCCAGTGTCGAAGGCCGATGACCCCATCCCCACCACGGAGACTCTCTGGAACTACGTCGAGAAGCTCAACCCGTTCACCGCGGACGTGGCCTTCGCCGTCCTCGCCCAGCTCTGCGAACCCAGTGTCGGTGACAAGCCGAAGTACCCTCTCGTCGAGAGCGTCAGGATCACCGCCGATGCCATCCTGCACTACAAGGGCATCCAGAGATGGGGAATGGAGAGGAGACTCCTTCAGGAGCGTGTCTTCCAGGAGATGGAGCGTCTCAAGGCTCTCCATTTTGACGTCGAACGCTGGCCAGGCTTCGATTCCGACAGCCAGCGCTGGAAGCAGCGGGGAGAGTCTTGGCAGGGAGACCGCCTCTTCGACATCGTCAAGGTCGAGGCGTACCAGCAGAGCCTCTTCGGCGAGAAGGAGGTCGTCGAGGTCTCCTGGCTCGTTCGGGCCGGCCAGTGGGCCTACTGGTGGCTCAATGCTCAAGGTCGCGTCTACATCGCACGCATGGCCCGCGTGCTCCTCGAGCTCGACCACCAAGGAGCGGCGCTGGCCAAGAAGCTCGGCCAGCGTATCGTTCTCCTTGGAGGTGCCCTTCGCACGGCCGGAATCCTGGAGCTTCGCATCGACCATCTGCTAGAGGACATCGGCGAGCTCCCGAACATCACCGACCGCGGACCCAAGTGGGCCAGCCGTACCAGGGGCCGCTTCGACAACTCCATGTTCACCCTCAGGAACGCTGGGGTCTTCTCGGACGTTACATGGCCCAACGGATCTGGACCAGACGATCCGGACCGCACCAAGGGCTGGGTTACTCGCTGGCTGGCCGCAAAGATCCACATCGTTCTTCCAGAAGCACCCCCCGAACTTCCCAAGGACCACCATCAAGCTCTTCCTTCCCCAAGAGCCTCTCGACGCCACCCAAGGAAGCTGGACCCATCCCGACTCGTTGACGGTCCAGCTCTCAGGAAAGCTCGGATCGAACGCGGATGGTCCCAGCAGACGCTCGCCTCACATCTCGGCATCTCGGTCACGTACCTCTCTCTCGTAGAGACCGGCAAACGTCCTCCGTCGACCGAATTGGCAAGCAAGATCCGCGCCTGGATCGCCGAACAGTAAAAACAGGACGCTGGGACTTTAACTGGAAACTACCTCCGAAGGGTGAGAGCACCTCTTCACCCGTTTTCCGGCTCCAAACCAGGGGACTTTAACTGAAAATCACCTCCGAAGGGTGTCACCAAAACCTCCGAAGGGTGTCACCAAAACCTCCGAAGGGTGTCACCATTTTAACTCGCGGACCCTATCTCAACCCTTGCCATGAGCTGATCCCCACCGACTTTAACTCCTCTAGATGCTATAGACACTATAGACGGACGCGGTCCCGCCTCAGCGGTCCGCGTCGTCCTGTATCCTGGCCTTCCTTTTTTTTCCCCGACTAGTTCCAGGGAGGCGACCCCCGAGATGCAGGCGTTCCGGCTCACCGACGAATTCCAGGCCCCCCAGGCAGAGCGAGCTCTCCTCGCCTCCGTCGCCCAGACCCCCTCGCTCTACTGGCAGCTCCTCGACGTCCTCCCCCACGGGGCTTTCGTGGCCGAAGCGCCCACCTGGCAGCAGGTGAGCCGAGCCGTGGAAGCCGAGCACCCTCCCGAGGTGCCTTCCGACTGGGTCCCCTCCCCCGATCCCGAGACCACGGCACGGGAGCTCGCGGACCTCTCCCAGCGGCGTCTCGCAGCCCAGATCGTCGAGCGCCTGACGTCCACGCTTCACGACCCGACCCAGCCGATGCCCGACCTCTCCGCCCTGCTCGACGAACAGTCTGCCCAGGTCCGGGAGACCTTGAGAGCGCAGGAAGCGGGGCGTCTCGTCTGGGCCTCCGACCTGGTCGCTCAAGTCCTCTCGGATGCCGAAGAGCGGCGCCGGCAGAGGGAGGATACGGGTCGGCCCGTGATGGGTCTTCCGACGGGGCTTCCTCAGCTCGACGCTCTGATGGGAGGTTTGACCACGGGGCTCTTCATCCTCGCGGGTGCTCCCGGGACTGGAAAGACGACGCTCGCCCTGCAGGCTGCCGCGGCGGCTACTCAGGAGGTCCCCGTGGTCTACGTCACCTTCGAGAACTCTCCTACCAGTCTCACCTTGAAGGCCATCTCCGCACGGGCTGGAATCAACCCCCAGCAGGTGCTCAGAGGTTGGGCCGAGCCCGCGGCTCTCAAGCGAGCCGCCGCCGAGTGGCGGCCGATCGCCAGCCGCATGGCTCTCATCGAAGGAACCGGGCGATTGACGGTGGCCCAGATCCGGGCCAAAGCCCTCCAGGCGATCAACCGTCACAGGACGAAGCGATGCCTCGTCGTGGTGGACTACCTCCAGCTCTGGGCCAAGCTGGCCTCCGAGCTTCGGGGTCTCACGACCGTGCGCGAAAGGGTGGAGACCCTGGGGAGCACGCTTCGCGAGTTGGCGGTCCGGCTGGACAGTCCTGTCCTGGCTCTCGCTTCCCAGAACAGGGCGCAGGGCGACTACGGGGATGGTAACGGGACCGCGAGCCTCGATTCCCTCAAGGAAAGCGGCGACCTCGAGTACGCGGCCGACGCGGTCATGTTCCTCACCAGGTCCAAGAAGCGCCAGTCCATTGCTCCGGCGCGGGCCCTCGATCTGACACTCGCCAAGAACCGATCCGGTGACATCGGCAAGGTCGACTTGATTTTCCGGCCTGATCTGGGGATCTTCCGCGAGGAGGCCCGGCCGTGATTCGCCCATCGATACCGGAGTCCGGGAACCTCACCATCTCCGAGGCGGAGCTCACCAGCAACCATCCTCTCTACACCCACGGATCGAAGCGGCTTCGCGCCCGGTGCCCTTTTCATGGTTCCGACCACCAGCGCAGCCTGAGCCTGGACCTGGAAACCGGCCGATTCCGGTGTTTCGCCTGCGGAGCCTGGGGCTATACCCACGAGGCTCGTGAACGGTGGAAGCAGGAACACTCCAGCCAGGCCTCATCCCCCCCCCGAGACAGCCTGTCTCTGAAACCTCCTTGCCCGAAGCCTCTCCCTCGTCCGGCTCCGTCTGACACGCGACCCGAAACACCTGCTCGTTCGGATCTTCAGGAGCTTCTCTGCTCCTACCAGCGCGCATTGCCCGGAAGTCCCGGAGAGACCTACCTGATCCAGCGGCGCATCCCCCTGGAAGTTGCCAGAAAGGCCGGCGTGGGCTACGCGCCTTCTGGCCGCTGGGCTCATCCGGCCCGAGACTGGAAGCGAGGCCGTCTCGTCTTTCCCCACACCACGCCGGATGGCTCGGTGGTCAACCTCTATGGACGGGCCGTGGGAGCGGATGACGTGCCCAAAGCCACCCGCCACGATCACCTCCCGGGAACGAGGGGCTACTTCAACGCCGTGAGCCTCGAACACGGTTCCGGTCCCCTGTTCGTCTGTGAAGGCCCGTTTGATGCCCTTTCCCTGATGGCTGCTGGGCAAGACCGCTCGATCGCCATCTTCGGAGTCAACGGCTGGCGATGGGAGTGGTCCCGATCACCTCGGGAGCTGGTCTTCGCCTTCGACGCAGACCAGGCGGGCGCGAAGTGGCGGGAACTCGCCCGCCAGGCGACGATCTTCGGCAAGAAGGTGGCCTTCCTCACCCCGGACGACTACGGAGGCCACAAGGACGTGAACGAGGCGTGGCAGGCGGGGGTTCTCGTCGTGGGAGAGTGGCCCTTCGTGGACGCCTCAGCTCGATGAGGTCTTGACTATCACGTAGTCCGTGATAAAGTAGCAGAGACAGGCTAAAGCATCAACGGGAGCATTACTGGTAATGCGTACAATTGCGGTGACGAATCAGAAGGGTGGGAGCGGCAAGACGACCACGACGGTCAACTTGGCGGCCGCACTGGCTGAAGAGGGTCAACGCGTACTCGTGATCGACCTCGACCCGCAGGCCTCGGCGACAACGTGGTGCGGCATCAAAGACGGCGGTAGGGGACTTCTGGACGTATTTGCAGATAATGGGAGTATTACATCCCTTATCGTTAACACAGTTATGTCTGGTGTTGACATGGTAGCCTCATCAGCGTGGCTGGTCGGGGCCGAGAAGGCTCTCGCGGGAGAGGTCGGAGCCGAGACCATCTTGCGGCGAAACCTCGATCGGCTTCCAGCAAAACGCTGGGACTACGTCCTCGTGGATTGTGCGCCGAGTCTGGGCATCCTCACGGTCAACGCGCTCGTAGGTGTTCGAGAGGTCCTGGTGCCGGTCGAGGCGCACGTGATGTCCCTGAGTGGGTTGGCCCAGCTCGTACAAACGGTGAAGGTCGTCCAGGAAAGACTGAACTCTGACCTCCGAATTTCTGGGATCGTGCCCTGTCGGGTCGATGTGAGGACCCGACACGCCGTCGAGGTCGTGGAGGAGTTGAGGCGACGCTTCGGAAGTCTTGTTTACAATACCAGCATAAAAGAAAATGTCCGTATTGCTGAGTGCCCGTCCTTTGGACAGCCCATCACCCGGTACGACCCAAAGGGACGTGGGGCCGAGGATTTCAGGAAGCTCGCGCGCGAGCTTCAGACGAGGCGAGGAGATGGCAGCGATGACCAGACGAAAGACCATCGGAGAAAACCCGCTCGACGCGGTCGTTCCTGATCCGCAGGCTCAGAAGGCGCGGACACGGGTCAAGGCCGATCCCGTGGAAGTAGAGACAGCGAGGTCCGCGCCGTCGGCACGGGTCCTCAAGGAACGCCTGACCGTTCACCTGCCGGTCGAACTGATCGATCGCATGAGGAACGCCGTCTACTGGACTCCGGGGATGACCCTCGCGAGCCTGGCCGAGGACGCCATCGGTCACGCCGTTGACCGTCTGGAGAAGGCGCGTGGAAAGCCGTTCGAGCCACGCAAGGGTCGAGTCCGCCCTGGTCGACCGCCTCGATGAACTGAGCGAGGCTGACGGATGAGATGGTCAGTATCGTTCCCGTTGTGGACCTTAGCAGCAAGGTAGCTGTTTGGTGAAATGAGTCCTACGCCATTCTGCGATTGCAGGTCATCTCGCGCCTGTCCACGCGAGAAGAACAGCTTCCGTGGAGTGAGACCCATGCGTCACCGGAACCCGAGGAGATCAGGAGATGCCTGACAGCAACCCACCCAGCGAACCGCCGGCCTCACCACCGATCGACTTCGTGCAGCTCAACGAGAAGCTGGACCGACTGCTCGAGCTCCTGAACCGCCTCCGGCCGCCGTTCCGGAAGATCTCCGGCGAGGATGCTGACGGCGCAATCCGCCTGCTCCATCCCGACGAGCTCGCCTACATCATCACCAAGAGAGAGGATGATGCCCGCCGAGGGATCGCGCCACCACCTCCGCCCACGCCTCCGCCGACAGATCCGGACCCTGCTGCGGGAGGGACCACACCCAAGCCCGGAGACGACAGCCTCGTGATCTACGCGCTGTCCGGCAAGACCTACCGTTCCTTCGCCACCATCAGCCAGCTCAGGGCCAAGCTCGAGGGCATCCCCGGGATGGTCGTCACCCACCGGAGCTACCTGGTGAACCTGAACCAGGTCCTTCAGGTCAAGGTCACCCCGTCCGGCCGCGACCTCATCTTCCCCGGGGTCGACCTGCCGGCGGCCGTCTCCAAGGACAACGTCAGCATGGTCGAGGACTATCTGGGCATCGGGTAGCGATGGATCTCCTCGAGAAGTTCATTCAGCTCGAGCGTGACGTCCTGACCGTGACCGGCGCCATCGACGTTCGCCGGTCCACCACGACGGGCCTGGTCCGGCTCTCCCGGGTATCGTTCATCGAGGCCGCGGGCCGCAAGCGAGTCCAGTACGTCCTCGTCGACGGCAGCACCCGGGATGGTCCCGGATACCTCAAGGAGCTTGAACGGCGCCTGGAGCACTGTCCCGCCTTCGTGCGGACATCCAACGATCATCTGGTGAACCTGGATCGCGTGGTCCGCATCGCCAGGGATCCGGCCCGACGTGGCTACATTCTGAGCTTCGAGGGGACCGACCGTCAGGCGCTCGTCTCGAACCTCCAGGACACCGACGGCTGCCAGCCGTATGTCGATGCAGTCACCGGGTATCTCGATCTCGCGACGCTGGATCACGTGACTCCTTTCAACGACGAGGCCCGTGCCCTCCGCGAGCTCGAGATCGGTTCGTTCCTGGACCACCCGGGTGACGACCTCCGGTTCAAGCCGGTCGAGTTCTTCAAGCCGCACTTTTCCGACAGCACCGGAGCCATCGTCCTGCGCAAGCTCGTCCGGAACATGGTGTGGCAGAACTACGTCTGGATCAGGGACGGGAAGCGTCCTCCCTTCGAGGGCCTCATCCGCTCCTTCTGGTACTCCCACGTGAAGCCGGTCTACGGGCGCTTGGGTCTCCTGGATCCCGCCAAGGACCAGGCCTCCGTGGTCAACGACGTCCTCGCCGAGATGGTCGTCAGCTACTGTCTCTTCCACTACTGGGACATGGGCTTCTTCGACGACGGGGCGCCGTACCGCAAGATCGGCCCTCGTTTCCCTGGGGTGATCCTGTTCACCGAGAAGGAGGGGCTCTTTCCGGTGGTCGACAGAGCCCACCTGCAGTGGGGTGTCTCCGTGATTGCGCTCGGAGGATCTCCCAATCGAATCTCCACCGACTACCTCGTTCACGACCTCGGCAAGGTGTTCGATCTCCGTCGAACGCCGGTCCACCTCTTCGGCTACACGGACTACGACCCGGCTGGAACCTACCGGATTGCCGAGGCCTTTCGTCGCCAGCTGCAGCAGGTTGGAGTGAAGGTCGCCACCCTCTACCAGATCACCCAGCCGGCGAACCTCAGCCCCCAGGAGCTCGACCTCTACAAGGTCCCCCTCCATCCGATCGGAGCAGACGGCAAGACGCTCCTCCGGCGCTGGAAGCGTGAGGGCTACGGCGTCGTCGTTCCAGGCGATTCCACCACCTACGGTGTCGTGGCCGACTCGATGGAGCCCGTCCGTGTCCGCGAGATCTTCCGTCGGGAAGCGGCTCCGGTCATGCAGTAGCCACCAAGGGGAACGTTCCGGGTAAAACGGCCTACGGCATCAATAGCACCATTATCCATAAAACAGGTATTGTGTAAATCTCCTCCAGAGGGAAGGGGTTCCATCCAGAGTCGCCCAGGCGACTCGGACCCTCCAGCGGGAGACCCCCGTCCTTTCGCTCCTCATCCCCCTCTGTCGGAGCCAGGGCCCTCCCTGGAGCGCCTGACGGAGACGCCCCGGAAGGGGGTGTCTCGGCGAGCCTCCGCCAGCTGGGGATGACGCGCCGAAACGGGGGGGGCAGACTCCGCCCCGGGGACGGTTTCGCTCGATCTGCTCGAAAAGGCCATTCTGAGGCCTCAACCGGCGAGCCGCCACCAGAGGCGGTGGGCACCGGTTGCCAGCGCCGTCGATGACATCAAAGCGGACCGTGCGTCTGCCAGCGCGCTTCGAAGCCGGGCGAGGCAGAATCAGCCAGTCGACCGCTCCCCCACTGCGCGAAGGGGGCCACGGCCTTCGGCCGCGGCCCCCTTCGCCACAGTGGGGGCCACCGGGCCGTTGACGTCCTTCCCGTCCGGCCAGACCCACGGCGGCCCGGCGGACGCTGCTTGGTCAGAAGGGCGGGCTACTCGGCATAGTGGAGTGGCGGATGGCCGCCGATCCTGACTGAGTCGAGGTCTCGAGTCCTGGGCGGCGGCCCCGCAGTGAGGCGGGGGCGGGGAGGCCCCCGCTCCCCCGAGTCGAAAGGGGGTTGCCCACCCCCTCGTCGAGCTCTCCCCCGGGCTGGCTCGGTGCGACAGAGGCCTCGGCATAGAGGTGGGCGGTGGGCCGCCGGAGACGCCCGCAGCAGACACCAGACTGTGATCCCGGCGGCCCCGCAGGAACACGAAGGGGGTGCCCCCCTTCGAGCTTCCCCCGGGGCGCGGCGGCTCTCCCAACGATACCGCCCCGATTCGGCCCGTCAACCCTGCGACCGAGGCGGTCGCACTTCTTTCCGACCACTCCACGGCGGCCCGTCACGGCCCTTGCTGACTCTCCCTTGAGACCCCGAAGGGATCACAGTTAGCAACCTCCCGAAGACCCGAACCATCTCAAGCAAGCAAGGGCCGCGCCGGCCCTTGTTTCGTTCGGTCGGAAAGAAGCAAGGGGTTGACGGGCCGAATCGAGGCGGTGGGCAGGACGTAGCCGCCGCGCCCCCCGGCAGGCAGCCATCTCTCTCTCGCGCGTCTTCTCTCTCAACTCCACGCCACACGGGGGCCATACCACCCGGAGGTGCCGCATGTCCCGTCGTCTTCCTTCCTTCCTCACTGAACACCAGATGATCGCTCTGGCCCAGGCTCCCGATCCCACCTCACTCAAGGGCATCCGCGATCGTGCCATCCTCGCAGTCCTTCTGGCCTGTGGCCTGCGGGCCAGCGAACTCTGCCAGCTCGTACCTCGTGACGTCTCGCAGTCGCTCGTCTTCGTTCGCCACGGCAAGTTCGGCCACCAGCGCTTCGTGCCCATCTCCCAGCGGGCTCACGCGGCCGTCTCGCGCTACCTCGCGGCTCACCCCGCCAAGTCGGGCGCTCCGCTCTTCCGTACCCTCGACGGCCGGCCGCTCACGCGTCGGCTTCTCCACAAGCTCGTCGTCGGGTACTCCCGCTCCCTCGGCCTACCCAGCGGGGTTCACCTGCTTCGGCACTCGTCGGCCACTCGATGGCTCAACCGAGGCATCAACCTGCAGTCGGTCCGCGTCATGCTGGGCCACGTCGCCATATCCACCACCGCCATTTACCTCGGCACGGCTGCTCACGCGCTCGTCGCCGAGTACCGGCGCTGCCTCGAGCAGGCCCCCGTCGGGGGTGCCCGATGACCACCACCACTCTGGCCATCACCGGTCACCGGGCCCTCGGCCGCTATCCGCGGGCCCACACCGTCATCCGCCAAGCGCTGCGCAGCCTCGTCGGCCGGTATCCCGACTCTCTGTGGCTGGCCGGCGGCGCGGTCGGCGCCGACCAGGTCGCCGTCGACGAGCTCCTCAAGCTCGACCAGCGCGTGCGCCTGGTTCTGCCCTTCCCGCCAGCAGTGACGTCCCTGCTCTGGTCGGGCTCCGAGTACTACACGCTCGTCAAGCAGCTCCGCCGCGTCGAGGCGGTCGAGATCGTGCGCCAGACCTACCACGTCGACGGGTACCGGCAGCGCAACCGGCGGATGCTCAGCCGGGCCGACCTGCTGGTGGCCTTCCTCGATCCGGTCGTTCCGTTCGGGGGCACCATCAGCACGGTCCGCGAGGCCGTGAGGCGCGGGGTGCCAGTCTACTGGGTGGGGCTGTAGGGGGTGCTTGGCCGCAGTCGGGGGCTCGGTGGAACGCCGGGCCCCCGACGTTCGTCCGTCGGGCCGTCGGGTCGCCCCGGCGACGATAGCACTCCCGGTCGTGCGTCAGTCGACGACCTCCTTGGCGCCGTTGCCGGGCGGCGTGGGTTCCGGTGAGGACGGACGCTTGTACTCGAAGAAGAGCTCTTGCTCGAAGTTGATGCCCTGGGCCGTTCGGACCCGGAAGATGCGGAGCCGAAACCCCTTGCGCGTCTGGTCCCATGTGTCGCCGATCCCGTACTCTCGCCGACCGCCTGCTTCTCCGATGTTGAGCGCCACGATCCCGGTCCGCGACAGGTACTGCCCCGTCACCGGAATGCTCGCCGGCGAGGCTTCGTCCGACCCGACCGACCGGACCCGCAGCGTCCCGGTCAGGTCCTCGATTCCTGTCGTGGGATCGGGGCTGGGAACCTCGAACTGGAGCAGGTACACCGAATCATCCTTGGCGGCCACCCACTGTCCCGTCAGAGTTCTCACCGTTCCCGCGTTCGCCACGCTCGCGATCAGCATCGTCACAGACAACATCACGATCATCCGTTTCATCGTATTGGCCTCCTCACGGTTGACTGTTCCTGGATGACCTGAGCATACGAGTGGACGACCGGGCTGTGTCAGGACGCAGGAGGACACCCGCTGGGCGATCGGGCTCCATCGGAAAAGCTCCTCGAAGAGTGGCTTGGAGTCGGACTCGAAGAGGTCGAGTGAAAATAGTTCGCAAATGTTGTTGACTCTCGAGGGGGTGGCGCGTAAACTAGCGGGCCCTCGAGGGAAAGGACCTCCACAAACCGGCGGAGCCGCCGCGGAGGTCACTAACCTCAAGGGATACGGACCAGGCTCTAGAGCTTGATTCGTAGCAGGCCGGCAGGCCCGTGGGTCCGGCCCATCTCGAGGATCGAAGAAGTCTGGAAGTAGCTAGCCAGACCGAGGCGAACACCAGGGAGAAAAAGCAGAGGTGGCCCGGGGGTCCCCCGCATCGGGGACGAGGTGGATAGAGGCGCTCGCGAGAGCGTTCCGGATGAAAGTCCGGGACGACTGCCTCCAAAACGATGCTAGAGAATGGTGAGGGCTCCCCGAACCATTCGGGCCCGAGAGCTAGGACCCGGCGAACGGCTCTC
>Ga0074199_1001565_pt1 | contig 18913 bp, 24 predicted proteins | sample EPASupsiteSAE347_FD_64528 | JGI IMG/M metagenome (GOLD analysis project Ga0074199, IMG submission 64528) | Bioremediated contaminated groundwater from EPA Superfund site, New Mexico - Sample SAE3-47 | ecosystem: Environmental > Aquatic > Deep subsurface > Groundwater > Contaminated ...
ATCCCACGGTGGTGATTGGCGGAGAAGTCAATGACATCGGTTCCAACGCCAAGCTGGGAAAGGACGGTTACCTGGTGGCCGAGGCCGATGAGAGCGACGCCTCATTCCTCAGCCTGTCTCCCAGGATAGCCGTGGTTACCAGCATGGATACCGATGTCAATCTGAATGTCGGCCGTTTTTCAAACCACAATTTCGACCTTAAGAGCACGCAGGAATTGGTGCGGGCGATGTTCCTGGAATTCCTCGAAAAATTGCCTCCCGACGGCCGAGCCATCCTGTGTCTCGACAATGAAAACATTCGAATGGTCCTCCCCCGAATAAAGGTCCCGGTATTAACCTACGGTTTCAGCCCGGAGGCGGACCTCCGGGCGACTTCGGTGCGGATGCAGAATTTTCACTCCACGTGCCGGGTTTACCGTCGTGGAAAATTTCTTGGCAACCTGCGCCTGAGGATTCCCGGAAAGCACAACATCGTCAATGCCCTGGCCGCCGTTGCGGTCGGAATGGAACTGGGACTCGATTTCAAGAAAATAAGCCGGGCGCTTGATTCCTTTATCGGCGTCCAGCGGCGCTTCCAGGTCCTGGGGAGCCATGAAGGCGTCATGGTGGTTGACGATTACGCCCACAATCCCGTAAAATTGAAAGCCGCAGTGGCCGCGGCCGGAACCGGCAATATGAAGAGAGTTCTGGCGGTATTTCAGCCCCATCGCTACAGCCGCACCAAGTTTCTCCTTGAGGAATTCGGAAACGCCTTTGCCGGGGCCGACGTGCTCATAGTGACCGATATTTATTCCGCCGGGGAAGTCCCAATCGAGGGGGTCAGCGGGAAGACCATCGTCGAGGTCGTCCAGTCCAACGGGAAAAAGCCCGAGGTCATTTTTATCTCTCCCAAGGAAAAGATTGTGGATTACCTCCTGAAGAACATTCGGGAGGGGGATCTCGTCATTACCCTGGGGGCGGGCGACATCCACACGGTGGCCGAGAATTTCCTGGCCCGGTTCCGCGAAGGGCAACCCCCCGCCTGAACACATACGGGTGAAACCGCAGATTCCGCATATTCAATCATAAAATTACAGGAGGAAGCCGAATTGGAGAGACCACTTGAGGGACTGCGCGTCCTGAGCGTCACCGGGGCGCTCTTCGGGCCCTACTGCGCGATGCTTCTGTCCGACATGGGGGCGGAGGTCATCAAGGTCGAGAGGCCCGTCTGCGGAGAAATGAGCAGGGAATGGGGGCCGTTCTTCCCGGGGGTGCAGGGACCTGAAAAAAGCGCCTATTTTGTGAGCATCCACCGCAATCAGGAAGACGTCACTCTGAACCTGAAACTTCCAAAAGGCAAGGAAATCTTGAAGGATCTGGTGAAAAAATGCGACGTCCTCATTGAAAATTTCAAGCCGGGGACCCTGGATGAGTGGGGGCTCGGTTACGATGAACTCGTCAAGGACAACCCGCGCCTGATCTACGCTTGCGGTTCCGGTTTCGGCCAATACGGACCCTATAGCGGATGGCCCAGTTATGACATCATCGGTCAGGCCATGGGCGGCTTCATGGACATGAACGGCTGGCCCGATAAGCCGCCGGTTCGCGCCGGATCTTCCATCGGGGATATGATCTCGGGGATGTTTCTGGCGATAGGAATCCTGGCGGCCCTGCGCTGCCGGGATATCACCGGGAAGGGTCAGAAGGTAGACGTGGCCCAGGTGGACTCCATGATTGCGGTTCTTGAAAACGCCGTGGTCCGCTACTCTCTCGAAGGAAAGCCCCCTACGCGCATCGGTTCCAGGCATCCCTCGATCACGCCCTTTGACGTCTTTTTAGCCAGCGACGGCTACGTGGTCATCGCCGCGGGCAACGAGAGCATCTGGAAGCGATTCTGCGCCGCAATCGGGAAACCCGAGTGGCTCCTGGACCCGCGTTTTGAGAGTAATTGCGCAAGGTGCGAGAATGAGGCGGCTCTCAAGATCATGATCGAAGACATTACGAAGGATAAGACCCGGTGGGATATCGCCAGGCTGCTGATGCAAAACGACGTGCCGTCGGCTCCCGTTTACAATGTAGGGGAGGCGGTCGAGGATGAGCATGTCAACAAATTCAGAGAGATGATAGTGGAAATAGATCAACCGCAGTACGGTAAGGTGAGAATCGCCGGCTGTCCCATCAAGTTTTCGGATACTCCGGCCAAGACTTTCAATCCCGCCCCCCTGCTTGGTCAGCATAACGAGAAGGTCTATTCGGATTTACTGGGATTCACTCCTGAAAAGTTAGAGCAGTTGAAATCCGAAGGAGTTATTTGAAGAAAAGAAAGGGGAAAATGTAAAATGAGAAAGTTCGCACTCGTCGTCTCTCTGGTCGCCCTCCTGGGGATGCTTCTTTCCGGTTTCGGAGCGGCTCAGCTTAATAACCCGCCGCCGGATAAGCCGGCCCAGATCACTCTCTGCTATAACGGTCAGACGGCCCAGGGCTGGGTCTATCTCGTCAACGGCGAACCTTATGTATCCGTCGGCTCGCTGAAAAGCCTTTTCCAGTATAACGACATGACAGATACAGGAAGCGGCAGGTACCTGGTGAACAGCTGCGCTGTGGATCAGTATTATTATATGGGGTATCTGTACCTGGATCTCCTGGACTTCTGCAATGCCCTCGGTTTGAAAGCTCAGTTGTCCCCTGACAGAAAGAGCGTCACATTTCAATCCAGGCAGGCGCAGGCGTCTTCCCAGGCTCTTCAGCAGGTAGTCAATATTACAATCAAGAATGCCACCACCGGCACAAATCCGGATCCGGTCAACAGCAGCACATATATATACAAAATAGGTCTCACCAATACCTCGAATGAACTAATCTCACTCAATCATTTTAATTTTCAGCTCGTCGGGAGCAGCGGAACGACATATATCAGCCTTAAATACATGAACTACTACTCAATATACGGCGGGAATGACACTCCGGATACGCTGGGCCTGGATCCCAACCAGGAGCACGTGCTGGATATTACCTTCAATCTGCCGCCCGGCGATTCACCGGCCAAACTGTTGGTTATGAAAAACCAACAGGTAATCGGCAGTTACAGCTTCTAGCGTACGTCACTGCGTCTTTCGGTGAGCCGGTCTCCCGGGTGTATGCCGAGTTTTCGGGCCAGACCGGCGTTGATTTCGAGAACCTGATCGGCCTGGCAACTTGACAGGCAGGCTGGGATTTCACCGCCTGCCGGTTTTGGCAGGGTGATGATTTCCATAATCCGTCCGTTGTTTATAAAGAGGATATCCAGGCCGAAATGCATGTCTATCATCCAGAAATTCCTGATTTTCTTATCCTGAAAAACAAAGAGCATCCCTTCATCGTCAGCCAGCTCTTTTCTTCCGGACAGCCCCTGAACCCGGGCCCCGACAGTGCAGGCTTTTTCCACCATAAAAAGGTGCCTGTTGTTAATGAGGACCGCCGTGAGGTTGTTTTTGTCTCCTGAGGCGGCCGGGAAGGCGGTGACGTTCCAGAAGAATAAGAAGGCGGCCAATAAGACTAACAGGGTGTTTTTCATGCGCTATAATTCTTCCCGGGGAGGAAAAAACCTCTTGAAACATGATTCCACCCCCGGAGGAAAATTTTTAGCTTCGCAGGAGTCTGTCTTTACAGAGCGAAATGAAATTGGTATAATTCCCTCGGTAATCGAGCCGGGATAGCTCAGTGGTAGAGCAGCTCACTCGTAATGAGCAGGCCGTCGGTTCAAGTCCGACTCTCGGCTCCATTTTTTTAAGGAGCATTGCCGATGTCCCCTGACAACATGGAGAGCCTTCGCCAGGAAGTTGACCGCCTGAACATGGAGATCCTGGACCTTTTGAACAGACGGGCCGCCGTGGTATCCGAGATCGGGAGAGTAAAGATTTCCAAGGGTCTCGAAACCTTTGACCCGGCCCGGGAGTCTGCCATGTTGAACCGGATCGTGGAGCAAAACCAGGGGCCTTTTTCCAATGAGGTCATCAAGGCCCTTTTCAAGGAGATTTTCAAAGCTTCGCTGGATCTCATGAAGATAGAGGAGAAGAAGACCCTCCTGGTCAGCCGGAAACATCAGAAGGAAGATACCGTCATCCGTATCGGAGATCTGGTGATCGGGGGAGACTTTCCCATCATCATGGCGGGGCCGTGCTCGGTTGAAAGCTTTGAACAGACGGAGAGGATTGCGGCCTTTCTAAGTAAGAAGGGCGTGCGGATTCTTCGAGGGGGCGCCTTTAAACCCAGGACCTCGCCCTACAGTTTTCAGGGGCTTAAGGAGAAGGGTCTTGAGATTCTCAGGGAAGCCGCCTCAGCGCATGACATGCTGGTCATAACTGAAGTCCTGGATCCCAGGGATCTGGAAAAGGTGCTCCGCTATACCGATATCTGCCAGATCGGCGCGCGTAATATGTATAATTATGAATTGCTCAAGGAAGTGGGACGGTGCAGGAAGCCCGTCATGCTGAAGCGGGGATTCATGGCCACGATTGAAGAATTTCTTTTTTCCGCCGAATACGTAATATCCCAGGGCAACCGGGAAATCATTCTCTGTGAGCGGGGAATACGCACCTTTGAGAAGTGGACCCGGAATACCCTCGACATCTCGGCCATCCCCATCATAAAGAATGAGAGCCACCTTCCCGTCATCGTGGATTCAAGCCATGCCACCGGCAGGTGCGACATCCTCTCCCAGGTCTCTCTCGCCTCACTGGCTGCCGGCGCCGACGGCATCATGGTGGAAGTTCACGAGAACCCTTCGGTCGCCCTCTCGGACGGCGATCAGCAGATGGATTTTGCCCAGTTTGAACGCTTCATGGATGATCTTGAGACCTGTCTCGTCAGGAGGAAGAATCATGGAATGCAAGGCTGAAAAAAACCGGGCGAAGTGTACCTGTACCTATGAGCCCTGCAGCCGGAAGGGTCTCTGCTGCGAGTGCCTCACCTATCATCGCTCGATGGGGGAGCTGCCGGGCTGCCTTTTTTCTCCCGAGGTGGAACGAACCTATGACCGCTCCATCAAGAGGTTTATTCAGTGCCAGAAAACGTAGATTCTCCCAAAGCGGGACACAGTCATCAACCATCCGGCGCACCATCCACCGCCGGGAAGCATGCCCGCTGTTTTTTAGCTCTTAATCCTTCAATAAGATCAACCATTTTGTCGATATCCACGGGCTTGTAGAAAACGTCGCAGGCGCCTTCTCTCAGTGCCTCCTGAACAAGATCCTCAACGGCGTAGGCGGTCATCATCACCACGACGGCTTCGGGTCTCATTTTTTTGATTATTTTACAACTTTTTACTCCGTCCATGATAGGCATCATGATATCCATGAAGATCGCATCGAAGGGATGTTCCCTGACCTTCTCGGTCGCTTCCAGGCCGTTGCTGGCGGTGGTGACCGTATAACCCTGAAACTTCAGGATCAGGGACATGATCGAGCAAATGTCGGCATTATCGTCGACGATCAGGATGCTGGCCTTTTCTGCCATTTACTTTACCTCCCCTGTGCCCGCAGGAAGTCTGACGGTGAAAACACTACCCTTGCCAGGCTCGCTCTGAAGCAGGAGGATGCCGCCATGCGCCTTCAGCAGCATCCGGGTGATGGCCAGACCCAGCCCTATTCCTTTCGCCTTGGTGGTGAAGAGGGGCTCAAAGATCTTTTCGATATTTTCTTTTTGGATACCCTCACCCGTATCCGATATGGAAATATCGAGCTGTCCGGTAGAGGCAATTTTCGCAGTAACAACCAATTTCCCGCCCCCGGGCATGGACTGGACGGCGTTGAGGATGATGTTCCGGAAGACTTGAGAAAGTTGATCGGAGTCTGCAGAGATGTCTGGTAAAGTCTCATCTACCTGGAGGACTACCTCGATGTTCGAAGGTATCGGTATCCTGGGCAGCACTTTTTGGAGGAGAAGTCCGATTTCGACCTGTCTTTGATTGGGGGGTTTGGGGAGGGCAAAGTCCAGGAGGCTGCTGATGATACTCTCCGAGGCGGCAACTTCTCTTTCCAGGATTTGCAGGGCTTCCTTTACCTCGGGCGCCGATTCTTTCAGGACCATGTTCAGGTAATAGGAGGCATTCTTTATCGCCCCCAGGGGGTTGCGCAGTTCGTGTCCAACTCCACCTGCCAGTTGTCCCAGGACAGCCAGCTTTTCCTGGCTTAGCAGCCGCTCATGGGCATCCCGCAGTTCCCGGGTGCGCTCTTCCACCATTTCCTCCAGGCGGATGGAATATTCCCTGAGCGCGTCTTCTGCTTTCTTTCGCTCGTCCTCTGCCTGCCGTCGTGCTTCCTTTTCCTTTACTTCATCAAGTGCCCGTTTAATTGCAAAGGGAAGTCTTACCATCCGGTCTTTCAGGACATAATCGACAGCTCCCTTCTTGACAAGCTCAATCGCGGTTTCTTCGCCGATCGATCCGGAGACGCAGATGAAGGGAACTACCGGGCAGATATCGATGGATAATTGCAATGCATGAAACGCATCGAATCCGGGCAATTTGAAATCAGACAGAATAATGTCATACTTGACGCTGCGAAGAAAAGATACATATTCCTTTTCCGTCGCTGTCCAATCCATATTCAGATCATATCCTGCGTCTGTGAGCAACTCATGTATGATCTCGGCATCTCGAGATGAGTCCTCAAGACACAAGACCTGCAAAGATGAATTTTCAATAGTCTTTTGTTCCATATGATTATTCCCTTTCTGGCGGCAGTTCATTAATGACCGCCCAGAATACCCCGACCTGCTTGACCGCTTCAATAAAATCCTGAAAATCTACCGGTTTTACTACATAGGCGTTAACTCCCGACTCATAACTTTTTTTTAAGTCCGGCTCTTCGCGGGAGGAGGTGAGCATAACGACCGGGAGATTTTTCAATGCAGGATCATTTCGAATAGCTTGAAGCACTTCAATGCCATCCATGCGGGGCATTTTGATATCTAATAATACGACTGCCGGATTCCCCTGTTTGCGCTGTTTGTATTTACCTTCGCAGCGCAGATATTCCATCGCCTCAACACCGTCTCTTACGACGGCAAGATGGTTGGCAAGATTGTGTTCAGCCAAGGCCTCAAGAGTCAATTCAACATCCTTCGGGTTGTCTTCCACCAGCAGAATTGTTCTAAACTCGATCATGGCTCCTCCTTCGCATACTTGAGTAATGTGAAATAAAATGTCGCTCCTTTATCAACCTCGGCTTCAACCCAAGTGCGTCCACCGTGACGCGATACTATGCGGTGCACATTGGCAAGTCCGATGCCGGTTCCTTCAAATTCTTCCGTTGAGTGGAGGCGCTGGAAAACCCCGAATAGTTTTTGAGCGTACTGCATGTCAAACCCTACTCCATTGTCGCGCACAAAAAATACAAGTTCCCTGTTCTCTTCCTGAAATCCGATTTCTATCCTTGCACTTTTTCTTGTTCTTGTGAACTTGACGGCATTGCTCAGCAGATTCATCCACACCAGCTTCAGCATTGCCTCATCGCAAAACACTGCGGGCAATTTGCCAACGACCCATTCGATAGCGCGGTTGGGATTATCCTGACGCAGAGAGTCCAGGACTTCATGAATCAGCCCATTCATGTCCGATTCCGATTGGCGCATCTCGGCCCGGCCTGTTCTGGAAAACAACAGCAGATCGTCGATCAGCGTTCCCATCTGATGCGAGGAATCGGCTATAGAATTCAAATAATGCTGTCCCTTTTCCGAAAGATCGGATTTACATCGTTTGACTAGTAGATCTACGTACCCGCTGATGTGCCGCAATGGCGCCCGCAAATCGTGAGAAACAGAATAAGAAAAAGCCTCTAATTCTTTGTTGGCTGCTTCGAGTTGGGCGGTGCGCTGGAGCACGCGGTCCTCAAGTTCGGCATTTAACTTCTTAATTTCCATCTCTGCAAGCTTACGTTCGGTGATATCCAGAAGCGAGGCAATGCTTTTTGTTGTTTCCGGTATCAGGTCGATGGTGAGTAAGATATTATGGATATTGCCGTCTCTTGCAACAAATCGGAACTCATATTGCTTTAATGCGGCTTCCCTTTTTTCCCTTCTTAATGAATGCTGTACCTTCATCCTGTCAAGGTCTTCCTTTAATACGAATTCCGTCCAGCTCTTCTTCCCCTCGATCTCCTGTTTTGAATACTTTGAAAGCTTTTCAAATTCTGCGTTGGCAAGACTGATGATGGTATTTTCTTCGATCAGGACGGTAGCAGTTCCGGTGTTCTCAAAAACAGTCCGGTATAGTTCCTCACTCTGATGAAGAACTTCTGCAATTCGTCTGTTTTCGGTGACATCGTGAACTAAACCGACAAGATGCGTACAGCGTCCTTCATCGTCAAAAACAGGGGCAATACTTACATCACCGATTAATCGTCCTGTTGGGTAATCGGAAGTCTCTTCCCATCGGACAATTGAATTTTCTTCAATTGCCTGCCTGTATTTTTCAAGTACCATCGAAAGAGAGGGTTCAGGGATAATTTCGTTCACCAATTTCCCGACTACTGTTTCCTCGCTCAATCCTGTGACATTGCAGAATGCCTGGTTGACTGAAACAAAACGATGACTCCCGTCGGCCTCGACTGCCAAATGAAAAATTGCATCCCCGACAGTACCATATATGGAGGAGAGCCGGCGTTCACTTTCCTGCAGGGCCTCTTCCGCCCGCTTGCGCTCGGCGATGTCGATCAACACAGCGAGGCACAGGGACGTGCCTCCAACCTCCTGCGTAGCGGTTGCCTCCAGCCTAGCCCAGAATGACGTTGCATCCGGGCGCAGCATTCTCAATTCACACACCTGAGGCTCGCCTGTATCAAAGAGCTGTTTGCGGTGCCGGTAATAAATGTCCTGGTCTTCGGGAAGGATGAAGCGGGTCAAGGGTTTTTTGGCAAGGCGTTTTCTTTCCACGCCGAGCAGGGTCACGGCGGTGATGTTGGCCTCCAGGATCAGCCCCTTCTCACTGAGGGTGAGATAGCCCACCGGGGCCAGGTCGTACAGGTCGAAATAGCGCGAGCGCGACGCTTCCAGTTCTTCCTGAGCCCGGCGTAACTCCTCGTTCTGCATCGCAAGCCCGACCTGATGTTCATGCAGTTCACGGATAAACTGACGGGCCGCCTCGGGCGAAAGAGTCTCAAGTTTTTCGGGCATCTGGGCGGCCTGTGCCAGGGCGCTCACTTCCGCCCGCCGGCGAAGATCGGAATGTGGCCTTGCGGACTCACCGTCCGTGTGCTTGTTTTTCATGCCCTTGCTCCATTAATCAGACTTAAAGTAAGCATTCAGGCTTTTAAATTACTTTCAGCACCTTGCTGGAATTTTCCTGCTATTTCCAATTTGCAGGCCGGGTCGCCTGATCCGGCGTTGTCATGGGCGCCATCTCTCGCCGCGTGGGGTCACGCGGCCTACATCCATGTTTAAAGACCGGAGACGGGAGATGAAAGATAAGGTTTACTTTTAGCCGCATGAAATGACATACTGGGAGGAGAAAGGGGAGAAGTTATGAACTGTCCTGTGCTGGGGAAACCCCGCGAGATGGAAGCCTGTGCTTGGTTTGACGCCCGGCATCAGCCAGTGTTCGCTGGTGGCCATCGCCATGATGCTGGAGTACGTTCATGACATCTCTATCTTTGCCTGCAAAAAATACGTTAATGAAGAATCCTAGGCTGTCTGTTTTTTCGAGCAAAATATTTGCGGATGTGCCGGCTTTTCAGTTTCCCAATAAGCCCTTTTCGAGTCCCATTGCTTTATATCGGTTTGTAGATGTCTTCCGCCGGGTATGCCTTTCAGGTTGTGCCGTCGTACCTGAGAAGGATTTCAAAACTTATAACCGCTCCATTAAAAAGTTTGTTCAGTGCCAGGAAAAGTAGCTCCTCTTGTGGAGGAGCGGCTGAGATTATGCGTTACGAAACAAGTTCTTTGCAAAAATCAAAAAGCAGGTCCATCTTGTTCTTAATCTGTTCTTTCTTTCCGGTTTTTAAGAGAAGTTTTAATTTCTTTATCTCTTTTGATAAAAACTCTCTTTCACTTACCCCTCTTGTCCTTAAGCCCACTCCTAATAGATGGATTAAATTTTCTGCTCTTATTTTAGTTTCTGCTTCTTCCTTTTTCTCTTTATCTTCCTGTGTGTGAATCTCTGCTTCTTTGATCTTCTGTTCTATTTCATGCTGGTGTAATTTTGGATGCTTTATTTTGATTATTTCTTCCTTTTCAGTATGTAAATTTCTGGCTGAAACATTTAGAATGCCATTCGGATCGACTGCAAAAGTCACCTCTATTTTAGGGACTCCCCGGGGAGCCGGAGGAATGTCCGTGAGTGCAACTTCTCCGATACTCACATTGTCTTGCGTCATCTCTCTTTCTCCTTGAAAGACATGAATGTAAACTTCAGTTTGATCGTTTTGCGCCGTAGTGAATATTTTGCTGAAAGAGGTGGGAATGGGGTTATTTCTTTTTATCAGGCGGCTGAACACTCCCCCCTGAGTCCCAATTCCCAGAGACAAAGGAATCACGTCAACTAAAACAACATTTTTTAAATTTCCATTTAATATAGCCGCCTGAACTGCGGCGCCCAAAGCGACGACTTCATCGGGATTGAAATCTTGAAGCGGCTCTTTATGAAATATCTTTCTCGCCAGTTCCCGGACCTGCGGCATTCTCGTTGAGCCCCCCACCAGGACAATCTTATCAATCTCTTCCGGTGAAATTTGGGCGTCCGACAAGGCTCGATGTGTGGGCTCGATCATTTTGTATAAGAGATCCGCTGTAAGCTGATGGAATATTTGCCGGCTGAGTCCCAATGGTATTACTCTATCATGAGTTTTGCACGGAATTATAACAGCAGTTTCATTTTCGCTCGAAAGCGCGATTTTGGCTTGTTCTGCTATTTCTCTAAGCCTTGGGCAGATGCCGGGATCTTCGGAAAGTAAAATATTGGCTTTAATTTTCAATTGTTCTTTGATCCAATCCATGATTCGTCTATCCCAGTCGTCCCCCCCGAGAAGCGTGTTCCCATTAACTGCTTTGACCTCAAAAAATCCCTCTCCCAACTCTAAAATCGAAACATCAAAAGTACCTCCTCCCAAATCCCATACTGCAATGGTGTGAATGTCTTGTTTTTCTAAGCCATAAGCCAGGCTTGCAGCAGTAGGTTCGCTGATGATCCTCATAACGGACCACCCGGCAAGAACGCCTGCCTCATAGGTAGCCTGTCTCTGTACTTCATTGAAATAGGCAGGAACGGTTATCACTGCCTTTTCTACTTTATGTCCTAGAAAATTTTCGGCATCACGTTTTAATTTTGACAGGATGAAAGAAGAAATCTCCTGAGGTGAAAAAATAATCCCATTGAGTTTTACTTTATCATCACTTCCCATCATTCTTTTAATAGAAAGAATTGTCCTATCCGGATAACTGGATGCTGCTTTTCGAGCGACCTCTCCCACCAGGGGAATATTATCTTCGCTCATAAAAACTACAGACGGGGTTAAGTTCTCCCTTTCAACATTGGGGATAATTTCGGGCGTATCTCCCCTAAAACAAGCCATAACTGAATTGGTAGTGCCCAAATCGATGCCTATGACTTCGTTCATTCCGGCGCCTCCAAGAGGGCTTTTTCTTTTTGCCTTCCCCATGCTCGTATTTCTTTATCCAGGTCTTCCATCATCCCATACTTTACCATAGTATCCATCCCGGCGATGGCCGCTCTCAAATTGACCCCGATCAATGGAATATCGGAGATTGAGATAACCAGATCGGCTGAAATAATCACCCCTTTGTCCAGAATCCGATCCAGTAAATCTACCAGGGTGCATTTACTTCCCCTGTTCCCCTGCGTGTTCATACAAAACTGTAAGGAGGGAAGGGTCCGACCAGGCGAGCCTCGAGATCCCATTCCATCTCGATCTCATCGAGCGCCCTTTCCAACCCGCTCCTTTCATTTTTATTGATAAGGCAGGATACATTCATGAACATCTCTTTTCCTTTGGTTTCTTTTAATTTCTCAACTTTTATTTCATCCACGGCGTTTCTTATTTTTTCATAGAGTTCCTTAAATGTTGTTTCAGCTTCTTTTTCCACTTCTTTTTTGAGTTGAGCTTCCAACTTCTTTTTTAACATATAGGCGATGCCTTGAGGTTTTGAGGAGATCTCCTCCATTAATTTTTTGACCTCTATACTGTTTTCGCAGATTTTCTCAGTGAATGCTTTTTTATCCCAAAAAATCTGCACCCCGTATTCTGCTTTTTCCTGAAGTCGGGAAAGTTTCATTTGAAAACTTTCATATTCTTTGTCCAGCCAGAAAAAGAGATTCTCTTCCGGGGATTTCCCGTCTTTTTCCTTGATCACAGTCCCAAACTTGACGGGAATAATCGTGCCGAACTTTCCCCAGGCAATATTTAAGACTTCATCATAGATCTGGACCCATCCAGTCAATATTTCAGGATCTTTAAGCTCATAATCTTCTAAAGGAAAAGCTTGAAGAACAACTGATAAATCCCGATAGGGAAGAGTGTAAACTTCTTCCGCTTCTATCCCATTGCATCCCAGGGAGGATTTTAACGGTCCGTTTCCGATACAATAAAGATATAAACCCTTCACTATGCTTTTCTCCATGCTCAGTTTTTATATGCCTCTGATGACTCTTCAGCCCATCTTTCAGGATTTGCCATTTTATTCAGGAGATCATCAACGATATCGTCCAAACCGTCCCGCACCGACTGTACAGCCTGGGTCAGCCCCTGTTCTTCTTTTATCTGCTCAATAGCCCCATCCAACTCACTTAATGCGAGCCCCAGCCGCTCTATCTCCTCTTCCATTAAATCCCCGCTCTCCATTCTTTTCAGGGCTTGAAGTTGCAGAGCGTCTTTGATAATCTCAACCAGGGAAATAACCAGACCTAAAACTCCTGATTTCAGATTGTTTTCATCTATATTGATCGTCGCCATCTCTTATTTAAAAACCTTTACTTCCAGAATGCCATTACGGTAAGAATGGGTATAATCGGGTTTCGGAGTAAAATTAAGAGCGGTCCTTTGAGTAAATCCCTTTGCTGAAATCAGCAAAGCGCTGCCGTCCAATTCAATTTTTATAGCCTCTTCTTCAGTGCCCGGCAACTCTACGATGACCCGGATGTACTCCCCTTCGTCAATCATATCCGCTTGAGGCGCCGGTGGGGCCTTTCTGCATAATTTTTCGCTTTTTCTATCTTCTTCTCTACCCTCTGCCCGGAGTTTGTTTTCAATCTCTTCATCTTTTTTTTTCAGCTTTTCTTTAAACGCAGGTGAAGACTGGGCTATATTTAACAGACTCTCCAGCCCAGGAATGATTTTTCCTAATTCTCTCAGGGTTTTTTCTGTGATGCCGGGCTCCTCTTTATCCATCATGTCACCACTTTGCTTTCAGGTTCAGGCTTCCACAGCAGTTTTTTTTAAGGTGGCCGGCATCCAGTCACACCAGGGACAGCCGGAAGATAAAAGCGCATTTTTGGTAGATATTTTACCGCATCCGGGGCAACTTTCATTTTCTTTCATGGTTTCGGTATTTGTGCCTGATGGGAAGAGAAGGCCATACTTGGCGGCCGTTTCAAACGAAGCGAGTGCGGCTCTTATTTTAATTCCCAGTAACTCTACCCCCACCAGAGAAATAGAAATATCGGCGTTAATCACGAGCCCCTTATCCAGGATCCGATCGATGACATCTACTAAACCGGCGCTTTTTAGGCTTTGCTGCATTATTTATCATCCCTTCTTTTCAAAAGAGCCGATTCATTCTTCTTCAGTCTCTGTATCCGCTCGCTTTCTCGTTCTCTTTCTTCTGAATGACAGAAGTTTCCCTTTTTCGTCCAGGGATATTTCATAAATTCCCAACAAGTCTGCGCTATCCGGTACGCTACGCCGCTCTATCATCTCTACCTCAGCCTTCCAGCCTCCTGCGTCATCTTCAGAAATACTGATAACAGTATTAGTCGGAAGTCCGGTAACACCGGATAATTCTTTTTTGGCTTTCTCCGCTACTTCATATAGATTCATTTTAAGCCTCCTTATTTATTCTCTTTCATCTTCTTGATATAATTTAACCGTTCCATCAATTCCTTTTCCCTTTTTTGGTAAGACTCTTCATCAATATCTCCCATTTCCAGACTCATCATAAGTTCAGTAAGTTCTGCTTTTATTTTTGATTCATCATAGAGTTCAGCATCGGTTACCTCTTTGACTTTTTCAGCAATCCAGGTGACCAGATTGACCGGAGTCAGAATCAAATCATCTATCAAGAAACCCATTTTTTGCCTCTACCAAGCGATCTCTATCTCCACAAAATTACATGGAGGAACCGGTCCCACATATTTATAGATTATCTCGCTCTCGGATTGCCCGTCTAATCGTTGAACTTCCTGAAAAAATGCTTCCTCTCTTTTTCTTTCAATCAAGAACGCGGCATTTAAGATCATCTTGTCAAAAGCAGAAGGATTGTCCTTAAAGTCAAAAGCCAGCTTCTTTAAAGGGGATAAGATACGGTTTTTCTCCAGTTCCCGCTTGTTCTCCAGGGCGCTCTTTACCATTTCTCCCAGCTTTACGATATTGTTCCTTTCTTTCATAGTTTTGCCCTTGGAGGTCTTGATCTCGATTGCACCCTTTAACCGTTTTATTTCGGGATTCTCGTTTGGGATCTGGGCAAAGATGGAATTCATATCTTTCCAATACACTTTAAGGCCCATTTCGTGCTTGTCGGCCATTTCTTTAAACAATTCATTTAATTCTGAAAAATCTGTTTTCAAAACCTTTTCAATGATCTCGTTTTCTCCGTCTTCTCCTTCCGTTACCGTTCCGAATTTTACCGGAAGAACCACAAAATTTGCCATAGATTCTTCCATCACCAATTGATGCGCAATAAGATTCTCGCGGCAAATCTCATATTCAATAACAGGAGAACGGCTGACCACCGCCCCGATATCTTTGTATGAAACAGTGAAAACCTTCTCTTTCCCAATGCCCGGCGTATTAAAAGAAATACTCTCCGAGGCGTTGACCAAACAATATATATATAAGCCGGTGTTGTTCATTCCAATCCCCCAAGAGAATCTGGATTTTTCAGATAATCAAGAAGGAGGCGATAGGATTTGGTCAGTCTTTCAAATTTCCCATGGGTTTCGTCGGCCAGGTCGGGATGCAATTGTTTTGCCTTTTCGCGGTAAATATTCTTTAATTCGGAAAGGCTCAGTTCGTCTATTCCCATAAATTTCTTTGCTTCTTCTATTGCTTCTTTTTCTTGAATCTTGAGAGTGTAAAAACTATAGGGCGGAAGAGGACCCACACAGCGAAAATTAATCTTGCCGGAATATCTCTTGTCCAAATAATCCAGACGAATTTCCAATTCTTTCTCGTTTTCTTTTTTTATCAACAGAGCCGCGTTGACGATCATGGCGTCATCCATAAGGGGGTTATAGCGGTGATTTACCACGATGTCTTCTATAACCTGGAAGAATTCATCAGCCAGTGATTTTCTCTTTTCCTCCAAAGCGTCTTTAACCATTTTCCCTATTTCTACGCGGTCTACAAAAGTTTCCTGATATGGCTTTTTAGCAATTTCTTCTTTATAGCTTTTTATTTTCTGATTTTCTTCACTCACTTGTTTTAATATTGGATTTAAATTATTCCAGCTGGCCACTAAATCCCACTCTATTTTCCCTTTTATTTTCTCGAAAATCTCTTTGGTTTTCTCGAAGTTATATTCCAATATCTTTCTGATCTGCCCCTCAGGGGCCAGGGAGCCAAACTTGAACGGAATAACCTCGGAAAAGATCGTCATAACTTCTTCCAGAATCACCTGGTGATCAGCCAGTTTATAAAGCAACTCTTCCCTGGAATAATTCTTAAAAGGAGAATCAGGAACCTCCCCTACTAAAGCCGCAACATCTTTATAAAGGAGGATGTCTATTCTTTTTTCTCTGAGTTGCAGAAAGGGTTGAAAAGTACCGGTTGCTTCGACGACCCCATAAAGGTATTTCATTTTAACACCTCAGCAAAATGTTTCTTCGAAATTTTGAATTGCTGAACGTTTTTTTCTCCATTATTGATGAATTCCCTGATGGCGGATAAAGCTGCTTTCCTGCAGAGAGCCTCCACATCGGAGCCCACCAGCCCTTCAGTCCGTGCAGCCAGCCCTTCCAGATCCACATCCTCGGCGAGTGGCTTCCCTCTGGTGTGAACTTTAAATATCTCATGCCGCGCTTTTTTGTCGGGGACGGGAAGTTCGATTAACAGCTCGAACCTGCCGGTCCTTATAAGGGCCGGGTCCATGATGTCAATCCGGTTCGTCGCTCCCAAAACCAGGATGCCTTTTAGTTCTTCTATCCCGTCCATTTCGCTCAGGAACTGGCTGATGACCCGCTCCACCACTCTGCTGCTGTCACCAGAGCCTCTCGTCGGAGTGATGCTGTCGATTTCGTCAAAGAACAAGATGCAGGGAGAGACCTGTTTTGCTTTTTTAAAAACTTCTCTTACGGCTCTTTCCGATTCTCCGACATATTTGGAAAGTAAAGCCGGACCCTTGACTGAAATAAAATTAACGCCGCTCTCCCTCGCTATTGCTTTAGCCAGGAGGGTCTTGCCGGTGCCGGGGTTGCCATAAAAGATGATTCCTTTAGGTGGGACGGTGTTGGCTGTTTTATAGAGTTCAGGATATTTTAACGGCCATTCGATCGTTTCAATGAGGGTCCTTTTAGCCTCTTCCAATCCCCCAATATCTTCCCAGCCGGCATTGGGAACTTCCACAAAGAATTCTCTTAAAGCGGAAGGCTCCACTTCATTTAAGGCCTGGAGAAAATTCTCCATAGTTACCTGCAATTCAAGAAGCTGTTCATAAGGAACCTCGTTGGCTGCAAAATCAATCTTCGGCAGCAACTCTCTTAGGGCCGTCATGGCCGCTTCGCGGCATAATGCCTCCAGATCAGCGCCAACGTAGCCATGGGTTATTTCAGCTATTTTTTCCGAGTTTACATCTTCCGAAAGAGGCATACCCCGGGAATGTATTTGAAGAATCTCCAGCCTCCCGTTTTTATCCGGAATACTTATCTCTATTTCACGGTCGAATCTTCCCGGTCTCCTGAGAGCCGGGTCCAGAACCTGAGGAATATTGGTGGCCGCAATAACGATAACCTTCCCTCGTTCTTTCAAGCCATCCATGAGAGCCAGGAGTTGAGCCACCACCCGTCTCTCCACCTGTTTTTCTCCCCCCAGTTCCTCTCGTTTCGGGGCGATGGCATCAACTTCGTCTAAAAAGATGATGCTCGGAGCATGGGCTTGTGCTTCTTCAAATACTTTCCTTAAATGGGCTTCACTTTCTCCATAGAATTTATGCATGATTTCGGGGCCGCTTAAATGCAGAAAGAAAGCATCGGTTTCGCTGGCTACCGCTTTAGCAATCAGTGTTTTTCCGCATCCCGGAGGGCCGTAGAGCAAGACCCCCTTTGGGGCATCAATTCCCAATCTTTCAAATATCTCCGGATATTTCAAAGGAAGCTCGATCATTTCCCTGATTCTCTGAATCTCCTTGCCCAGTCCGCCGATGTCTTCATAAGAGAATTTCGTACTCGCCGTGGGAAGGATTTTCCCTCCCTTTATTTTAATTGAGGTATTGGACTGGATGAGGACCACGTCTTTGGGCTGGGTTTCAACGACGTTAAAATCCTGAAACCGCGTGCCAAACAGGGCAACCCTGACCCGGTCGCCACAGGCTAAAGGTAAGCCTTCAATTAACTTGCCGATATATTTTGTGTCTTTTTCCTTAAAAGTTGCCGCAGAAGTTAAAGGGGCTAAGACGACTAAAGTGGCCGGCCTGGAATCCACCCGGGAAATTTTTACTTTTTCATCCAGGCTCACCTGGGCATTTTCTCTGGTGATCCCGTCTATTTTGATTAAGCCCTTCGCCCGATCTTCCATGTAAGCCGGCATGAGCTTTGCATACGTTTTCCTTTTCCCGGTAATTTCGATAACGCTTCCAACCTCAGCCCCAATTTTCTCGATATCTTTGGGATCCAGACGGGCCATTCCCCTGCCTGCATCCTTGGAAAGAGATTCAGAAACCTTCAGCGTAATGCTGCGCTCATGGGAATCCATTACCGGCTCCTTTTTTTTAGAAGAGTGATTTCCAGGATTCCATTCTTAAGAGAAACCTTTTCAGGCTTTTCTTCCACGGGGGAGGGGAGAAGGATCTCTTTGGCATATTTTCTTTCAGCGCCTTCCGCCTCCAGGTTTAAGATATCTCCATTGATTTCAATTTTTACTTTTTCTTCCTCAATTCCAGGAACTTCCGCGATCACCAGGACCCTTTCTTCCTCCACAATGATATCAGTTAACGGCTCTCTAATCTCTTCGACCAGAACTCCTTTTTCGGTCTCTTTAATATTGCCGAATTGTTCTACTACCGGTTTTCCACCGATGCCCGTCTTTATAGAAAAACCATAGACTCCTTTGGCTTTCCCGGGCAGGCCGGAAAGTTCTCCGGTTTGAGAAAACTCGCCTTTCCCTTCTTCAGTCATCTTGGACAAAAGTTCAAATAAAGTGCCTACGCCCTTGAAAAGTCCTCCCAAACCGATGTCAAATCCCTCTTCTCTGTTCTTGCTCACTGAGACTTTCCTCCTCTTAATATTTTAAAATGAATTTCTCACACTTTTTCACTTCTATTTCCGGCTTTGCGCTTTTATTAACTCTTTCTTTCTTTATTCTCTCTTCCAGTTGGGCCATCTCTTTTTCCAGTTCCACCAGTTGTTGTTTCATTTCCTTGGTTCTCTTTCCCAACTCGTTTTTCTGAATAAAGAGCCATTCTCTTTTCCTTCCGAGCACATAAAGGTCCAGGTAGGTTGAGGAACTTGCCATTTCGGTTTGTAGCCCTTGTAGCCCCTGCCGGATGCTCCTTAAAGTCCTTATTTTTCGCAACGAGG
>Ga0074199_1001569_pt1 | contig 18879 bp, 16 predicted proteins | sample EPASupsiteSAE347_FD_64528 | JGI IMG/M metagenome (GOLD analysis project Ga0074199, IMG submission 64528) | Bioremediated contaminated groundwater from EPA Superfund site, New Mexico - Sample SAE3-47 | ecosystem: Environmental > Aquatic > Deep subsurface > Groundwater > Contaminated ...
GAGTTCCTTGAGCGCCTTGTCGGCCATCTTGCGGATGGGACGCAAAGGATGATCTTGGGGCACTCTGGCTTCAGGGGATATATAGCTGAACAGCATCTGTTGGTGAGTGTCGGTTCCGCGCATATTTTTCTCTATGTTTGTTAGTTATTTCAAGTGGTTGTATTTTACTATGCGCGGATTAAAATGTCTCGATGTTTGATGAGTTTTTCAACAGCCTGCTAGACCCCACTTTCCTTTTCAGAACTTCCTTTTTCTTTTCTTGATAGCTTGACGAGGTTGTTGAACAGAACACTTCGAGCGCACCCGAACGGACTCACCTTGAGACACATAGCTTCCTTCAGTCATGCCTCACACAAATCTAACCGTATCGCCATGCAAACAATTTGCGAGGAACCACATTCGCTTGTTATGCTCAGATGACAACGAAAATAGCAATAGGGAGTTCTCTGTATTTTTTATTAAGTAATTTCCACCCACTGATGATCAGCGTCCTTCCTAAAGGAATATTCTTCCTTGAGCCGCTTGTCGTACCTGGTCACCTTGATCTCTCCGAGATGTTCGTTCACCAGGGGATACCCCTTTCCAATCCAGGCTACCAGGCCGCCATCCACCAAATAAACGTTCTTGTAGCCATATTTGTAGAGTGTGCCTGCAAAATAGCTCGCACGGAGCTTGGTACGGCAGAACATCCAAATTTCAGTATTCGAATCAGCCCCTATGGTGACCTTGATCTGAAACGACAGACGCGACCATCTTCTCTTGTTTGCCTGCATGTAGGGAACCAATTCCGGGAACGTATAATTACATGGACCATTCCATGAGCCAACCGTATTGGCAATACTGAAAAAATACGGAGCTCCTATTTGGGTGGCGGAAAAAAAGAGTGTGACAAAAAAGCTTTCAGCCGACCAGATACGCTTACTCAGAATATTGGCAACAGGAGCATGGAGGAGGCCTGAGCCAGGTTATACACCAGAAAACGGCGGGATGGCACGCTGGAATATGACTGGTTGCCCATGACGGACGGGCTCTACGATGCCTTGCCGCGATTGTCTCAAAAGCAGCAAGGCGAGTGGGTTTTTCCGGAACCGGAAACAGGAATGCCGTATCTGTACCGACAGCATTTTATGCGGCGACTCTGTCAACGGGCCGGAGTCAAACCTTTCGGGTTTCATGCGATCAGGCATCTGACGGCGAGCATACTGGCAAAATCGAATGTACCGATGATAGATATCAAGGAGATCCTGCGTCACCGCAACCTTGCTACCACCGAACGGTACATCAAGAGGCTGTCCTCTCTGCGACCCGCGATGCAGGTGCTTTCCAGTGGAGGCAAATACCACCTGGAACCACCAGACCAACCACCAACGAAAAAAAAGGGTTTAGACATTGCTGTCTAAACCCTTGATTTCTCACTTGGTGACCTCTACGGGACTCGAACCCGTGTTACCGGCGTGAGAGGCCAGCGTCCTAGACCGCTAGACGAAGAGGCCATGCTGTGCGCCATTATCTAAATGATGGGAGGGAGTTTGTCAATCTTTTATTCCTCTCCTCCGCCCTCCGGAAAGGGAGAAAAACTCGCAACCATCCTGTTTCAATCCATAAATTTTCTACCAGCCCCTTCCGCCCGAGTCAGGGTGGCCGCATCCTTTGCCATTTCTCCCCGGCCATCCATGCCCTTTACCGCAAACTCTCCGCCGTAAACCATGCCCATGGCGTCAAAGGCGTACTTGGCGGTAAGAATCGCGCCTTCAAAAACCCGTTCCCCATGGGTGGCGGATACTGTCACCAAAAAACCTTTACGGGTGGAATCCTTGCGCCATTCGCCTTTTCCGGTCAGCAGACGCTTTCTGTTCCACAGGGCTTGGCACCGGTCGACAAAACCCTTGGCCTGGGCGGTGATTCCGTAAAAATAGATGGGGGAGGCAAGAATCACCCGCTGCGATTCAAGGATTTTGGGATACATCGCCTGCATGTCGTCTTGCAACACGCACTCCCCGGTCTTATCGCAACCGCCGCACCCGATACACGGCTGGATGCGCAAATCACAGAGGCGGATCAGTTCTATCTCCCCCCCCGCCGCCTCAACCCCTTGCAAAACAGCGCGGAGCAAGGTCTCGGAATTGCCTTTTTTTCGAGGACTTCCGCTCAGGGCCAGAACCTTCATCTCACCTCTCCACGCCGGAAACAACAGGAGCAGCGGGCAACCGGTTATAAAACAGAACCTCCTCCCGCAACACCCGTGTTGTCTCGTCGTTCAAAAATCTGGCTGCGCACCGCCACCGCCAGTTTCCCCGGGAGGTGCCCGGGATGTTCATCCGGCAATCGCTGCCAAAGCCCAGAACATCCTGAAGCGGCACCACCACCAGATTGGCAACGGAAGCATAGGCCATGCGGATAAAATCCCAGTGAATGGGGCTTCCCGGCTGACTATGGGCATACCGCAACGCCTTGGACTTGCTGGCGGGCAACACCGTATCGCTGAAATACCAGCCCAGGGTCGTGTCGTTGTCATGGGTGCCGGTGTAGGCGACACAGTTTACCGTGGTGTAGTTATGGGGCAGATAGGCGTTGTGCTCGTCGGAATCAAAGGCAAATTGCAGCACCTTCATGCCCGGAAAACCAAAGGTGTCGCGGAGCAGTTCCACCTCCGGGGTGATAACCCCCAGATCCTCGGCAATGATCGGCAGGTCGCCCAGATGCTTTTTCATCTCGGAGAAAAACGCCAACCCAGGCCCCTTGATCCATTTCCCATTGACCGCGGTCTTCTCCGAGGCAGGGATCCGCCAATATGCTTCAAAACCGCGAAAATGATCGATGCGGACGACATCCACCGTCCGGCAGATATGGCGAAACCGCTGCCCCCACCAGTCGAGCAGGGATTCATTCATCTCCCCCCCATCGCTGTACCACTTGAAGATCGGGTTCCCCCAACGCTGTCCGGTTTCGCTGAAATAATCCGGGGGCACGCCCGCCACATGGGTCGGCCGCCCGGTTTCCGGATCAAGGAGAAAACATTCCTGATGCGCCCAGACATCGGCGCTGTCCAGGGCTACATAGATGGGAATGTCGCCGATGATTCGTATGCCATGGCCATGCGCGTAATCCCAAACAATCTGCCATTGGGAAAAAAAGCAGAACTGGACAAATTCATGAAACAGGATGCGCTCGGCCAGGGTTTTCCGCCATTGGGCAAGGGCTTCCGGCTTCCGGCGGGCGATGTCCGCAGGCCACGAAAACCAGGGCGCGGACTGAAATTTTTCCCGCAGGGCCATGAAAAAAGCATAGTCATCCAGCCAATCCATTGTCTGACGGAACTCCGCGAACGCCTGGGAAAAACCACCCCGCCGGAACTCGAGAAAAGCGCGCTCCAATATTTTTTCGTTGAAAGCAAGGACCGCGTCAAAATCAACCTGGTATTCGGAAAATTCGTAGGGAAGTTCCACCTGCTCCCTGCGGAGAAACCCTGCCCCCACAAGTTGCGCGGGATCGATGAGCAGTGGATTGCCGGCAAAGGCGGAGAGGCTCATGTAGGGCGAATTGTCGAATATCCCGCACACCGGGCCGTAGGGCAGGATCTGCCAATGGCTCTGCCCACTCCCTCTGAGAAAATCGATGAACTCAAAGGCGGACTTGCCGAGGGTGCCAATGCCGAAAGGCCCCGGCAGGGAAGTAAGATGCAGAAGGACGCCGCTGCTGCGCTGGTTGTGCATGGGGTTGCCGCCCTCTCATTTTTGACGATGGCCATGGTCTGGCAAGGAAACACAGGAAGTCACCTCTCATCATACAGAAAGCACTCCCCTCTCTCCAATCAAAAAACTTCCCGGCGCTTGCGCCAACCGAGGGGAGAAAAATATTTCCAATATCATCAAGCAATTGCCTATCATGCGGCCACCAGGTATCATGATAAAAATATCCAGCCAACAAGGAGCATGGCGTGAACCTTTCCATCCTTGCCAGTTTTATCGGGGGCATCGGCCTCTTCCTGCTCGGGATGCAGCTCATGACCGAGGGGCTCAAGATTGCCGCGGGCAACACCCTGCGTGCCATCCTGGAGCGCTCGACCCGCACCCCGCTCAGGGGAATCCTTTCCGGCGCTCTCATCACCTCCCTGGTGCAGTCCTCCGGCGCGGTGACCGTGGCCACCATCGGTTTTGTCAATGCCGGGCTCATGGATCTCATGCAGGCCATCACCATCGTGTACGGCAGCAATATCGGCCATGCCATGATCGGCTGGTTGGTAAGCCTGGTCGATTTCCAGGTGGCGGTAAAACTTGTCGCCCTGCCGCTCATCGGGCTTGGCATGTTCCTGCGGCTCAACCGCGGCAACAACCGCCATGCCGCCCTTGGCGAAACACTGGCCGGTTTCGGGGTCTTTTTCACCGGCATCGACCTGCTCCGGGCCACCTTTGCGGGAACTGGACTCAGCGTGCCGCTTACGGTCTTCAGCGGTGGCCTGGGGAGCCATCTCGCCTTCCTGGCCATCGGGCTTCTCCTCACGGTGGCCATGCAATCTTCCAGCGCCACCATGGTCATCACCCTTACCGCCGCGGCCGGCGGTCTTATCCCTCTGGACACCGGCGCATCCATGGTCATCGGCGCAAACATCGGCTCGACCTCAACGGCAGCCCTGGCCGCGCTGGACGCCACTCCCAACGCCAAACGGGTTGCCGCGGCCCATGTCATCTTCAACCTGGCCACCGGCGGTGTGGCCCTGCTCATGCTCCCCTTTCTTCTCCATGGACTGCTGGTCTTTCCAGAAATTCTCGATTTCCCCGCCAACGCCACCGTCCTCTTGGCCCTGTTCCACACCTCGATGAACATCCTTGGGGTCTGCCTGATCTGGCCCTTCACCCGGCCCATGGTCAAACAACTCAAGGGGTGGTTCCGCTCCCATGAAGAAGACGAGGCGCGCCCCCTCTATCTGGATAAAAACATCGCCGCCACCCCGGTGCTGGCCTTCCACGCCCTGGCCAAGGAGATTGAACGGATCGGCAATATTGCCCGCCGCATGGCCAAGGGCGCCATGAGCAGCGAGGCAGGCCCGAGCCTCCAGCTTGACGCCGACCGCCGCATCCTGCTCAAGCTGGAGATCGAGGTGGGCAACTTCATCAATCTGGTCCGGCGGGGCAGCCTGCCCAAGGAGCTTGACCATGTACTGCCCAATGCCCTCAGAGTGACCAGCTATTACCGGGAGGTTGCGGACGTTTCGATCAGGGTCGCCCAAATGCAGCAACAGGGAAGGCCGGTGGAGAATCCCACGCTGGCCGAGGAGATAGGGCTATACAAACAGCATGTGGTGAAGCTCTTGGAGATGACCGATGTGGCCAAAAAAGACTATGCGCCGGAAGAGTGCGCCGCGCTGTTCCGGCAAACCGAGGAGATGTATCACCATCTCAAATCGAGCCTGCTCAAGGCGGGCACCAAGAACGTGCTGCCGGTGGGGTTGATGGTGTCGCTCATCGACCTGATGAGCGATGTCCGGCGCATTGCCGACCAGATTGAAAAAGGGGCGCTTTACCTGACCACCCTGACCAGGGCCATGCCGGATGAGGATGCGCCCTTGTCAGCCCAGAGCACGGCCTGACCTGGGCACGTCAACGATACAGTCCGTGCGCCTCGATGTAGTCCGCCACCGCTCCGGGGACACAATCACGAATGGGCCTGCCCTGCCTCACGGCTTCCCGGATCCCGGTGGAAGATACCGTGACCGGCGCCATGGCCACCGGATGGATGGCGCCCTGACCGGGACCTCCCTGCCAGCACCCATGGGGTTCGTCAAAGGCGTAGCCGGGGAAGTTCATTGCCACGGTCTGCTCGCAGGAGTGTTGACAATGGTCAGGCCGGCCGATTACCACAAAAGAGGCATGGTCCAGCAGCTCGCGATTGGCCTTCCAGGTATGGATCTCGGCAAAGGCGTCCATGCCGGTGATGAAAAACAGCTGCACCTCCTGGCCAAGGGCCTGCCGGAGAGCGCGCAGGGTGTCAATGCTGTAGGATACCCCCTCGCGTTCCGCCTCCAGACGGGAGACAAAAAAAGCGGGGTGGCCGGCGACCGCCAGCTCCAGCATGGCGATCCGGTGCTGGAAAGCGGAAATGGCATAGGTCGGTTTGTGGGGCGGCAAAAAGGCGGGGATGAAAAGGATGGACGAAAGGGCCAACGGTTGCCGGACCGCCTCGGCAATGGCCAGATGGCCGTTATGCACCGGATCGAAGGTGCCGCCCAGGATGCCGACCCGTTTGCCGAGGTTGTGCGGAAGTTCCACCTGCTCTCTCCGGAGTCCTGCTTAAGCGCGGACCTGGCCGTCTCCGTAGACGATGAACTTTCTGGTGGTCAGCTCTTTCAGACCCATGGGGCCGTAAGCGTGCAGCTTGGTGGTGCTGATGCCGATCTCGGCGCCAAGACCGAACTGGCCGCCGTCGGTGAACCGGGTGGAGGCGTTGATCATCACCGCCGAGGCATCCACCTCGCGCAAAAACCGCTGGCCATTGGCATAGCTGTTGGTGACAATTACCTCGGTATGCTGGGAGCCGTACTGGACGATATGGTCCATGGCCGCGTCAAGATCATCCACCACCCGCACCGCCAGGATCAGGTCAAGAAACTCCATACCGTAATCCGTGGGCAGGGCGGCAGTGATCTCCGGCAGCAGAGCCTTGGCCTGCGCGCAGCCCCGCAGCTCAACCCCAGCTTTTTTCAACTCCGCCCACACCTTGGGCAAGAATGCAGCGGCAATATCCTTATGCACCAGCAGCGCTTCCAGGGCATTGCACACCCCGGGCCGCTGCACCTTGCCGTTCATCACGATGTTCACCGCCATGCCGAGGTCCGCATCCGCATCGACAAAGACATGGCACACGCCCTTGTAATGCTTGAGCACCGGGATGCGGGAGTTCTCGGCCACGAAACGGATCAGCCCCTCGCCGCCGCGCGGGATGATCAGGTCGATCTGCTCATCAAGAGCAAGCATGGCCGTAACCGCCTCGCGGTCGGTGATCGGGATCACCTGCACAGCCGCAGCCTCGATCTGTTCCGCGGCCAGGGCCTCCTGCAACACCTTGGCCAGGGCCAGATTGGAGTGGATAGCCTCGGAGCCGCCCCGCAGCAGAATGGCGTTGCCCGCCTTGAGGCAAAGCGCTGCCGCATCCACGGTCACATTGGGCCGCGACTCGTAGATCATGCCGATCACCCCCAGAGGAATGCGCATCCGGCCAACGGTGATGCCGGAAGGCCGCTTGACCATCTCGTCGATCTCACCCACCGGATCGGGCAGGGCCACAACCTCGCGCAAGCCTGCGACCATGCTGTCGATCACCTTGCCGGTGAGGGCCAGCCGGTCGAGCATGGCAGAAGACAGCCCCTTGGCGCGGCCCGCGACCAGATCCTTTTCGTTCTCCTGCTGGATATAGGTCTTCTGGGCGAGAAGCGCCTCGGCCATCTTCAGCAGGGCGTTGTTCTTGGCCGTGGTGGAAAGATTAGCCATGTTGCGGGAGGCCTTCTTGGCCGCCACTGCCATCTGCTTGATAGTTTCCTGAATGGACATGTCCCATGCTCCTTTACAGCTTCCAGCGGTCAGCTGATAGCTGTAAGCTATAATATCACCAAGTTATCGCGGTGGATAACCTCGTCGCTGTCCTTGGACCGCTCCAGCACCTGTTCGATCTGGCTGGTCTTGACGCCCTTGATCCTGTCGATATCGCCGGAGGTATAGTTGACCAGCCCGGCGGCCAGGGATTCGCCCTGTTCGTTCAGACAATGGACCGGCGCCCCGATGCCGAACTTGCCCCGGACCTCGATAATTCCCGAAGGAAGCAAGCTTTTCCCCCCTTGCAACACGGCCTTGCAGGCGCCACCATCAAGAACCAGAGCCCCTTGCGGCCGCAGGGTATAGGCAATCCAGTGCTTGCGGCTGGCCAGTTTTTCCTTCTGGGGCAGAAAGAAGGTGCCGACCAGCTCCCCGGCAAACAGCCGGGAGATGGTGTGGGACTCGCGGCCCGGGCCGATGAAGCAACACCCGCCCCGCGCCGAGACCATCTTGGCGGCCTTGACCTTGCTGCCCATGCCGCCCGTGCCCACGCCGCTTACCACCTTACCCACCATGCCCTGCACCGTGCTGTCGATCTTGGCCACGGTATGGACCGGCTTGGCGTCGGGGTTGGTGAGGGGATTGGCGGAGAAAAGGCCGGAAACATCGGTCAGGCAGACAAAGATATCCGCCTCGGTGAGGTTGGTGACCATGGCGCCCAAGGCGTCGTTGTCGCCAAAGCGCAGCTCTTCCACGGAGACGGTGTCGTTTTCATTGATGATGGGAACCAAGCCCCAGTCCAGCAGGGTAAAAAGGGTGTTGCGGACATTGAGATACCTGTCCCGATGGGACAAGGCGTCGTGGGTCAAAAGAACCTGGGCCACCTTCTGGCCCAGCTGCTCGAAGATCTTCTCGTAGGAGCGCATCAGGCTGCTCTGGCCGATGGCGGCGGCGGCCTGTTTTTCCCGCAGGGTCAGGGCACGGTCGCCAAGACCCATCTTCCGGCGGCCAGCGGCAACCGCCCCGGAACTGACCAGAATCACCTGCCTCCCGCTCTGCCTCAAGGCACAGATCTCCCTGGCCAGGTTGTCCAACACCGGAAGGTTCAGCCCTTCCCCGGTGGTGAGCACGGCGCTGCCCACCTTGATTACGACTCTCTTGGCCCGATCCAAATACCTGCGGCGCAGGGTCAGGTCTTCGTCATGCTCCATCGCTGTGGTCATCACGCCTCTCTTAAATTCAGCATCTCTCCCAACGCTTCCTGCAACTGCGCGAGCCCTTGCCCGGTAAGCGCCGAAATGGCAAGGGGCTTGACCCCCTCCGCTTTGAAAAACAGCTCCTGCAAGGCGCCAAGCCGTTGCTCGTCTTCCAGCAGATCAATCTTGTTGAGCACCACCAGACGCTGCCGGTCCATCAGCTCATCATTGTAGACGCGCAGCTCGTTTTCCAGGGTGCGGTACTCCTGCAGAGGCTGCTCATCCGGGGATGAGGCGTCAATGACATGGAGCAAAATCTGGGTGCGTTCGACATGGCGCAGAAACTTATGGCCGAGCCCGGCCCCGGTGTGCGCTCCTTCGATCAACCCGGGAATATCCGCGATGATGCAGGCGTCGGAATCGGGAAGATGCATGACGCCAAGCTGGGGCTCTAGGGTGGTGAAGGGATAATCCGCCACCTTGGGGTTGGCTGCGGAGAGCTTGGAAAGCAGGGTCGATTTCCCGGCATTGGGCAGGCCGATGAGGCCGATGTCCGCAAGCAGCTTCAGCTCGATGCGAAGCCAGCGCTCCTCGCCCTCCTTGCCCTTGGTGGCAATGCGGGGCGCCCGGTTCTGGGCCGAGGCGAAATGAACATTGCCCTTGCCGCCCTCGCCGCCGCGGGCGGCAAGAAAACGGTCGCCGTCGTGCAGCAGTTCGGCAAGAACCTCGCCGGTTTCGGCATCCTTGAGAATGGAACCCAGGGGGACATACAGGGTAAAGTCCTCCCCCTTGCGGCCATACATCTTCTTGCCCCGGCCGGGGGTACCATTCTGCGCGAGAAAGTGGGATTTAAAACGAAAGTCAAGCAGAGAGGCAAGCTTGCGGGAGGCTTCGATTGTGACCGAGCCCCCATCGCCGCCATCACCCCCGTCGGGGCCGCCTTTGGGAACAAATTTTTCCCGCCGGAAACTCAAACACCCATTGCCGCCGTCTCCGGCTTTGACAAAGAACTTTGCTTCATCGATAAACGCCATCGTCGCCGCCAGTAAGAGATTGCTGCCGGAGGCTGCCGCGGCACAGGACAGTGCAAAACGCAGCAGCAGGCACAGACTGTTCGGAAGCCGCGCAATCCCACCGTATTGCTGAGTAGTTTGCCTTGGGCTCCTTATGCCGTTATCCTATCCGGATAACGGCATCATTTTGCTACAACGGCTTAGTTGGCTTCAACCGGGTAGATGCTGACCCGTTTTCTGTTGCTGCCAAACTCTTCGTATTTCACAACGCCGTCAATCAGGGCAAAGAGGGTGAAATCACGCCCCAGGCCAACGTTCTTGCCGGGGTGGATCTTGGTGCCAACCTGGCGCACCAGGATGTTGCCGGCCCTGACAATCTGCCCGCCGAAACGCTTGATTCCCCGCCGCTGTGAATTACTGTCACGACCGTTCTTTGAGCTACCGCCCGCTTTCTTATGTGCCACAATAACACCTCTTGTGTTTGTAAACGTTCAGCAGCACCACATCTGCTTTGTCATCTGCCTGCTCATGTGCAATAGCACACTTCGCAGACCTCTTCCGCGCATCCGCGGCACTGCTAAATGTTTACATTTTACGTATTTCAAATTCTGATAGCGTTGTTCACACACATCAGTTGTTTTTTCGACTGCCCACCCGGTTTCCTGCTCTATTAGGCGGAAATCTCCTTGATCTCAAGGGAGGTAAACGGCTGACGATGACCGGTTTTAACGCGATAGGCCTTACGGCGTCTCTTTTTGAAGATCAAAACCTTTTTGGACTTGTCCTGCTCCACGATGCAAGCCATGACCTTGGCCCCTGCGAGAACGGGCTGGCCAATCTTGACCTCTTCCCCATCGGCAATGAGGAGAACATCGGACAACTCAATGGTATCACCAATATTGCCGGCAAGTTTCTCAACCCGGACACGCTCGCCAGGTGCAACCTGATACTGTTTACCGCCGGTACGAATGATTGCGTACATAATTCCTCCAACAACTGAACTCTTCAAGAGATAAACGGCTGACACCAGCCGACTCGGTGAACAACACTTCTTTTTTGACCCGCGCCGCGATGGTCTTCAATGCTGCCGGAAACCATGGAACAAAGGCGGCTTGGCAAGCCAAAATCGCCCGGTGCGTGAAACCGATCTTAATACCATACAGGGCTACATTGTCAAGCAAGAATATTCCCCTATTCCAGCAAAACCCCTCCCCGCATCACTCTTTCACAAGACAGGAACTGGGCGGTTATTCCCTGCCCCAGAGAATCTCGTATTTTTCCAGATGCACATCCCGGACCGGCTCAATGATGATCTGCTTGCCCGTGGAGCCCTGCAGGTAATCAATGGTTGCGGCCTCCTCCTTGAGCATCATGGCCGCCACCCTCGGGTGCACCTTGAGAACAACATTGTCCGCCGTGGCCTTTTTGGCCTCGCGCTCCACCTTGCGGAAGATCTCATAGCAGATGGTCCGGCCCGACTTCAACATGCCGTCGCCGTGGCAGTAGAGACAAGGCTCGCACATCATGTGCCGCAGATCCTCCCGGTTGCGCTTGCGGGTCATCTGCACCAGGCCGAACTCGGAAACCCGGAGGATGTTGATCCGGCTCTTGTCCTTTTTGGCCGCCTCCTTGAAGGCGGAAAAGACCTCCTCCCGGTGGATCTCCTCTTCCATGTCGATGAAGTCAACGATGATAATGCCGCCGATATTGCGCAGCCTGAGCTGATAGGCGATCTCCTTGACCGCCTCCATGTTGGTTTTGAAGATGGTTTCCTCAAGCCCGCTTTTCCCGACATACCGGCCGGTGTTCACGTCGATAACCGTGAGTGCCTCGGTGGTTTCGATGATGATGTAACCGCCGCAGCGCAGCCAGATCTTTTTATCAAGCGCCCGGTTGACATCCATCTCGACCCCATGCGCGTCAAACAGGGGAATCGGGCTTTCCGAGAGCTGTACCCGGCCATGCAACCGAGGGGCAAAGGTCTCCACAAAATGCTGCACCCGGTTGAAGGTCTTCAGGTCATCGACCACAACCCGCTCCACCTCCGGGGAAAAGATATCCCGCACCACCCGCAGGGTGATGTCAAGATCCTCGTACACCAGACTGGGAACCGCGGCCTTGGCCGCGACATCCTGAATCTCCCCCCAGGTATGGAGGAGAAACTCCATATCGGCCTCAAGATCCTCGTTGGTGGCATTCTCCGCCACGGTTCGCACGATAAACCCGGTCCCGGCCGGCCGGAGGGTCTCGATATCCTGGCGGAGCTGCTTGCGGACGGTTTCATCTTCGATCTTCCGCGAGATCCCGATATGATCGGTCATGGGCATGAAGACCAGATTCCGGCACGGCAGGGTAATATTGCAGGTCAGCCTGGCCCCCTTGGTGCCGAGGGGCTCCTTGCAGATCTGCACCAGAATGTCCTGCCCCTCGGTGAGCAGATCACCGATGTTCAAGCCCGGAGTACGCCGGCACAGGGAATCCGGAGTCTCGTTGCCGCAACAGCCGCCGCCGCAATCCTCGGCCTTGTCGCTTTTGGCCAGACGCTTTTCAAAATCGTCGGTGGTGATATGGACATCATCCACATAGAGAAACCCGGTGCGCTCCAAGCCGATATCCACAAAGGCAGCCTGCATGCCGGAAAGCACCCGGACAACCTTCCCCCGGTAGATGTTGCCCACCAGCCCCTTCTCCCGGGGCTGCTCCAGGTAAAATTCCACCAGATTGCCGTGTTCCACCAGGGCAATCCGAATCTCGTACGGTGTGGCGTTGATCAGCAGTTCGGTAGACATGACTCTCACCAGACAAATAGGTTTGACTTAAAAAAAACCGCACAGCTTCAATTTTCTTTATCCAGACAGGGTTCGCTCGCCATCTTCAAGACCCTGGCCCGGCGAATCTCTTCCTCGGGCACGGCGAAAAGCTTGGCCGCCACCTCAAGGGGCTTGCCGCCCGGCTGCCCGGGCGCGCTGTACAAGGAGAGTTCCAGCTGACCCTCCGGGGTCAGACGCAGACCATGCAGCAGCGGCCGCAGGTCGAGCTGTTTTTCCATCCCCTTGCGCAGAACCACCACCGGCAGAGCTTCCTGCCCCATGACCCGATCCAGCTCCGCCTGGGAGGGGAGTTTCGGCAAACGGATGTGGTAGGTGGTCATCATGGTGCCGGCATGTTCCTTGCCTGCCAGCACAGCCTGAGTCACGACCAGCCCCTCGGGAAGCTGCCTGTTCATCGCCGTTACAAAATCGCCAAGATCGGACAACGGCTCCCAAAGGTCGATAAGGACAAATTCGGCCAGACTTTCCGTACCCAGGGGCAGAGCCGGGCTGAAGGAAACCTTGGGGGTGGGATTGAACCCCTGGGAAAAATTAAGCGGCAGCTTGGCCCGGCTGAAGGCCCGGAAAAAAACCTGGATCAGCTCAAGATGACTGAGCAGCCTGGCATTGTTGAGCCGGGAATAGGTCAGTTTGTAAACAAAATGCTGGCGGAGGGGTTGTTTGGCGGGGGTCTCTTCCGGCAAAGACGTTTCCTGTGCAGGCGCCTCCGGGAGTACGCCCTCCCCTGCCTTGCGGCGATGCACCACGGGCTTGAGGATCTTCAGGTCGCAGACCCCGCATTGCTGGCAGCCATGCACCCGGCAGTCCGGGGTATATTCTTCCCGCAACGCCTTGGCGTATTCCTCGGCAAAAAAGTCGTCCCTGACCCCGACGCCAAGGTGCTGCCAGGGCAGCGGCTCATCCACCCCTCTCCGGCGCAGGTAGCTGTCCAGCTCCAAGCCGCAGGCGGCAGCGGCATCCTGCCAGCGGTTCAGATCAAAATGCTCGGACCAGGCGTCCATGCGGGCCCCCCGCTGCCAGGCCTCCTCGAGCAACCGGCTCAAACGGCGGTCGCCCCGGGAAAAAACCCCTTCCAGATAGCTCATCCGCGGATCATTTCGTTTCAAGGTACAGTTCTTGGCATAGAGCCGTTTCTTGACAACATCCATCCGCGCATAGCTTTCGGCCATGGAGAGCTGCGGCTCGCGCTCAAACACGGTATGAGGCTTGGGCACAAAGGTGGCGGCGCTCACGTTCACCCGGCAATTGCCGCCTTTCCCGGCTTTGAGAACCTTCTGGGCCAGTGCCGGAATCGCGGCCACATCCTCCTCGGTCTCGGTGGGCAACCCGAACATGAAGTAGAGCTTGATCAATTTCCAGCCCAGGCCGTAAGCCGCATCCGCCGTGGCCATCAGATCTTCCTCGGTGATCCCCTTGTTGATCACCCGCCGCAGCCGGTCGGTGCCTGCCTCCGGAGCCAGGGTAAAGCCGGTTTTGCGCACCCGCTTGATCTGCTCCATGATCGCCGGGGTAAGGGTGCCGACCCGCAAGGAGGGCAGGGACACGGAGACATGCTCCTTGGCAAAGCGGTTCATCAGACGAACCAAAAGTTCACTCAGACAGGAATAATCGCCGGTGGAAAGCGACAGCAAGGCCAGCTCCTCAAAGCCGCCCTCGGCAATGCCTTTTTCCGCCATGGCAAAGATCTTTTCCGGGGTGCGCTCCCGCACCGGGCGGTAGATCATGCCCGCCTGACAGAAACGGCAGCCCCGGGTGCAGCCCCGGGCGATCTCCAGACCGAGCCGGTCATGGACGATCCTGGTAAGCGGCACCAGGGGAGGCTGTTCGATGGTGGCGGCTTCCAGGTCGGCGAGAATCCTGCGCCGCACCAGGCCGTTGCCGGAAAGCGTCTGCATGCCGAGAAAATTGCCGGAAGCATCGTAGCGCGGCGCAAAGAAGGAAGGGATATAGACCCCCTCAATCCGGCCGAGGCGCTCCAAAACCGCCTGCCGCTCTTCCCCGCTTTCCTTGGCGGCGCGGACTGCCTCGGCGATTTCCAGAATCGCCTCTTCTCCGTCGCCGAGGAGGATGGCGTCAAAGAAATCAGCCACCGGCTCGGGGTGGAAGGCGCAAGGCCCGCCGCCGATCACCAGGGGATGCGCGGCACTCCGATCCGCGCTGCGGAAGGGAAGCCCGGCCAGCTCAAGGATGGTGAGGATATTGGTGTAGCAAAGTTCATAGGGCAGGGTAATGCCGAGGATATCAAAATCAGCCACCGGTCGCTGCGACTCCAGGGAAAACAGGGGCAAACGATGACTGCGGAGCAGCTCCTCCAGATCGCGGTCCGGGGTATAGACCCGTTCGGCCAGGAGATTCTCCCTCCCATTGACGATGTGATAGAGGATCTGCAATCCCTGGTGGGACATGCCCAGTTCGTAAAGGTCCGGGAAGGCCAGCACCATGCGGAGGGAAACCGCGTCCCACTCCTTTTTCACCACATGCAGCTCGTTGCCGCCGTACCTGCTGGGCTGCCTCACCTGCGGCAGCAGGGCGTCTATCTCGTTATTCATCTATAATCCCTGAACAAAACCGGCCTGTTGGAGCGGTTGAGCTTTTGAGTGTTGGTCTGAACCAAAGCAGAGGATGCCACTGATTATTGCACGGGCACCAGTTGAAAGCCGGGAGGCAGATCCACCTGGAAATCGCCCGCGCCGAAACTGGCATCGTTAAGCCAATCTCCAAGGGCGAGTTCCATGATTGCGCCGTTATGGTTGGCGTGAATCCTGATCAGCCCCGGCATCCGGCAGTTATCCGATCCGCCTTCGGAGGGGGGAGCATAATCGTCATACCGGACATCGACCATGACCCGGCCGTCAGGGTCCGCCACCAGATGCCGCAGGATCACCTGCCGGGCCGGATCAAAAAGCACATGTCTGCGAAGCGGCTCCCCCCCGGAAGCATCAACGGCATAAGCAAGTTCCAGCCAAAGACCCTGCCCTTCCGGGTCTTCCGAAACGGAAAAGATACGCAGCTCCTCAGGGGCAAGCCTGCCTGCAAGCCAATAGAACCCGTGCTCCGGGTCAAAACCCTGCGGGGCATACTTCTTAAAAGCGGCGGCGGTAACCAGCCCCTCATAGCCCTTGCCTTCGGGCACCGCGATATACCGGAAGAAAGTGCCGTCCGTGACCAGGAACATCATGGGCTGGCCCAAGGGATTGAGGCCGGTAAATTTCAAATACGAGGGCGTCTTGGCCTGGACAAAACCGGAGATCGTGCCATTCTGCACCAAGGATTTCAGCGAAAGCCGCACCTGGGCGTCAAGACAGCAGGGACAATCCTGCTGGCGCGCCATGGTCTCGCGAAACCGGGCCACGGCTTGCTGTTGTTGCATCTCGGCAAGCGGCCGGGTGGCCGGCAGGGTGGCGCATCCGCTCCCGGCCAACAGAAAAAGGGCCAGCCCCCCAAACACGGCATGCAGAAAGCCGCGATTCATTTTGCCCCGCCGGGATGATTATCCTCGACAGGCAAGACTTCCAGCTTGCGGCGAACCGCAGCCTTCTTGTCTTCCTCCTCATGGAGTTCAAGCGACTTCCCGTAAGCCTTGCGAGCGCTCGGCCTGTCATTGTTTTTCAGATAGGCATCGCCAAGATGCTCATAAATTGTCGGATCATCGGGGGAGAGCGTCACGGCCAGCTCCAGTTCCCGCACCGCGGCAGGGAAATCCCCCAGCTGGTAATACACCCAGCCCATGCTGTCCCTTACAAAACCGTCCTTTGGCAACAGGGCGACGGCCTGCTCGATATATGCCTTGGCCTCCTCCAGATTCCGGCCCTCCTCGGCCCAGGTATATCCCACATAATTCAAGGCCCGGGCATGTTTCGGTTCCCGCTTGAGCAGCTCTTCCATCTGGTGCATGGCCCCGGCCGTGTCATCCAGCTTGTGGAGGAACAGGGCATACTCATAATGCACCTCCACATCGCCGGGGAAATCGGTAAAGGCCTGGGTGAACACCCCGTGGGCCTTGTCGATCTTGTCCTGACCTGCGAAAAGCATTGCCAGGGCCACATAAAAATTGAGCCGCCGGTGCTGTTTGTCGGCCATGGCCTGCCGCAGACCCTTCTCCGCCCCGGAGAAATCCTTTTCCTCCTGCAGGATTCTGGCCAGCATGATAACCGACTCCTCATAGGCCGGGCTGGCCGGCCGCACCTGCTTCAGGAGCTTCTTGGTCGCGGCACGGTCACCCTGCTGGTAATAGGCCAGGATCAACAGCGCCCTGGCTGCGTCCGACTGGGGATCTTTCTTGAGCATTGCCTTGAGGCGGGTGACGGCCTCATCGCGTTTCCCTGCGTCGAGAAGAATCCTGCAGATGGCCAGCTCGACCTTGTCCGGTGTGGCCGAGATGTCCCGCAGCTTCTCCATCTCCGCGAGCGCCTTATCCATCTCGCCCTGCCGGAAATAAACATTGGCGAGAAAACTCCTGGCCCGCTCGTCGGAACCGTCTTCCTCCAGAATCCGCTGATAGGTGGCGATGGCATCGGGATAACGCTTCACCTGCTCGTACAGTTCCGCGGCCTCATGGGCCAGCATCGGAGACCAGTTGAGCGCCAAGGCCTTCTCAAAAGCCCCAACCGCCTTATCAAACAGGCGCATCTCCTGGTACAGCTTGGCCAGATAATAAAAACCGGCATAGGAGTCCGGGTTGAGCTCGGTCAATTTCTCCAAAACCTGCCGTGCTTTCTCGTAATCATGCAACCGGGCATACAGTCCGCCCAGAAGCAGCCGGACATTGAAATTTTGCGGATCATCGGCCAGAATCGCCTGATACACCTCGGCAGCCTCTCCGAACCGCTCCATGAGGCTGTACAGATTCCCCAGGATCGCGCGGGCTTCCGAATCCTTGGGATTCAGGGCGATGAGCTTGTTCACCCATTCAACCGCCTGTTCCCGTTGCCCGGTTTTCACAAGCAGCGAGGCCAGGGAGCGCATGACATGCCCGGCCTGCCGGTCGCAAACCAGGGCCTGCTTGTAGGCGTAGATAGCCTCGTCGTAGTGTTCCTCAGTCTCGGCCGACTTGCCCCAGAGAAAATTAAAATAGGCGCAGCCCCGGTCCACCGCTTCCTCATAGGGCTCAAGATCCGCGGCAAAGGGCGGCTGTCCTGGCACTCCCTGAATGGCCGGGGTGCACGACAGACAGCAGAGGGCCAAGCCACCGGCAATCAGCAGACGCTTCAGCATAGAGTTTCTCCCTTTATTCCCAAGACCGTAAGCCAACCCATGGTTTTCTTGTCCAAGACTCGATACTCCCCGGAGGAACCACCTGTCCACTCATAAAAGCCCGGCCACGGCCTTCATGATCAACTCATGCACGACCCCGGCCGCCCCTGTGCCGTCAATGCGGCGGATATTGGGCGAGTTGAGGCTGGCAAATATTTTGGCCACCCGCGCCAAGGTCTCTTCCTGCTCAAAATCGTTCAGGGTCTCGCCGCGAAGCTTCTGTACCCGATGCACCCCAAGAGACACAGGCGCCTCAAGCATAATAACCATATCCGGCACCGGCGCAAACAATTCATTTGCCGCAATGATTTTTTGCGGATCATGGCCGGCCGCGCCCTGATAGGCGGCGGTGGAATAATAGTACCGGTCGGTGAGCACCACTTGGCCGCTGGCCAAAGCCGGACCGATAACCTGCGCCACATGCTCGCGCCGGTCATCGAGGAACAGGGCCAGCTCCTCTTCCGGGGTCACGCTCTTGCGGTTTTTATACAACTGTCTGATTTTCCGTCCATACTGGCCATCGGTTGGCTCCCGGGTCGTAACCACGCTCAAGCCCCTTTGGCGCAGAGCCTCGGCCAACAGCTCAATCTGGGTGGTCTTGCCGGTCCCGTCAATTCCTTCAAAAGCGATGAGCATTCCCTTTCTCTCCATCCCGCGACACCCTTTACAGCTTACAGTTTTTGTCTGTTGGCAACAATAACCTCGGCCATGGCGACCGCGGCGGCCAGACTCGTGGGCTCGGCCAATCCCTTGCCCGCAATGTCATAGGCAGTGCCGTGATCCACCGAGGTCCGGACCATGGGCAGCCCCAGGGTCACGTTCACTCCGTCACTGAAATGCAGGAGTTTGAAGGGGATCAAGCCCTGATCGTGGTACATGCAGACCACGGCGTCAAACTGCCCGGCCGCGGCCTTATGAAATACCGTGTCCGGCGGGAACGGTCCTTCGACCAGCCAACCGGCTCCGCGCCCCTCCGCCACGGCCGGACCAATCACCCGTTGCTCCTCGTCGCCGAACATGCCGCCTTCCCCAGCATGGGGGTTCAGACCGGCCACAGCCA
>Ga0074199_1001570_pt1 | contig 18877 bp, 15 predicted proteins | sample EPASupsiteSAE347_FD_64528 | JGI IMG/M metagenome (GOLD analysis project Ga0074199, IMG submission 64528) | Bioremediated contaminated groundwater from EPA Superfund site, New Mexico - Sample SAE3-47 | ecosystem: Environmental > Aquatic > Deep subsurface > Groundwater > Contaminated ...
GTAATTCAGATAAAAAACACTCAACGTTCTTGAATTCATTGAAGGTTGGATGTTGAGCGTTGAATGTTTTCCGAAATCAATATGAATACTGTCCCCCGTGTTACGGTTATCATTCCCGTCTGGAACGGTGCGGCCTGGCTGCCGGCGTGTCTGCGCGCGCTGGAGACGCAATCCTTCCGCGACTTTGCGGTGATCGCGGTTGACAATGGGTCAACCGACAACAGCCGCGGACTTATCCGCGCCCGCTGTCCGCAGGCGCTTTTGATTGCATTTGAGCGCAATCGCGGATTCGCGGCCGCGGTCAATGCGGGCATTCGCCAGAGCAGTTCCGACTATATCGCGCTGCTTAACATGGATGCTCAGCCGCGTCCGGATTGGCTCTTGAATCTGGTCCGCGTCATGGATGCCAGCGGGCCGGAGATCGGATCTCTGGCATCCAGGATGCTGTCCATGACGAATCCCGCGGTCGCCGATGATTGCGGGGACAGTCTCTCATGGCAGGGCGCCGCCGGCAAACTGGGGCACGGGCAATCGTCCGATCTGTTTAATCAGGCCGGGGAGGTTTTTTCAGCCTGTGCCGGCGCCGCCCTCTATCGGCGCACATTGCTGGAGGCGCTCGGCGGATTTGATGAGCGCTTTTTTGCTTACTTGGAGGACGTGGACTTGGGCTTGCGCGCCCGGTTGCGCGGCTATCGCTGTCTGTTTGTGCCGGCGGCGGAAGTATTGCACCAGGGGCATGGCGGCGGCATGCCGCATGCCTTTTATGTGCGGCTCATGACCCGCAACCGCCTTTTACTGATGTTTAAAAATATCCCGGCGCGCTTACTGTTCCGCCATGCGCTTTCTTTGCTGTATGGGCAATGGTATTTTTTTGTCATGTTCCGGCGGCCATTTGCCGCGCTGGCCGGCTATTGCTCATTTCTGATGAATTTGCCGTATTTGCTTAGGGAGCGCCGCCGGATATTGAACAATGCCGTCATATCCCTGCAACAATTGGATAAATTATTGACGCCAACCATGAATGAACCGCCGTTGCGGGAGCTGGCGCGGACCTGGTGGCGACGGAAGAGTGGAAAGAAAGCATGAATATCATTTATCACCTCACCTCGCCCTGGCCGCGCATCCCGAACACGGATGCCGTGTTCCAGGAAGTGGATGCTCTTCAACGGCGTTTCGGAGGCGGCCTTCTTCAGCTTTATCCGTTGCGGCGGCCCAGCCGGATTTTCCCGAGACAACTTTATGGAATCCACCAGGTCCGCACCCTGCACCGGCTTGAAGAAACGGCGTCCCTGCATCATTTCTATTACGCCACGCTCTATTCCTTTCCGTGGCTGCGCTTACTGCGCCGGCCGCTGATCTATTCGGTGGTTACCGGCCTGGGCGACTCGATTGGCGGCCGCCGGATGGATTGGCTGAAGCGTGTTCATACGATCGTAACCACCAATCCGCGTGATGAGGAGATGCTCAAGTCGTTGCCGGGCGTCCGTTATCGCATTATCCGGCCGGGTATTGCCGTGGAACGGTTCACCCATACGCCAGGTGCGCCTGATCGGGAACTGGTTTTGCTGGTCGGTTCTGCGCCTTGGATTGGGCGGCAATTTAGAGAGAAGGGCATTGATTTGCTAATGGATCTGGCCGCCTCCGGTCCCATGCCGTTACGTTTGGTATTTCTCTGGCGCGGCTGGCTGGTTGATGATTTAAAACGCCGCGTTGTCCGGCGCGGGCTTTCATCGCGCGTGGAAATTATCAATGAATGGACCGATGTTAACCGGATCCTGGCGCGGGTGCATGCCGCGGTTGTGCTCGCGGATTCGGAAAAATTGGTCAAAGCTTTTCCGCATTCGCTGATGGAGTCCCTGGCGGCCGGCAAACCGGTATTGCTCAGCGCCTGTATTCCCATGGCAGATTATGTCAGGAGCGCGCAGTGCGGAGAAGTGGTTCCTGTTTTAACGCTGGAGGCTATGCGGGCGGCGGTCCGGCGGCTGATGGATCATTATTCCGAGTATCAGGCGGCGGCTGTGGCGCGGGGGCGCGCCGATTTCGCGCTTGCGCCAATGCTGACGGCTTACGGGGAGGTGTATGCCGAAGCAACTGGCGGGTATTGAATCGCCGACTGGCGCCCCTGCCGGACAAGCCGGCAGTGGGGTCTCACCTCACCACGGATCGGGTGAATAACGCGCCAGGGAGTAAATCGTGGAATAGATATTGGCCGGCACGGCGTCAGGGCCGCCGAACGGTAAAGTCACCACTATGCGATCCAAGACATTGGCTCCGCCCGCGTTGAGGACAATTGTCCACAAGCCGGTGACGTAGTTATAGACGGCATTATCATCAAAGCCGTTCCCATCATAATCGCCGGCCGGCACGGGCAGAGTTTCTTTATAAACACCCATGTAGAAGGCACTGCGGTAGGGAATGGACCATTCCGCCGTTGAGATTTTATACACGCATACTCCGCGTGGCGCCTCGGCCATTTTTACTTGATAATTACCCGGGGCGGGTAATGAGCCGGACGAACCCCAGTTGAAATAACCGTCGCCCGCACCGATATATAAAATGGTCCAACCCGAATCGCTCATGGAAAACCCCCTGTAATACACGGCCAGATCATCCACGCCATCCTGGTTATAATCAAAAGGCATGGGCAGTACCGTATAGGTCTGAGGATCTTCCCATGAGCGGAAATCGCCCAGATATCCCCACTTGGCTGAGGCATTCATCTGGTGCCTGCTTGAAAAAGCTGTCCAAACACCGGTCTCCGGATCATAAAAGGCCAAGTCCGTCGTGCGGTCACCGTCATAATCGGCCGGCACCGGCCACATGCCCGGCTCGCCGAAGTGAACCATGCCTTCCACGCCGCCGCTGAGCCGGCCATACCAATTAGCCGTTGTCGGATCAAAGACCACTAGGTCAGCTTTGGCGTCACCGTCAAAGTCGCCCGGCGTTGGCAGGCACTCGCCGAAGCCCCATTGTTCGGTGCGAACCGTGTAGGTCGTTGTCTGGAAAATAGCCCACGTTCCGGAAACCGGATAATAAATGGCCGGATCTGACCGGCCATCGCCGTCAAAATCATTATAAATCTTGTGTACTTCGGTTGCCGAAGTCCAAGAAATACCCAGACCAACGGCCCATGCGCACAATGTCGTGAAAATAATACGTGTATTCATTTTTTACCTCCATTATTTTTACCTTCCATAGTTAATAACAGCATATTCTGTGCCAAATCCAAGGTCTATCGTCAGGCCGTTGCCGAAGACTCTCAACCTTGATCTGATCAAACATCATTTTCTTAAAAAGTAGAAAAAGAATGACTATAAGACTATAAATAATTTACGATATAAAGTTACCGTGTCAATCATTATTGCCATTAATTTTTTTTGATATCACATTCCGGCTTGTGCCGGTAGTGTAATCTGATAACATATTCCAAATATTTCATTAATTTTTCCTGAACAGTAACCGGCGAGGTAAATAAATGGATTTGCGGTTGAGAGAGCAAATATTTATTGGTGACGGCGCGCTTGGCACGCAATTGCAGAAGATGTCCGGCAAGGCAATCATGTTGCCTGAAAGTCTGAACCTTGACGCAGTGGGGGTTGAATTGGTCGGCCGGGTTCATGCCCAGTATATTCAAGCGGGGGCTGGAATAATTGAAACCAATACTTTTGCGGCGAATTTTCCGCGTTTGGACCGGTTCGGACTTGGGAAAGAATGTGAACGAATCAATACGATTGCCGTGGAAATTGCCCGTAAGACTGCCGCCGGCCGGGCGCTTGTGGCCGGGTCGGTTGGACCGTTGGACCTTGGGGTGGCGGCAACGGATGATGACGCGCGGTTGATGGAGGTATATTTCCGTTCTCAGATGACTACCTTGAAAAAAGGCGGGGTGGATTTGTTTATGCTGGAGACGTTTTCGTCGCCGCTTGAGGCGCGCTCAGCTCTCCTGGCGGCCGGTGACACGGGTTTGCCGGTGTTTTTCTCAATCGGAGGACAGTCCATCGCCCGTCCATATGCGAGAAAGTCGGTGCTGGAAATGATCGCTCTGGCGAATCAGTTCAAGGTGGCCGCCTTTGGTATAAATTGTTTAAGTCCCTATGATCTCGGATCGGTGCTGAATATTGCGGCCGACAATACTGATCTGCCTCTGCTCGCATATCCGAATGCGGGCACTTCCTCGGTTGAGCGCGGCATCGTGAAGTATAATTTGCCGACAAACGCTCTTGTTGAAGAGGCCGTAAAGTGGCTTGAAAAAGGGGTGGTTGTTTTTGGCGGATGTTGCGGGACCGGTCCTGAGCATATCAAGGCCTTGGCAAATGCCTTTAAGGGGAAAACGCCTTGCGTTCGTTCTGGAATAGGGGTAGGGCGAGGCGTCCCCGCCGAGCCGGCTGATAGAGAGCGGCTCACCTTGAGGGTTCGTCCTGCCAGTGGAAAAATATTCAGCTGCGGCGGACCAATTGCCGAAAATCACGTTCGCGCCGCGCTCCATTCCGGCAAAAAACCTTTGGTTGCGGTTGAAGTCAAGCCGGTTTTATCGCGTCCCCTCGCGGCAACGGTGGAATCAATGGGAAAAATTGTTGAATGCGGCGTTGATTTTTTTGACGTGCCTGATAATCCCGCCGCCAACCCCGCCCGGGATTGCATGGCCTGCGCGCACTTATTGCAGAAGCAATATTCGCTTCCGGTAATAATGCATAAAACGGCGACGCAGACCAATGCCCTGCATATTTCTTCCTATCTGCTCGGGGCGGCCGATCTCGGTATTCAGGGGATTTTGGCCGTTACCGGCGATCCGCCCGGCGCCGGCGCGTTTGATCGGATTGCAACCCGGGTCAATGATCTGCGCAATTCCATTGAGCTTCTGCGGCTTATTGCACTGCTTCGCGCTGGAATGCTGGCCAACGGGCAGACATTGCCGGCGCCGGTTGATTTTGCGGCGGGGTGTGCCTTTGCGCACGGCGGCAATTTGAAAACGCAGATTCCCTGGCTTGCCAAAAAAGCGGAAGCGGGCGCCGAATTTGTGTTCACCCAGCCGGTTTTTTCAAGGGACGATTATGGCCGGGTGTCGGAAGCGCTTGCCAAATTCCGGTTGAAAAAATTCATCGGCATCCTGCCTTTGCTTTCCGCGCGGCAGGCGGAATTCATTCAATCCGGCAGAATCCCGGGGATTACGGTTGATCAGGCGGTCGTGGATGGGATCGCGCGTTATCCGAAACCGGATGATCAATTAAAAGCCGGAATGAGCCAGGCCATTTCACTGGTGGCCGGGATGGCCTCGGAAACCGATGGTGTCTATTTGATCATGCCTTTTCATAAAAACGCGGTGGCCTTGACCGTGGAATTGGTCAGGGCGGCAAAGGGTAAAAAAGCGGACGGTGAAGCGCTAAAATGAAAAACTTGCAACGCGTGCGGTTGCGGATTGAGGGGCGCGTGCAGGGGGTCGGATTCCGTCCCGCGGTCTATCGCCTTGCCCGGCGTTTCTCCCTGACGGGTTTCGTCAATAACACCGGTTTTGGGGTCCTGATTGAAGCGCAAGGGACCGGACGCGCCATTACGGAATTTATCGCCTCTCTGCAATCGGAAAAACCGCGCCAGGCAATCATTGAATCACTGCAGTCCGATGAAATAAAACCGCTTGCCTCGGAGAAAGATTTTTCAATAAACGAAAGCTACCGGTCGGGCGACGTCCGCGCCGGAATGCCGCCGGATCTGGCCATCTGCGACTTGTGCCGGAAGGAACTTTTTGATTCAGGCAACCGGCGATTCCGGTATCCGTTCATCAATTGCACGGACTGCGGGCCGCGTTTCAGCATTATCCGCTCCCTGCCTTATGACCGGCAAAGGACGACCATGGAAAGCTTTCAAATGTGTCCGCATTGCCGTTCTGAATTTTCCGATCCTTTTAACCGGCGTTTTGAAGCCCAGCCGAACGCCTGCTCTGTTTGCGGGCCGAAAGTCCGGCTTATTGATGCAAGAGGTAAAACAATCAGCGGGGATCCGATCGCCGGCGCGGTTAAAATGCTGAAATCCGGAAAGATTCTGGCGGTCAAAGGAGTTGGCGGTTATCATCTGTGTTGCGACGCGTTGAATGCGGCCGCCGTTGGTCTGTTACGGGAGCGCAAAAGGCGCCCCGACAAGCCGTTTGCCGTGATGTTCAAGTCGCTTCAGCAGATCGGCGAATATTGCCGGCTTACGGATGGGGAGACTGCTGAATTAAAAAGCGTTGCCGCTCCCGTCGTTGTTTTGCAAAGGAATAATAAAAAACCACTGGCCGACACCGGGCGGCGACTCGGGCAGGCCCTGGCCGAAAATATCTCTCCGGACACAAATGATGTCGGCGTTTTTTTGCCATATTCGCCTTTGCACTGCATCCTCCTTGACGAAATTTCCCCCCTGGTAATGACGAGCGGCAACAAGCGCGATGAGCCCATTGCGATCAATGAAGATGATCTTAAAAGTATTCTCGGAACTATCGCGGATGCGGCGTTAATCCACGACCGTGTAATTGCTAGACGCTGTGACGATTCGGTCTTGAAATTTATGCATACGAATTTTGTTTTGGGGGTGGAACAAGACTGTTTTGCTCTGTCAGGACAAACGGTTGCCGCAACAACCTGGACACACTTTGTAAAGTGTGTCCATGATCCCGCCCCGGCGAAAAAACAGTTGCCAGATTTTGCGGGACCTGATTTAAGCAGTAATGTGAAAATCATGCTGCGGCGTTCGCGCGGGTTTGTCCCCGCCGCGATCAGTCTGCCGGTTTCCGGGCCGCCGATTCTCGCCTGCGGCGCGGAACTCAAAAACACAATTTGCGTTACGCGCGGCGACCAGGCCTTTCTTTCCGCGCATATCGGCGATCTTGACGATCTCAGGAATTATAATTTCTTTCAGGAGAGCGTGCGCGGTTTTATTGAACTTCTGGAGGTTTCCCCCCAAGTGGTTGCCTGTGACATGCATCCGGATTATATTTCAACCCGTTTTGCGCTTGGCATGGATGGCGTCAAGATGGAAAAGATTCAGCATCATCATGCCCACATTGCCTCCTGCCTGGCGGAACATAACCTTTCGGACAAGGTGATCGGGATTGCGCTCGACGGCACGGGGTATGGAACGGATGGAACGATCTGGGGCGGGGAAATAATGATTGCCGATTTGGTTTCTTTTGAACGGGCCGGACATTTCAAGCAGTATCCGATGCCGGGCGGCAAGGAGGCCGTTCTTGAGCCGGCCAGGATGGCGTTAAGCATTCTCGCCGCGGAGTTTGGCGCGGATGCGGAAAAAATGATTGGAAAACTTTTACCGTCAATTTCGATGCTGGAAAGAACATTTCTGCCGGGTATGATTGAGCGGAAAAAATATTCTCCGCTCACCTCAAGCGCCGGGCGTTTGTTTGACGCCGTGGCGGCCCTGCTCGGTCTCGGTGATCAGGTTTCTTATGAGGGCCGGGCGGCGGTGCGTTTGCAGGCTTTGGCCGACAAAACGGTTAATCAAAATTATCCTTATGAAATTAAGGAGGAAAACGGCATATTGGCGCTTTCATTCGCAAAAACGGTCCGCGCGATAGTCGGCGATCTGGAACAAGGAAGATCCGGCGGCCGCATCGCCGCAATGTTTCATAACACGATCGCGGCGGCGCTGGCGGAAGCCTGTGTTTTAATCAGGCAACGGGATGGTTTAATGCGCGGGATTTCTGAAAAGGTAGGGACGGACAGCCTGTCCGTCCCTAGTCGTGAGAGAACGGCGCAACAGGCTGTTGCGCCCTGCCATAAGCAACATTCGCTCCGCTCTGTGGCGCCTGGTTTGAATCGGGTGGCGCTTTCCGGGGGCGTGTTTCAGAATGAGCTCTTGTTGAATAAATTAATCTCCGGCTTGAAAAACGAGGGGTTTGAGGTTTATATTAACGAGTTGGTTCCGTCGAATGACGGCGGGATTGCATTGGGCCAGGCGGCGGTGGCCGCGGCCAGAAGCGATTTTGGATTTTAGATTTCCGATTTTCGATTTAAATCCCAAAATCTGAAAGCGACTTATTTTTTTTGGATTCAAGGTGAACAAGAAATGTGTCTGGCAATCCCTGCAAAAATAATTTCAATAAACGGCGATGAAGCCATCGCCGAGATTCAGGGCGTGCGGCGCAAAACAGTCGTTTCGCTCATCAATGAGCCGCGGGTCGGGGATTACGTGTTGATCCATGCCGGCTTTGCCATCAAAAAATGGTCGGAAGAAGATGTGCGCGAATTCAATGAGATTGTGAAAGGAACAGGCCCAAAGGCAGAGAGTAACAAAGGCGCAAAGCAGGAAAAAATCAGATCCCACTCCTAACCTTTGTGCCTATGTGCCTTTGCCGCTTTGTGCCTGACTTTGACTTCTGATGCAAAAAGAAACATTTAAACATTCTCTAGGTCGGATCAGCGAATTGACGAAAAAAATTAAGCGGCCGGCGCGGATCATGGAGGTATGCGGCACACACACCGTCACTGTCTGCCGTTCGGGCCTGAGGTCTTTGTTGCCTGAAAATCTGAAATTATTATCGGGGCCGGGCTGTCCGGTCTGTGTCACGCCGTCCGATTATATTGACCGGGCCATCCTGCTTTCCCGTCAGCAGGGCGTGATCATTGCCACTTTCGGCGATTTGCTGCGCGTGCCGGGTTCGTTGGGGACGCTTGAGCTTGCCAAGGCGCAAGGCGCCCGGATCAATGTTGTTTATTCGGCGCTGGATGCGCTGGAGACTTCCGCGGAAAAGAGGGATAAAAAAGTGGCTTTTCTTGGCGTGGGGTTTGAGACAACCGCGCCCGGCATTGCCTGGACCGTGAAAACGGCGGCAGAAAAAGGGATCTCAAATTTCAGCGTGCTGGGCGCCCTCAAGACCATGCCTTATGCCATGGCCGCCTTGTTGAACGCGGGCGATGTGGGGATTGACGGTTTTATTTGTCCAGGGCATGTCAGCGCCATTATCGGGACGCGGCCTTACGAATTTATCTGCCGTCAATACCGCCTGCCGTGCGTGATTGCCGGTTTTGAGCCTTTTGATATGGTCTTGGCGATTGAAATGCTGCTGGATCAGATCATTTCCGGCAGTGCGGAAGTGCGGAATGAATATCACCGCTCGGTGAGCGAAGAAGGGAATCCGAAGGCGCGGCGCCTTATGGAAGATGTTTTCGAGCCGGTTGACGCTGAATGGCGTGGACTTGGGATTGTCCCCAAAAGCGGCTTAAAGTTGAAAAAGGAATACAGGAATTATGACGCGATGGTTTGTTTCCCATCTTCAGACATTCCGGCGGCTGTAAATCGGACGGAGTGCCTTTGCGGGGAGGTTTTGCGCGGGCGCATTGCTCCGCCTGAATGTCCTTTGTATGGAAAGGAATGCAAACCGGCAAGACCGGTGGGCGCCTGCATGGTGTCAAGCGAGGGGGCGTGCGCGGCGTATTTTAAGTATTGCCGGAACGGCGGAGTCGAAAAATAATTTTACCGCCCGCTTTGCTCGAGGCACAGAGAACGCAGAGATAGAAAAGTTATTTGGTTTATAATATTCAGAAAAAACAATAAATTGATTTATTTTACCTCTGCCTGCCCGCAATGCTACGCACCCGCCCGCGACGCTGGCGCGTAGCGACTGCGGGCTGGGTAGCGTTGCAGGCGGGCGACCTCTGCGTCTCTGCGGTAAAAAATCTTTGACGGTCTTGGCAAGAGATTTTTGATAATGTCATTTGATCGGAAAATGCAAGACAACGACATAGTGCTTCTTTCCCACGGCGGGGGCGGGCTGCGGACCCGGCAATTGATCCGGGACATGATTGTCCGGCATCTGGGCAATCCTGTCTTGAACGAACTGGATGATGGCGCGTATCTTTCGTTTGCGGAACATGATCTGGTTTTCACGACCGATTCCTTCGTTGTCCGTCCGTTGTTTTTCCCCGGAGGCGATATTGGCAAGCTGGCCGTCTGCGGCACGGTTAATGATCTGGCGATGATGGGCGCGGAGCCGCGCTACCTTAGTTTGGGGCTGATCCTTGAGGAGGGATTATCTTTCGCGGACCTTGAACGCGTGATCCTGTCAATGCGCGCGGTGGTGGATGTGGCGAAGGTAAAAATTGTTACCGGTGACACGAAGGTGGTGGAAAGGGGGATGGGGTTTGGCATGTTCGTGAATACGGCCGGGATTGGCGTCCGGATCCCAAATGCGGATACCCGTGTTGCCAATGCCCGTGCCGGTGATGTCGTCATCGTCACTGGTATGCTCGGCGATCATGGGGCGGCGGTGGTTTCCTGCCGGGATGGGATCAACCTTGACACAAAACTTGTCAGCGATGTCGCCCCGCTCTGGGGGTTGCTGGCGCCTTTATTTCGCCAGGGAATGGAGTTGCATTGCCTGCGCGACCCGACCAGGGGCGGATTGGCGGCCGCGCTCTGTGATATCGCCGAATCATCGCGGGCCGGCATCCGCCTGTTTGAAAAAGATTTGCCGGTTAGAAAAGAAGTCCTGGGGATTTGCCGCCTGCTTGGGTTGGATCCGTTGAACATGGCCTGCGAGGGATGCGCGGTCATCGTTTGCCCGGATAAAAACGCGGAAACTGTTTTGGATTCACTGCGTTCCAATCCGCTCGGCCGGAACGCAAGGGCTGTTGGCCGGGTTGCTGAACAGCCGCGGGCGCTGGTTGTGCTTGAGACGGAAGCCGGCGGGGAACGGATTGTTGAGACGCCCGTCGGGGAAGATCTGCCGCGGATCTGCTGATCAGTCGTAAAAAAATGTTAAAAAAAATGCTTGTGTTTAAAAGGTGTGACGGGTAAATTTGGCAAAAACCTTTTCAGGAGAATATTTCATGAGAAAAATCGCTTTTCTTGCCGCCGTTTTTGTTTCCGCTGTTCTCCCGCTCATGGCCGAATCCGAGTCGGTGCGCACGCTCTATACGCGGGAAAACAGATTCCCCGACCTTGGCAAGTTTGAGCTTGGAAGCTATGTGGGTTATCAGCAGTTGGATGAATATTTTATCAACCAGATTGACTCAAAATGTTACAAGGGATACTTCGTGGATAAAAGCGACCGGCGGTCGGATACCACCGTAACCCCCTATGCCCGCTACGGGGTCTATGACAATCTTACCCTGTACTCCCGGGTGCCGATTGATTTCGTGAGCTCGGACGTCAAAGGCACTACCGCCGGATTTAATGATATTGCCATTGGCATGGAATTGCTGGCGTATGAGTACACTTATAAATATCCCTGGGTTGTTCCTTATATTGAAGTAACCCTTCCCACCGGCGATGACAAGAATCACACGGGCATCGGCAAGGTTGATCCGATTTTCGGCATCGCGGTCGGCACAACGACCTTTGACGTATATCACTGGATACTGGACGGGCGGTATGACGCGAATATTATCAGCGACGGCAGGTTTGAAGGCGCGGCCTCCTTCATCTGGGATTTGAGCGATCAGTTCTCGTTTTTGGCTGAGGCAAAAATAATGGAAAAATCGCCGGGTTCCACCAAGGATGTTCCGGCCTATTTCAACGGCGGTTTTGCTTATAAACCGGCCGAACAGTTGAGCGTGAATCTGTATGGCGGTACTTCGGTCAATGCGGAAGAAAAAGGCCATGGTTCGGTAAAAGTGGCGTATAACTTCTAAGGCGAATTCTGCGTTTTCTGCTGGCGGTTCTGCACATGTCTATTTCATTTAATGTTGATGAAATCCTGCGGATGGCTGAGCGGATAGAACGCAATGGCGCTGACTTTTATTCCATGGCGGCCGACCGGTTAAATGATTTTCGGGATATTTTTCTGCAATTGGCCCGGCAGGAAGAGGAGCATCTCTCCATTTTCTCCGGGATGCGCGCCAATCTTTCGGCGGCCGAGCGCGAGCCCACCGCCTATGATCCCGGGCAGGAGAATGGTTTTTATCTTCAGGCCATGGCCGACCGGGCCGTATTCAATCCTGAACAGGACCTGAAGGAATTGTTTTCTCCTTCCGTTTTGCCGGCCGATGTTGTTAAGGTCGCCATCGGCAAGGAAAAAGATTCCATCGTTTTTTATGCCGGGATGAAGCAGGTTGTTCCGGAGAAACTTGGCGGAGAAAAAATCAATCTGGTCATCAGGGAGGAATTCAGGCATATTTCCGTATTGCGCGCAATGGCAATGAAGTATTAACCGGAGAAAACATAACCATGAAAACAAAAGCTTTTTTTGCAGGCGTGATTGCAGCGGTTTTTGTCGGTCTGCCCGCTTATGCGCAAGCCCAGGATGCGAAGCTGGCGCCGCTCAATCCTGAATTTAAGAGCATGGTCAGCAACAACATGCGCGGCCTTAAAGCGTCTGTTTCGCGCACCTCTGACGGGCATGCGCTTGGATTGCTTGCGTCTCCCATGGATTTTTCTCATCTTGTGAGCAGTGAGCCGGATACAAGGTTTGTGCGGGCAGTGGCTTTTTCTTATTATGATCTCAGGGAACTACGCCTTGTTACTCCCGTGAAAAATCAGGGTTCCTATGGGACCTGCTGGGCGTTCGCATCTTATGGCTCATTGGAATCGTGTCTTTTGCTTTCTCCTGGTGAGACAAATGCCTTTTCTGAAAAAAATATGGCCAATCTGGCCGGGTTTGATAATGGTTTTGATGACGGCGGTAATGCCATAATGGCGACCGCTTATCTGGCGCGCTGGCTGGGGCCGGTCAATGAAAGCGATGATCCGTATCCGACAAATTATCCTGATCCGGGTCCCAGTTCGATTTATCCGCCGGTAAAACATGTCCAGTCAGTGGAAATAATCGGTCGCCGATTATCACCGATTGCCAACGATGCGATCAAAGAGGCTGTTGTGAACCGCGGGGCGGTCTATGTTTCAATGTGTTGGGATGAGAGTTCCTATCTCACTAACTTTTTTTCTTATTTTAAGGCATATCCCGCAACCGCCAATCATGCCGTGGCCATTGTGGGCTGGGATGATGATTATTCACACGAACATTTTCTTTTCGATCCAAGCGGCGATGGAGCTTTTATTGTCAAAAACAGTTGGGGGACAGACTGGGGCCAGAGTGGTTATTTTTATGTTTCCTATTATGACACGGTTTTTGCCCGCAGTCCCAGTTATCTTTTCTTAAACGCGGAGGCGACAAATCTTTACAACCAGGTTTATCAATATGACCCGTTGGGATGGGTGAACTGCCTGGGAAGTTCTTCTCAGCCGTTAACAAATATTGCCTGGGGGGCGAATATTTTCACGGTTACCAACAGCGGCGAATTGAATGCCGTAAGTTTTTACGTCGGTTCGTCCAATGCCAGCTACGAAATATATGCTTATGCGGATGTATCCGCCAGCCAGCCGCGCAGCGGCGCTCTGCGGGTCAATCAGTCCGGCTCGCTGACCAATGCCGGTTATTATACGATCACTCTTTCCAGCCCGATTGCATTGAATGCGGGCGAGACTTTTTCCGCGGTGGTCAAGTTCACCACGCCCTCGTATAACTACCCGGTTCCGGTGGAATATGCGCTGGCCGGATACAGCAGTCAGGCCACCGCCTCGCCGGGGCAAAGTTTTGTAAGTTCCGATGGCTCAACCTGGACGGATACCACGGATTATGATTCCACCATGAATGTCTGCATAAAGGCTTTCATGCGTGACAGAACTTATCCTTATTCCGCCCCAACCAGTTTTTCCGCCACGGATGAAATTTATACCAACAAGATATATTTGTCGTGGTTGCATGCGGCCGGGGCGACCAATTATGCCATCTATCGCAGCACCGCAAGCAGTGTTTTGGGCGCTTCGCTCCTGACGAACACGACGGAGTTGTATTATAATGACAGCGCCGTTACCCCCGGTCTTATTTATTATTACTGGGTCAAGACAACGGGGGCGTCCGGAAGCAGTGATTACAGCATCATGGATCATGGGTGTGCCAAATTACTGGCGCCGACGGGACTGTCGGCCTCGCAGGGAACGAGCGCGGACAATGTGCAATTAAGCTGGAACGCTTCAAGCGGGGCCGCAGGATATATCATTTATAAAAATCAAACCAGCAACAGCAATGCGGCTTCTGAAATCACCCGCACCTCCTCGTTGTCTTATGACGATACTTCCGCCAGTCCCGGCAATCTCTATTATTACTGGGTCAAGGCGTATTCAAGCGCCAGCACAAGCTTGTTGAGTTCTGGCGCGAGCGGTTACCGAAATCTTGCGCTGCCAGGCGGCGTGTCAGCTTCCAGCGGAACTTATAATTCCTGTGTTCTGGTGTCCTGGAGCGGCGTCAGCGGCGCGGAAAGTTATGTTGTCTGGCGCAGTACAACCGCCGCCTCATCATCGGCGGTCAATGTCGGCGAGACGGCGAATACCTATTTTATTGATACTTCGGCTTCCGCCGGCACGGTTTATTATTATTGGATTCAGGCGAAAAATTGGTCGTTCACGGGGGCGCTCAGCGCTTATGCTTCCGGCTGGCGCCGGAGCATGGCGGCGGGGAATAATGCGCGTGGTGATATGGACGGCGATGGCCTTATGGATTTTGCCGTATATATGGCGGCCAATGGCACATGGTACGCGCGGCTCTCCGGCAGCGGCTATGCCACCGTGTCATATCAGCTGGGGGCTTCCGGTTATAGCGCTGTGGCCCGCGACTATGACGGCGATGGCCACACCGACCCGGCTGTTTATCAGGCCGCCACCGGCGAATGGATGGCATTGCTTTCCGGCAGTGGTTACAACACCACGGCTTCTGCTGTTTTAGGCGGAGTTGGTTTCACGCCGGTAACCGGCGACTATGATGGCGATGGGCGCGCCGACGTGGTTGTTTATCAGGCGGCCACGGGTGTCTGGTATGCATATCTTTCCAAATATAATTATGCGCTTGTAACTGCCGCCTATGGCGGGCCGGGCTATAGACCTGTCGCGGCTGATTATGACGGCGACGGACTGGTTGACTTGGCTGTCTATTATGAAGTGCCGGGAAGCGGCCTGGGACAGAATGTGGGGCTCTGGTATATGGCGTTGTCTGGTTCCGGTTATGCGTCTTCCTGCAAGACTACCAGCGGCGTGGGGTATGTTCCGGTGCCGGCTGATTATGACGGCGACGGCAAGGCTGATCTTGCAATTTATAACCCTGCATCAGGGGTATGGAATTATTGGTCGTCCGCTTCCAGTTATCCTCTGCCGGTTTCATTCACGCTCGGCGGCACGGGATATACCGCTGTTCCCGGCGATTACGATGGCGACAGCAAGTCTGACATTGCCGTTTATTACGAGCCAACCGGGCATTGGAAATTCCTGCTTTCCTCCCGAAATTATGCCTCGGAATATGGAGACCTTGGCGGGCCGGGCTACGAGCCGGTTGGCGCAATGAAATAAACAGCAATGCAAAATATTCCCGTTTTAACCGTATGCGAGCGCACGCTGGCGGAAGCTTATGAAAAAGCCCTGATCGCGCTTCATGATCATGGCATCCGTTTCCGGACCCAGTACGACAAGTCGTCCGACCCTCTCAGCCTGGATTGCACCATGAACATCACGGTGCTGGAACCATTGGCCGATCCGATGATTCACAAGGCGTTTCCCGGCGGCATTGAAGATTTGCGGGAATACGTGCTGGAGGTTCAGGGCGTCAAGGACCACTGGGTCAAGAACATGAATGATTCCAAGGACACGCGTTGGGAATACACGTACCATGGACGCCTCAAGGCGTACGGCCAGTGGCGCGAAATTCATGATGGACGCTCGGCGCCGGCCGGTCCCTTTGTCGTGGATCAAATCGAAGGGGTGATCCGAAAACTCGTGGCACAGCCGTTCACCCGCCAGGCCCAGATGATCACCTGGATGCCGAATATAGACCTGGAGTGTTATGATCCGCCCTGTCTGCAGTCCCTCTGGTATCGTCTCGTGGATGACGAGCAGGGGGTCCAATGGCTGAATTGTAATATTCGTTTCCGGAGCAACGACGCGTGGGGCGCCACGTTCATGAATATGTTTGGCTTTATTCACTTCAACAATGAGGTGATTGCCGCCGAGGTGGCGCGCCGCTCCGGGCGCAAAGTCCGGCTCGGACGCCTGAACTGGCACGTGGATTCGTTCCATATCTACGGCAAGGATATTGAAAGCGCGAACCAGCGGTTGTTTAACCGGATCCCCACAACGGTATTTGAAGACCGGGTCTTCCGTTTTTATGACCCGGATATTCAGGAGATTTATCAGCAGGCCGAGGCGGCGATCCTCGAGAAAATCAGGGATGAGGATGCCAAGCATAGCTGTTCACCTGGATAAAGTAACAGTTAAATCTCAGTTGCAAAAGTCGGTATGGAACCCACTCTGGCCTTCCGGCCTGCCCGCAATGCTACGCATAGCGGGCAGGCGGGCCACCCCTCCTGAGGAGGGGATCTTTCTGCCAAAGGCAGATCCGCCTCTGGCGGAAAGTCATGCCACAGGACAAGATTTTTATAATCCCCTCCTTGGAGGGGTACGCGACAGCGGGGGGTGAGTCTGACTTGTCCGCCGTAGTTAAATTCTCCGGCTTATGCTGTCAGTAATTAAATTGACATTCTAAGCTGATATTTGTAGTTTGACCTGCACATCGGGGCGTAGCGCAGACTGGTAGCGCGTTTGCTTGGGGTGCAAAAGGTCTCGGGTTCAAATCCCGACGCCCCGACCCTCCTTCGCCGTCACGTTGTTCCTGGCTACGGAGGGTTTCGCCTGTTTAAGAACAATTGTTGTCATGTCGGAAGATAAGCAATACTTTGTGTATATTCTTAGGAGTGAATGTCATCCTGACAAGACTTATGTGGGAATGACGAACAACATTCGCCGACGATTAGAGGAACACAATGCTGGAACTCAGACTTATTCCCATCGGTATGCACCGTGGAAATTGATCACACACACTGTCTTCTCCGATCCTACTGTTGCCTGTGAATTTGAAAAGTATCTGAAGACCTCATCGGGAAAAGCATTTATATCCAAACATCTGCTTCAGCCAGTTCAAACTTGACCATCGTAGCCACAGCGGGCGAAGATGGTTCTCATCGCCCCGACCCTGAAAATTTTGGTCGCCTTCAGTCCGAGGGCGACCATTTTTTTCCTTATCCTGCCTATATTTTTCCTGATTCTGGAAATTTTTGGTCATCCAAGCCTGTTTTGACCCGTTTTTGGGGTGTGGACCATAATGTGGACCATTCGGGGGGGGGCAATTAGTCTGCCAATCCCCACAACTTCTCCTGCCCGTCCCATAGAATGGTTCCCAGATATAGGCGGTCAGATGTTTTGAATTTAATCGCGAAGGGGACATAATCCCAATTGCCCATTTTCTGCTTCTGGCAGGTTATGTCAGGAGTGCTCAAAAGTAGCCAATGGTGTGCAAAAATGTGATCGTGAAGTGATCGTGGGGGTGTGGAAATTCCATTTTATAAAATTGACTCAAAATTGACCGTGCAATATATTCTTTTTCGTTAAAGTAGGAATTTTGTGGCATTACAACAGAAAGGATCGTCAAGTATGCGAGTGTTTTTCATTTTTACGTTGTGTTTCTGCTGGAGTATGATTTTAAGAGCTGATGATCGCCCACTGATTGACGTGAAAGTTAATGATCAGACTGTCCGCCTTGTTTTCGATACGGGCTCAGAACATTCTTATTTATTCCAACAGACAGCCAAACGCATCAACTTGAATTGGACAAACCCGCCGCCGAACACAAAAATATTACCTGGCCAGATATTAGCGGGAATATCAGAGAAATGCCGCTTTGCCATTGGTAAATCGACGACACAACGTCAATTTCGAATTCTCAACCTGCCTGACTATTTATCCCGTGATTTCGACGGAGTTCTGGCGTGGGTAGATGTTAAGAACAATATTTTGAGTATAGACGTTAATAAGAAAATAATTTTCGCGTTATCAGAGTTGCCAAAAAACATTGACGAATGGCAAAAATGGGATCTATTGGATTTAAGGCAAAGTTCATCTACCCTTGCAATCAAGCTGCCAGAGACATCGGACTCAGGCGGAACAATTTTGATCGACACTGGCAGTCCAAGCGGAGTGGAATTGAGTGATAGCTTATGGAAGGATTGCCGCGACAAGCACGGAAATCAGCGGTGCACTTTGTCGGCTATTTATTATCCGTCTGATGGGCTTAAAGTCTACGAGGAGTACTGGGTTGATAAGTTGGACTTAGGACAATTCTCAGTCAAAAATATATCTGTTCGACAATCTGTGGCATGTCGAAAGTTTATGGCGTCGAGTTACAAAGCCACGCTCGGCTTATTTTCGCTTACACGATTTGACATTATTATAGATAGCAAGAACAACAACATCTACGTGCGTCCAATTTTAAAACCAACATTAAAATATCAATACAACAGAATTGCGGCTGTCTTCGTGCCTAGTGATAAGACCGACGACTTGGTAGCACAAGTGGTTGAAAATGGACCAGCTTACGAATCTGGTATTCGTAACGGGGATGTCCTTGCAAAAATAGACGATCTTGACGTCACGAAATGGAGAACAGACCCGAATGTCCTTCCTTTGAGTCGTTTTTTTGAGCGTCCGGCAGGGAATAAGTTGGAGATGTCATTGTTGCGGGACGGCAAACCTTTCAAAGCTATTGTTGAATTGAAAGAGATATTTCCACAAGATTGACGCACGAAGTGTAGTAGTCTCTGTATCATACAAATCAGCCCTCTTCTTTTTTTCGGGCAGATTATTGCTCAATATTTTTCGCCCCCTTCCCCCGCAGGTTTTATTCGTTTCTTCCCTGAATCATTAATCGCCAAAATAAATCTTATGCCCATAATGTCCAGCGACAATTATTCTTCCTCTTGACGACAATTAGAATTCCCCACTGACGACAATTACCCGTTAGTCATCTTGGGAGGGGATTTCTTATCCTTTCTCCCCCCGAGGGGGGAGAAAAAAG
>Ga0074199_1001572_pt1 | contig 18833 bp, 14 predicted proteins | sample EPASupsiteSAE347_FD_64528 | JGI IMG/M metagenome (GOLD analysis project Ga0074199, IMG submission 64528) | Bioremediated contaminated groundwater from EPA Superfund site, New Mexico - Sample SAE3-47 | ecosystem: Environmental > Aquatic > Deep subsurface > Groundwater > Contaminated ...
GTTTGATGGCCAGCCGGCCCGGCACGCCATACCCAGCCCGACGCAAGCCCACCACGTTCAGGCCCGCAATATTGTTCACACGGGAACTCCTACAAGTACAAAAAGGCGGTAAATCCTTGCTGACCGCACTATTGCCGGACATCATGGCCAGTTTGCCGATGCGACAAAATTGATGGACAACCGCATTGCCACTGATGAAGGCACGGTCGCCAACTTCCACGTATCCGGCTAAAAGCGCACCGTTAGCCAATATTACCTGGTCACCCAAGCGCACATTGTGGGCCATGTGACTGTTTGCCATCAGGTAACACCCCTCGCCCGCCACCGTTTCCGTCTCCGGCTTGGTACCGCGGTGGATTGTAACCCCCTCGCGGATGGTACAGTTGGCGCCGATGCGTACATAGCTAACGGCTTCCTTGAAGGCCAGATCCTGCGGCAGGTCGCCCAAAACCGCGTTGGCATGGATCGTGCATCCGGCCCCAATCGTGGTATAGGAAAGAATCGTCACGTGCGGTCCGATACGCACGTTGTCACCGATTTTAACGTCCGCTTCAATAACGCAAAAAGGGCCAATCGTGACGTTGACGCCCAGTTCGGCATTGGAATTAACAATTGCCGTCTTATGAAGATTCATGGCTCTTCTCTCGGAAAATGGTTAATGGCAAATGGTAGATGGTCAATGGTTAATCTGATTGCTGATTTTGGATTGCTGACCCGCCTGCAGCGCTATGCATAGCATTGCGGGCATGTTGCTGATTTTCGGATCTCTCTCCGTCGTCCGGCGTCCTCTTTCATCCCGCCACGGGCGTCGGCCCATGTTTTTGCCAATACGCACGCACGGCGCCGGCGATTTCGGCTGTCGTCATCGCGGCATTCACGGCCAGCCACTCCACGTTGCATTGATGCCGGAACCACGTCATCTGGCGCTTGGCCAATTGCCGCGTGCGCACCGCCGTTGCAGCCATGGCCTCGGCAAGCGAACACTGCGCGCGCAAATACGCTATGGCCTCCGCATAGCCGATCGCATGGCTGGCCGTCGGCGCCTGCTCAAACCCGGCCTGCAGGAGCCGCTCGACTTCCGTCAGCAGTCCACCCGCGAACATTGCCTGAACCCGGCTTTGAATACGATCATAAAGCTGAGGCAGGCTCCACTTCAAGCCAAGAATACGCGGACTATTCTGGGCTGCCCGCCAGTTTCCGGCCGCCGATGCTTCGCCGCTCAGGGCCGTTTCCAACGCCCGGATAAGCCGGCGCGGATTTTTGGCATCGGCCAGCGATAAATATCGCGCCGGGGCGACCTGGCGCAGCCATGCCTGGAGCGCGCCGATGCCCTCCGCCGCCAATCGCCGCTCGGCCTCTTCCCGAATCGCTGAATCCCTCGGTGAAGAGGGCGCCAATCCGTCAATCAGGGTCTTGATATACAGGCCCGTACCGCCCACCACAATCAGAGGGCGAGACCGCGCCCGCGTGTCCCGTACCGCCTGCAGGGCCGCCAACCGGTAGGCGCCCGCGCTGAAAGGTTCCCGGGGCTCGACAAGATCAAGACCATAATAGCGCACCCGGGCGCGCTCGGCCGCGGTCGGTTTGGCGGTGCCGATATCCATCCCAATATAAACCAGCATGGCATCGGCGGACAAAATATCGCCCGACCACTGTTCGGCAAGGTATTGGGCCACGGCGGATTTGCCGGAGGCTGTCGGGCCAACGAGAAACCAAGCCTGCCGATCAGACATTGGGGGCTGTGCGCTCATGCGCCCCTCGACCAAGTGGCTCCGCAACCGGTTCGCTCTTCGGCAGGCGAACCGTGGACATCCATAAGGTCGAGATGGCATAAATGCCAACGCCAACGCAAATGGCGGCATCCGCCAGGTTGAAACACGGCCAATGATTGGCCGCCCAGTGAAAATCGAGAAAATCGGTGACCCACCCCAACTTGATGCGGTCAATCAGGTTCCCGACGATGCCGCCGATCATGCACCCGATGGCCAGGCGATGGACGCGGCGATCATCCACCAGCCAGCGGTAAAAGACGGCCATCAGGATCAGCACGACGAACGATAACAGCACCAGCCACTCGTTCTGATGCTGAAAAATACCCCAGACGGCGCCGGTATTCCGCAGGTAGGTGAAATTTAAACACCCCGGGATGACGGGCCATGATTCGCCCAGGAAAAATTTCTGCCGGATCAGCGCCTTGAGCCACTGGTCCAGGACGACAATCGCAAAACTCAGGGATAATACCCGCATTATTCCTCTTCCGTCGCCGTTTCCGGGGCCGCATTGTCAGCGTTCGGAAACAAAGCGGCTGTCTCGAACGAACGGAATTTTTTGCGGCCCGTCTCCAATTTCGACTGGCAGCCCACGCACATCCGGGAATAGGGCAACGCGTCCAGCCGGGGTTTCTCGATCGGGCCGCCGCAACTTTCGCAGGCGCCGTAGGTGCCGATCTTCATCCGGTTCAGGGCTTCGTTAATTTCGAAGACGATGTCCTGCTCAGAACTGACCCGGTTGAGGGCAAAGTCGCGTTCGAAATTGTCGGTGCCCTGTTCCTCGGAACGGAAATCCACTTCGGCGTCCTTCGGGGTCCGGCTCAAATTATCGGCCACCAGGAAATTGATCTGGCCGGTTATCCGCTCGCGCATACGCAGGAGCTTATCGCACAGTTCACGCTTCTTGTCGGCGCCGAGATATTTGTTCCCCTTACCCACCATGGCAGCCATTTTTTCCACGATCACCGGCTGAGGCGCCTGAAAACGCGCCTTGGCCCGGCTCACGGTCTTTTTGCCGGCGGCCGGCTTCTGCACCGATTTCGCCGGAATTTTGGGCTTGGCACGGTCTTTGTTGGAAATTGATTTTTTGAGCGCTTTGATTGCTTTTTTGACTTTCGCCATGATTCACCTCGTAAGCCGGGTTATGCGCGGATGCTCTTCAGAAACACATCTTTCCCCAAAAGCGCGTTACGGTAGCAGTTCCCCAAAAGGCTGTCAAGAAAAGGTGCGAACAGAAAAACACGGATCCCGCAGTTACGGGGGGGCGGACGATTGCAGGCTTTTCACTGCAGCGGACTGTCATTCCCGCGAAAGCGGGAATCCGGAATCGGTATTGAATATTTTTGGATTCCCGACCCAGGCTCCGCCGGAGCGCTTCGCCGAGGCGAGTCGGGTCGGGAATGACGGAAAATATTCAGCCCCCCTGTAACTGAGGGATTACAAAAAACACGGGTTCGCTCCGGGTCAGGGTTGGGTTGATGTGAAAACCAGGTAAAGACCGTAAATTGACAGCAGGCATTCCTCCCAGTAAACGCGGTTGCCCAGGGCTTCGTTCTGGGCCAGCAATTCGTGCAGAAACTTCCGGCCGATGGCCTGCATGTCGTTGTAGCGATGATATTCCCGGCCGAACAACAAATCGCACACGGCAACAACCTGGCGCAAGGCTTCGACATAGTGCTTCTCATCATACAGCGTCTGGATGCGATTCAGGCCTTCCACAATCCGGGCAACCCGGTCCTCGCCCAGTTTGGAGCGCCAGTGACGCCGAAGCACGCGGCTTATCCGGGCGACGATACGATCAACTTCGTCCCCGTAAATTTTTTCCTCACGGGTAAGAATCCGATAAAATTGCCCCTGTTCGCCCAGCAGGTCCCCCAGGGATACCGAGAGTTGGCGCCGGACGACCGGCAAATCGCTGGCAACCAATTTCTCCAGTGTTTTCCAAAGGGCTTTTTTATATCCCAACTGACTCAAGGCATTGGCCACACAGGTGGTTTCGAACACATCCTGGCTGTTTTCGAGCCGGTCGAGCAACGGTTCAATCGAGATGGAAGCCCCGATTTCGCCCAGGGCCGTCGCCGCATAGCCGCGCAGTTTCGGATCGGCGCTTTTAAGACAGTCCAACAGCGACCTGATGCTCTGATCGTCCCTGATTTTGCCAAGGGCCCAGGCCGCCTCATACTGGATATTGGCGCATTCATCGCCCAGCTTGGCCATCAAGGGTTGGACGGCATCCCGGTCCTTGATCCGGCCCAGGGCCAGCGCCGCTTCGCGCCGCACAAAGTAAAGCGGGTCATCCAGCGTATTGACCAGTTCGCTGACCACCATCGGATTACCCGTGCGGCCCAAGCCGATGGTGGCGCTGAGCCGTTCCTGTTGGCCGACACTCCGGTGATAAGCCAGAATATTAATGGCCAGCCGCAAGGGATTAACACGGACCATGTTCCCGAGAATAAACAACGCCGTCTTGCCTTGGGATTCATAAAGCCGGGTGATGGAAAACAGCGGCAGGATGGAAAGCAGGCTGGCCAGGCCAAACAACACGTGATATTGCCGGATCGGCATCCCAAACACCTCCAGCGGAAAGCGGCCAAAGACATATATCACGGTGCTGCCGAGCAACGGCGCCACAAACCCGGTCAGGCCCAAGACAATCTGGTAGACCGAAATATACCCGGCACTGTGCTGGCCCGTCGAAACGCCCATCAGTAAATTCGGCAGGGCGACGCCAATGCCCGCCGTGGTAATGCCCAACACGAAAAAAATGATCGGGATCAACCAGTATTGGTCAGGCGTATTGAAGATCCATAAGATATTCAGCAGGATTGCGGGCGCGGCGCACAGGAGCAGGATGGGACGACTGCCGTATTTATCCACCAGATATCCCCAAACCATGACGAACAGAATAAACGCCACCGAAGACAGAATGCCGAAAAGCGCAATGTAGGTATAGGGGATTCGCAGGAGGTCAAGCATGTAAACCGTGGTGAAAGGACCGCATAATCCGCCGGCCAGCGTATTGAACAACACAAAGATCAGGAATGACCGGAAATGACGGTCACGCAGAGGAACCACCAGTTGTCCGACGATGGACGGTTGCTGGGGTCGGCCGGCATTCGGAACATCCGGAATTTTCCCATAGGCCACACTGCTCAGGGAACCGATTATGCCGCAAACCCCAAAAACGATAAAAAACGCGAACAGATCGTTGCGGTGATCCAGAAATTTCCCGATGAGAAAAGTGGTCGGCATCGCTACAAGCGTCGCGGTGATGGCCAACCGGCCGAAGAATGTGCCCCGCTGCCCTTCCGGGACGATTTCGGATATCCAAGGATACCAGAAGACTTCCTGGATTTTAACCAGGATATACGCGGCGGCCAGCACAACCAGCGCCAATTGAACCTGCAGCGAGGCCGACAGGGAATGAAACAGGAACGGAATAGCGCCCAGTAACGCATGACTGCTATAAAACAGGAACAACATGATGCCATTGCAGAGTTTCCGGCCCTTCCAATACCATAAGAGATAACTGGTGAACAGCGACGCCAGGCTGCAGAGGGCGGGAATGGCCGTGAGCAGGCCGATTTGAAACGTACTGGCTTTCAACACCAGGAAGAAACCGGTCAGGTAGGTGACGCCGATCCCAGCCCAGGCGATTCCACCCGGGATTTCGGCAAAAATCATCCACCGTTTGGCATGTTTAATATTTACCGGAGACAACATAATACCCGTCTTGAATTAAGCCCCGGAGCGGGACGACTTATTCTGTAGCCGGGGTCGCTGACCCCGGATGTTCCGGATCCGCTTTTCACCGATCGCGGCTACAAATAAGATTGTCCGCCGGAGGCGGATCCGCCTACGGCGGAAAATTCCTTAGCATTAAAATAGTCTCGACACGGCACCGGTCATAGCAGCTAATATATGCTCCGATCTACCGGTTGCCTGTGTTGGGATTGCTTTTAATGTTATCCATAATAATGCGTATGCCCAAAAGCCATTTATCCGATCCACCCTTTAGCCTTGGGGATCATAGATACGGCCTGACTAATTGTCAACAGGCCGCCATCTTCGCCGCCGACGTTCATGACCGAAATTAGGGTAATATATTTAGACAAATTAAGGGTACAATAACAGTCTCTACTAATGAAAGTCGGAGTCCGGATTATGGATGAACTGCCTGTTCAACGCATTAAAGACCTCATCCAACAGGATGATCCGGCCGCCTTGGACATTATTTACGACATCCTGGGGCAACGGCTCTGCCATTATGTGCTGGGGCTGTTGGGCTCGGAACCGGAGGCGCAAGACGTGATCCAGGAACTTTTTGTTCGATTGGCCAAAAAGCGCCGGCACTTGCTGGAAGTCGAAAACATGGTCGGGTATTTATTCGCCATGGCACGCAACCTGGCCCGGGATGCCTTGAGTAACCGGCCGCAACGAACCGTGAATATCGAGGATTATTTGAATGTCCTGGTCAGCGATGCAAAACAGCCCGACCAGCAGGAAGGCGGGGTGGAAGTTCTCCAGGCGCTCCTGGCCCTACCCTTAAAGCAACGGGAAGTCGTCAATATGAAATGCCTGGAAGCCATGACTTTTGAAGAAATTGCGCGGTCACTGAATATTTCGCTCAATACGGCGGCCAGCCGCTATCGTTACGCCATAGCAAAACTTTGTCGGAAATTATCGCGAGGGCAACATGAACGATTCCAAGATTGAGCAAACACTTTTACGGTTCAAGCTGAAAGATGCACCGCCAGACCTGCGCCCTCGCATCCTGGCCGCCGTACGCGCCACCTGGCAAGAGCCACGGCGTCACCGCCGCGGCTACGAAAATAATCATGTAGCCGCGCCCGTAAGGGCGTGGATCCTTAACCACAGTGTTGTCTGGTCCTGGAGCGCATGGCGCTGGCCCGCCTATTATGCCGCCGCCGCGGCATTGTTGCTCCTGTTGAACGGCATCGTTACTTCGCTGGATCAGCGCTGGACTGCCGAATTGATTGCGGAACAAGCCCCGGCGCTCGACGAGCGCCAAACGGCCTTCGAGCAGTTGTGCATAGAATTAGGCCGCGACCCGAAAATCGCCCGGCAGTTGCGGATGATAGCGATGCGGTCTGTGCCGAAGGGCGATATCAATGAATATCTACGCCGGAAGAACCAATTACTGCAGGCCGAGGAGTTATTATAGGCAAGAGCCACGCCGTCACCGGCGCGGCTACGGAGAATAAAAACGCGATTTTGTAGCCGCGGCGGTGACGCCGTGGCAAAATCAAAATGGAGGATGACCATGAGAATCGTTGCAAAAATCATGAAGTGGCTGGGAATTGGCATTGGCGCGTTACTGGTTCTGATAATCCTGGCCTCGCTCATCATGAACGTGATCTTCGGCCGCGAATTGCGGCAAACCATGGCCAAGCTCAAGGCCGAAGGCCGGGCGCTGACCATCGCCGAAATTCGGCCTGCGCCAATCCCGGATGACCAGAACGCGGCCCCGCTCTTTCAGAAAGCCGCTGAATTGATGGGCAGTCGCTCATATGGGAAACCGGAACCAAAGGCAGCCCCGGCAATCAAAGAGTTATCCGACCTGATTAATTCAAATGCCTTCCTGATTTCTTCAAATAATATGCTGGATATTTCCAACTGGTCGGCTGCGCACCGCGAAGCTCTGCCGCGCCTGATCCAGTCCCCGGAAATGACAGAGCTTTTCGCCGTCCTGCATGAAGCCTCACAAAAGTCCGGCTACAATAACAATCCGAAGTATGAGGACGGGCCGAGCATGATTCTGCCTAATCTGGGCTCAATTCGGGAGATGCTCCGGTGCCTGAGTATCAAGGCCGAGCTGGCCGCTCAAAACGGTAATACTGACGAGGCTTGGGCAACCGTCCTGGAAGGGCTTAAGCTGGCTAATCTCTTACAACAGGAACCAACCCTGGTTGCCCTGTTAGTACGCATCGCCTGCGATAAAATAATGATTGATTGCCTGGAGCGCATGGCGGATAAAACCGATGTCCCGGCCGATCGAGCTCACGCCTTGATCGCGGAATTGGCTCAGCATACTGATGCCACACCGTGGATTCGCGCCATGGATGGAGAACGGGTTGGGATTGGATTGTGGTGCTATCAGACTCTCCAGCATGGTTCCTTCCGCGATTTTAACTCGTTCTTATCCACAGAGATGAATTTCCCACGATGGCTCGCTTGGGGATTGAAATATCCATATGCACCCATCTTAAAAAAAGAAATGGTTATTTTCCTGACATTGCAGCCGCAGCATCAGGATTACTATAAAGTTCCTTATTACCAAGTAGCAGCGATAATTCGTAATCACTCATACGAAGATCAAATTTCTGAATACTGGTTAATTCCGAAAGGCGGCTTGTTATTAGGCTTATTACTTCCGAATCTGGATGGTTGTGTCACGAGAAAAGCCGTGTATGACGCCACCATCGCTGTGGCCCGGGTAGGCTTGGGATTAAAACTGTTCAAGCAGAAGAACGGGGCCTATCCGGATACGCTGGACAAGCTGGCGCCGGAATTCATAGACACAATTCCGGTTGATCCCTTCACCGGGAAAGCGCTCATCTATCGCAAGGCCAGCGCCGGATTCATCCTCTACAGCGTAGGCCCCAATCAGCAGGACGACAACGGTACGCCGCAGCCGACCCACAGAAAGGCCACGGGCAAAGAGCCTTACGATATTGTCTGGAAATGCGTGAGATGAGACGCTATCCTGCGCCCCACTCATGGACCGATATAATATTATCAGTTTTTCAGGCCTGTTTCTGTGCATGTTCCTGGCTTGGGCCTGCTCAACCAACCATCGGCGCTTGAATTTCCGGTTGATCGCCTGGGGCCTGGCACTGCAATTGATCATGGGGGCGTTGATTTTCACGGTCCCCGCCAGCCAGATCGTATTCCTGCGGCTGAACGACTGGATCCTGAAACTCCTGGAGACCGCGCAGGCCGGCCAGAAATTCGTGTTCGGCAGTCTGGCCGATTCCAAGGCCGTGGGATTTGTCCTGTTCACCCAGGCGTTTCCCATCGTCATTTTCTTTTCGGCGCTGATGGGGCTGCTTTATTTCTGGCGGGTAATACCGCTGATCATCTGCGGCTTTGCGCGCCTTTTCACCCGCCTGATGCAGGTCAGTGGCGCGGAAAGCCTCTGCACGGCCAGCAATATATTTGTCGGCATCGAATCGGTCACCGCCATCCGCCCCTATCTCCCGCGCATGACGCGTTCCGAATACTGCACGATCCTTACGGCGGGCATGGCCACGGTGGCCTCCAGCACCATGGGCATTTACGTGCTGTTCCTGGTTGACACCTTCCCGACCATTGCGGGGCACCTGATCGCCGCCTCGATCATGTCGGCGCCGGCGGCGCTGGTGATGTCCAAGCTGGTGGTCCCGGAGGAGGAGCACCCCGTCACGCTCGGATTGGACGTGCACATGGAGCCGCCGGAAGACGCCAGTTGGATCGATGCCATCGTCAGCGGCGCCATGGCCGGCCTTAAACTGGTCGGCGGGATTGTCGCCCTGCTGGTGGCGTTCCTGGGGCTCCTGGCGCTGGCCGACCTGCTGATTGGCGCCCTGACCGGCGGCCACGGCTCCCTGACCACAATCCTGGGGTATTGCTTTTATCCCCTGGCGCTGGCCATGGGCATTCCAATATCGGATGCGCCCTTTGCGGCCAATCTATTGGGACAGCGGCTGATCATGACGGAGGTGCCGGCCTACCAGAATTTGGCGCTGGGCATCCGGACCGGACAAATGACCGATCCCCGGTCCGCGGTCATCATGGCCTATGCCTTATGCGGATTCGCCCATATCGCTTCGCTGGCGATATTTGTCGGCGGGATCGTTTCGCTGGCGCCGGAGCGGCGCAAGGATATTGTGGCGGTGGGCCCCCGGGCACTGCTGGCCGCCACGCTGGCCTGCCTGATGACGGGCGCCGTGGCCGGCCTTTTCTTCAATAAGTCCGCTACCCATCTTTTGAAGCCGGCGCCGCCAACATCGTCTGCCCAATTAACTTCGACAATCTCAGGACAACTCGCGCCTTAATATCGAGACAAGACGTTGGCATAGTTATATCGCTCCTTATCGAGACTTGGTCCGTGTCGCCGGACGCGCGCCCATCCGCAGATTGTAGTAGTACAGCGCGCAGGCGCGTGGCTCGGCCAGCGCAATTCGGAACTTCATCAGTTCCCGGCCCTTGACTATAATTGTGTCGCCCCGGAACTTTTCGAGTTCGTAATCGCCGCCAGGCGCAATGGCCTGAAGAAATAGAACTATTTCGTTGTCCTCGCATTCCGGGCGACGGAATGCAATGAAAAAGCCGGCGCCGGATTGCGGCGAGTGACACTGATAGGCGTTCCATACTTTCGGGTTTTCGGGATGCGCGCCAAGCGGATAGAAGTCGCCGTAGAAACACTTCATCATGCGTTTCGCGTTCGCGATCATTTCCTTCTGCCAGGCGTAATTGCAACCCTCCTTGAACTCAGGATAGGGACAGGATGCGCCCGATGCCATGCCGCTGAGGAAGGCGTAATCGTCGCCCGGCCTGACTGTCACGCCGCCGGCATGCAGCGGGACCCATTGCGTCAGATAATGGATTTGGGTATGGTTCATTTCGCTGCAATCGAACCAGGGACGCCCGAGCAGGTCGTCCCGCCAGAGGCAGATACTGCGCGACATTGCTTCGAAATCGATGCGTCGTCCGCCGCTCGCGCAGTTATCGATGAGCAGGTTGGGAAAGCGTTGGCGCAGTGTGTCCCAGAACTCATAAAGTCCGGCAATATATTTGGCCTCGGAAATGCCCTGGCGATCCGCGGCGTCATTTCCCGCCCAATAGGAGATGGTGCTGAAATTATGCGAGAAATTAAAGTCCTGACGATAATAATCAATGCCTTCGTTGCGAATCAGCGTGGTCACCGTTTCGACAGCCCAGTCGCGCGCCTCTTTCTTGCCAAGATTAAGGAGCAGACGTTCCTCGCAAACATTGGCTTTGGTGCTTAAAAGCCAGTCCGGATGCGCGAGGGCCACGGGCGTACCGGGTGTCACGCGTTCGATCTCAACCCACAAGAGGAACTTCATGCCAAGGGCATGGACCGCGTCGGCGATCGGACGCAATCCGCCGGGATGCGGCACCTGATTCACACGCCAGTCGCCGACCGTTTTACCCCAGTCACTGTTCTCGTATTCCACGGGGCTTACCCAGCGGTCGGGTCCATACCAGCCGGCATCAATCCAGAATGTATCGTAGTTGAAGTCGTGATCTTCGATCTTTTGAAGGATCGCCAGGGTGTCACTGGTCGGGAGTCCGCCCCAGGCCGTGATCGGGAGCGGCGTCCTGACGATCTCGCCACGGGCATCGCGCGGAGTATGATGTTTCAGGATGAATTGGCGGAGCTGATTCTGTCCTTGGCACACGGACAGGCCGTCGCGATACTGAAGGAAGATCGAGGGCTGCCGAATCCGCTCGCCGGGCAGAACACGGAAATGCGTCTTCATCATCCCGGCGCTGGCCGTGAACGCGCCATGGAGACGAAACTGCGCCTTCCAGGCGCCGGACCAGCCGATGCCGACATTAAAGCCGCGTTGATCCGAGAAGTCGAGGCCGAAGAACGGCAACCAGGCGGCGGAGGAGCGCCCCTCATCGGTGTCCATAATCAGGGTGTTATCGGGATATCGGTCCTGTAACTTGAACGGCTGATCCACAAAATCGTCACGCCGGCTTTTCGCGCCAAAGGCGCGGCGGATGTTTATTTCCTTGAAAATGCACCCCTCTTTTTTGTCCTTGGGCGGGACTTCGCATTCGAACGCCAGGGATTGGAAATCGTCAACGATGCCGCTGGGCTTGTTGCCGATATTCACCAGTTCGGGCAGCCATTCCACGACCGGGAAATCCTTGTAGATTCTGACGGTCAACTGCAATTGCAGGATATGATCCGGCGCCGTATAAAGGAAGCGATAACCATCGCAGTCAGGTTCGCCGGCAAGCGTTTCCCGGTCATGTGCCCACGGACAAGCAGAGAAGGCCCGGCCGTCATAATTGAAATCCGGCCCCAGTTTACAGGGCAGTCCTGTAATCGTTTTGGCTCCGGGCATCTTTGGGACGTCAGGCTTTTTCAGATTAAAGATTTCCATCGCATAGTTCGCAAATGCTTTCATGGTGATTATCCTCGTTTGGATTTAATTATGTGCTTTTACGGACGGCGATGAAGCTGCTTCACTTTTGCAACAAATTCAAACTGGCCAACGCCATCCCTGCCGTGATCAATAACAAACCGATCCATTGAGAAACCGGGAGACGGCTTTCAAATACCCAGCTTAAAGCGAATTGCGCAAACAGAAATGCTCCACCCGCGCCCAGCGCCAATGCCAGATTGGGATTCATGCGCGTGTAAAGTTTCATCAGCAATAGAATACTGGACGCGCCGAATACATTGCCGGCGGCAAAACCGAGCCACCACCTGGTTGACGTTCCCCCGCTTCCATACTTGAAGAATATCTGGGCCAATACCTGCATGGCCCAAAATATTAGAAGCAAAAAGACGGCCCAAAACGACTCGAACGTGAATGTCCTTGCGGTTATTATCATACTTGCCTCCGTATTAACGATGAATCATTTTATTAGATATTTTCCGTGCATAGGTCCTCCGGATTACGCACGTCCGCCGTGCTCCGTAGGATCAGTTCCGGCGTGATCAGGATTTCGGGAGATTTGGGCATACGGCCCAGTTCCAGGTAATCATAGAGAATGCCGGCGGCTCGCCGCCCCTGCAGGGGTTGATTCTGATTGATACTGCAATGGATTACTCCCGTTTGAAGGCCATGCAAAACATCGTCGGATACGCCCGTTGCCACCACCCTGACCTTGCCCGCCAATCCAGACTCAACCAGATAACGGCAAATTCCGGCCGCGTTTTCAGTGCCGATATAGATTCCTCCAATTCCCGGATATTGCCGGAATAAATCGCGCGCAACCGGATAACTTTTGGCGGGATCGTCAAACGTTTCCCCGATTCCAGCCAGTTTTATTTTCGATTGACCCAGCCAACTCCGGAAACCATCTATTTTCAAGTCATGATCCAACAAACCTTTCCGGCCTATAAAAACCGCGACGGAATGGCCCGGCGCCATCCATTCCAGCACCTCAGCCGCCATGCGTCCGCACCGGCGGCAATCGTGCCATACGAAGCAAATCTGCGGCCCTCCCGAAATATCGCTTCCAAGCAGAACAAACGGGATTTTGGCCTCTTTGAGAATATGCCAGGCCTTTTCAAGGCATTCCGGGCTATAATCGAATAGACATAAAATCAATCCTGAAACTTGATTGTGGGCCAGGTCATTTATAACGGCTATGAAAGATTTTTCATCGCCGGCCGGAAGAGGACGCAACAGCGAATTGACGCGATGATCATGTAATCGTTCCAAGCTTTCGCGGGCGCCGCGAATAAGCAAACCGGTATGACTTGGCCAGACGTCTGGGTACACAAAGCCGATAGTGAGAACCGGCCGGGCAAGCGCCTTGGCGAGGGTATTGGGCCGGTATCCGAAACGCCTGGCTGATTTAATCACCAGTGCCCGCGTTTCCGGGCTGATGCGCGGCTTGTTGTTCAACGCCTTGTTGATCGTGCAGACCGAAAGCCCGATTTCCTCGGCCAGTTTTTTTATCGTGATGCGCGGTTGTGAAAACATGCAAATCCCCCAATGAGTAATCGTTTATCCACAACATATTCAATCCGCTGGATATCGTCAAGAATTATGTTAAAAAAACACACGCGATTCAAATCCAACATCGCCCCCCCTGCAGCAGGACGACAATGGCACGCCCAAACCGACCGACAAGCAAACTACGAGCAAGGAACCTTGTAACATTGCCTGAAAATGCGCAAAATAAGGAACATTGGAACGACTTTTCCGTAAAATAGCCGCAAAAAAGCGCAAAAACTGCAAAAACGGGCAAGCGCATGTTTCGTGGTGAAAATAATCTTCTTGAACAACATGTTAATGGATCCTATTAATACACACATTTACCAAGCCATTGGCCATTGGCATGGCCCAAGGCAAGATTAACAAGCGGGCAGGAGACTATTCGCGAGGCCGATGAAATGCGTAAATTGCTTTTCGTAACCGATCATCAATATGTATCGGCAATTATGTTCCATGGCTACGGCCTGCCGCCCTGGTTCGATTTGCCGGTTATTCAGCACAATCCTGCTTACCGCCGCTATATGACGGAACACGTCAACACGCTATCGTTGCCGATAAGGCGCGCCGGTTATGAACAGATCGAGGTGCACGAGGCGTTTCCTGTCGATCTGATGCGGCTCGATGCCGGAGTATCCGTTTTGCGGGGGCTCGATCATTTCAAGTTCGAACGGTCTTATGAAGGCGTCGCGCTGTTGGCCTATGAGTTCAAAGGCCTGCCGCAGCAACCGCGGCGCAAGTTGTTGAAAAAGATGACCCTCAACAATCTGCCGCTTAACGAAACGCAGATTCTTGCCATTCTGTTTGCGGCGCATGGCTTGCCGATCGTATATATGGACAAGCCTCTGGACCGGCGGCTCGGATTAAAGGGCACGGCCGGGATATTGAATTCCCAAGGCTGGCCCGTCGCCGCCAAATTGCCCTGGAAACGCGGACGAATCAACCAGGTCACCATGACTTTTGACGCGGCGGTGCCGCTGAAGAATGTGCGGTATTATCCCGGCATTACAAAAGCAACGCCGCCGAAAATTACGGCCAAAGTGAAAAGCGCCGACGAATTGTTGACGTTGTACCGTTTTGCCGGCATGGTCATTCAGGCTTCGCACCGGTATTAGTTACTTAACAAAAAATTAAAAACAACATGTTGTAAGTTCGCATTTTTCCCAGCGTAGTCTGGGAAAAAACGTAGTACCTTTAGAACCGCTAAAACAAAAACATGAACCACGAATGAACAGGCACGCAAATAAAGCAGAGATGGGAAGATCCAATTGCAAAAGTCGAATCAAAGGAACCGTTCATAGAACGGTGCTACATCTTAAATCAATGATAATAATATTGTTATGATCGGTTCTGTTCGGTGTAGCACCGCTCTATGAGCGGCGTTTTATGGACTTTTGCAATTGGCTCGGGGAGTGTTTTGTTTTACTAAATATTTTTCCGCTTCATTAGTGCCTGTCTATTAGCGGTTGTTTTTAGGTTGCGGGACTAGCCCGCCGTGGAGATGGAGAGGTCGTTCGTGAAAATATCGATTATCACCGATATCGAAGGCGTTACCGGGTCGGTCTGGGGCGGATACGCCCTGCCCAAATCCGGCGAATTGCCGTATTTTACGGAATGCATGACCGCTGAAATCGATGCGGTTGTGCGCACGCTGCAATCGGAAGGAGTCCGGAACATCGATATTTACGAGGCCCATACCTTGCAGCCCGGCGTTCTGCCGAAAAATGTCCACATCCGTCGTTCCATGGATTCGTTGAAAGGCAGCGATGCCTTGTTTTTTGTCGGACAGCACGGCGCCGCCGGCGTCTGGAACGCCGTTCTGGCCCATACCATGAATTCGCATTCGATCTACGCGATGCGCATGAACAAAATGCTTTGTGGGGAACTGACCTTGGGCGCCGCCCATGCCGGGGCCCTGGGAATTCCAACCGTGTTTGTTTCAGGCGAATACCAGACCGGCCGGGAAGCCAAACGCAATCTGCCGCCCCCCTTCGAGTTTGTCTGCGATGAAATCGGTTTTTCCAACCATTCGGCCATATGCCGTCCGTTTGCCGCCCTGCGCGGCGAACTGGTTGAAAAAACGAAGCGGGCCTTGACCCATATCGGCAAGACCAAACCTTTTGACGTGGGGGCTGTCAGGCTGGCAATCAAGATGCGCTACCAGGGAATAAGCGCGGCGTTATTACGCCTGCCTTTTGTCCGGCGCGAAGGCGACTGGCTCATAATCGAGACCGAAAACGCCGTGGAGGCTTGGAATGCCTACCTCCTCATTGTCATTGCCCGTGATTTCTGGAATTTTAAATGCGACCCGACCAGCGCCGTGAATGCCTATAAAGCTTCGCTTAAATTATGAAAAAGAAAAATTCAATTCTCGATTTACAGTCGGACCTTATCGTCAACGCAACCAATACCGCATGGTTTACCGACCGCGACGGCGTCCGCTACCAGGCGGCCGGCGGAGAGCGCAATCGCTGGCTCGCTATGCAACCGCATCTGAAAAAGGAGGGGAATAACCGCCGACTGCTTCATCTTTCGATCGCCAACCGGACAAAACAGCCCTTGTTCCTCCAGCAGGTCGCCTTGCTCGATGTCGTCGGCGAGGACAACGGACGACTTGACCTCGGCGGCGCGCCGGACGGCTGGACCGTGGCCTGCGCGCCCATGCTCACGCAACGGAACATTTTCGATTTGTGCATTGAACGGCACGACCATAACAAATTCGATTTTGCCGCCGCCGATTATATCGTCATCGGCAACCGGAAGACGCAACGCCAGATCACGCTCGGTTATCTCACGTTCGCCAGGCAGCATGGCGTATTCCGCCTGCAATTCGATCCCAACAGTTACAACCTGGAATATTTCCGCGCCCTGTGCGAGTTTGACGGCTACCGGCTTGACCCGGGCGAAACGCTGAAGACCGAGACGTTGTATATAAATCTGGGCGACACCCCCCTGGCGGCGCTGGAAGACTATACTGCCCGGGTAATGGCAAAATCCACCCGCAAGCCGCCCATGAAATCAATCACCGGGTGGGGTTCGTGGGATTATTATCTTGCAAAAATCGGCGAAAATGACGTGCTCGAAAACGCCCGTTGGATGGCCGCGCACCGCCATGAACTGCCGGTTGATTTCATCCAGATTGACCACGGCTACCAGCGCTGCGAAGGCGACTGGCTGATCACAAACGAGCGCTTCCCGCATGGCCTCAAATGGATTTCCGATGAAATCCGCAAGCTCGGATTCAAGCCCGGCATCTGGCTCTGCCCTTTCCTGGTGGACCAGGAAAGCCAGGTCTATAAAGACCATCCCGACTGGGTCATCCGCAATAAACACGGCGTGCCGATCAATATCGCCGGCTATACCAAAGGAGCCGTTTATGCGCTCGATTGCAGCATTGCCGCCGCGCGGAAATGGGTCTATGAACTCGGCCGGACAATTTCCCGCGATTATAAATTCCAGTATGTGAAACTGGATGGCGCCAATGCCCAACCCATGGCGCGCACCGGCGTGCTGTCTAATCCGAAGTTGACCAAAAGCCAGGCCCTGCGGATGGGTTTGATGGAATTGCGAAAGGGCTTGGGGGACAAGGTTGTTTTGCTGAGCGCCTTCCTCCCGGGCCCCTCGGTTGGCATCGTGGACGCCATGCGCATCGGCGGCGACGTCGGCGCCCGCTGGGACGCCGCGCATCTCGACAAGCATCACGGCGAACGCGACAATTATCCCGGTCCGGGTTTCATTGCCCGCGGCCTGGATTCGGCCATGAATTTCTTCTATCTCCACCGCCGCTGGTGGATCAACGATCCCGATTATTTTGTCGTCCGCCCGAAGGGCGACCGCTCCGAATTGACGTTGGAGGAAGCGCGTTCATGGGCCACCCTTGTGGGATTAAGCAATGGACTCATCATGCTCAGCGACCGCATGAGCCAGTTGCCCCGGGAACGCATTGACCTGTTGACCAAAACCCTCCCACCCTACCCGGCCGGCGCGCAAACGATCGATTATTTTGAAGTCGAACGCCCTCGTTTTCTTCATCTGCCGGTAAAAAACGAGACGGATAGCTGGCATGTTCTCAGTGTGATCAACGCCACGCTGCCCAAACGTACGCGCGATTATGCGCTTTCGCTGGAAAAAATCGGCCTTACACCCGGCAAGGAATACCTGGTTTTCGATTTCTGGAATCACAGCTTCCTTGGCGCCATTAAGGGCGAGCTGAAGATATCCGGCTTGCCGCCGCACCATTGCCGGGTCCTGGCCATTCGCGAGGCCAAGCCCGTTCCGCAATTGCTGGCAACCGACATGCACCTGACAATGGGCGGAGTTGAAATTGAATCCGTCCGGTTCGATTCCAAAACCGGCCTGATGCGCATTACGCCGGCCCCGATCCACAAAAAAGGCCGATTGTTTATTCACCTGCCAAAGGGCTGGTCAATCGCTTCTTCATCGGCCAAGGTTGAAAATGGAATCGCCGCCGTGCCTGTCACGCTGGCAGGCAAGTCAACGCCGCTTGAACTGAACTTCGTCCGTAAGAGTTGAGAAACTGTAAAACAATCGCCCGGTGAGGTCACCGGGCCTGTAGCATTTTTTTTGCAGGCCGGGTCCCCTGACCCGGCGGGATTGTCCGCCGTAGGTGGATCCGCCAAAGTAGGCGGAAAATTCCCTGGCATGAACTTAATTCGTAAAAGCTGATTCTTAACATTCCAGGCAAATGTCATCGTTCAAAAAACGAATCGTTATGTAAAAGCAAAGTCATGACCACATTAAGCATTGAGTCTGTCATTCCCGCGAAAGCGGGAATCCAGCGTCCAACTTGCGCTCTAATACTGGATTCCCGATTAGATCGGGAATGACAATCGGACTGAGTAATGCCGGATTTAATGATCTGCTATATAAATAGCCACACTGGCCCACACTATTTCAGAATGAACCCAACAAAACTAAAGGAAAAAATCATGCATATTCCGAAATGGGCGCTGTTTTTCGATTTCCACACCATGCCGGCCAACCCGGACGTGGGCAAAAAATTCGACATGGATGCCATAACCGACTGGTTTAAGGATTGCGGCGTGGACTTTATCGCCTTCCCGGCACGGTGCAACCTGGGTACCGCCTACTATCCGACCAAGCTGGGCATTCCGCATCCCGCCATGCAAGGCGACCTTTTCGGCGATCTGGTCAAAGCCTGTCATGCCAAGGGAATCGCCATCTCCGCCTACATCAATGTCGGGCTCAGCCATGAGGAAGCGTATCGGCGGCGCGACTGGACGGTGCTGCGCGCCGACGGCCGCATGTACGGCGAGCGATTCAACGACTTGCTTTGCCGCCAGATGTGCTACAACACGGGGGACGCCGAACACGA